>OATT01000409.1_pt1 | contig 42732 bp, 41 predicted proteins | sample 1476071 | NCBI WGS metagenome assembly OATT01 (sample SAMEA2579989, study PRJEB22360) | human gut metagenome | biome: human gut; feature: human-associated habitat; material: faeces | place: Denmark | collected 2008/2010 | reverse complement strand
GTTTTAATACAAACTTATAATCCTGAACATTATGCAATCACATCCGCTGCTCATCATGACTATCAATCATTTTATAAACAGGAAATGCTTTATCGTCAAAAGGCCAAGTATCCACCATATTGTCATATGGTCAGTTTAATTATTCAATCACGACAAGAAGGGCTGGTTCATCAAGCAGCAATTGAAATCAAAGGCTATTTAGATAAACATATTCAGCAAGCTGTATTATTAGGTCCAGCAAAAAGTGGCATCTTTAAAATGCAGGATATATATCGTGAGAGAATTCTCATAAAATTTATTCATAGTCAAGAAGTTTATCAGGCTTTAGAAACTATTAATGAATTCTATAATAAAAAACAAAAAGGAAAGGTAACTGTAGTATGTGATTTTAATCCATACTCACAAATATAGATTTATGGATAGACAATTTGCATTAGACATTTTATTAAAATATAAACAAGAGAAGAGTTATTTGAACTTATCTCTTCATGCCTGTTTTCAAAATCAACAGATTTCTAGAGAACAAAAAGATTTTATAACAAGAGTTGTGTATGGAACAGTTCAAAATATGCTTTATCTTGAATATTTATTAGAACCACATTTAAAAACAAGAGTGAAAGCTTATGAAAAAATGCTTTTATTAATGAGTTTATATCAGCATGAATTTATGGATAGTATTCCTGATTATGCAATTGTCAATGAAGCAGTTCGTTTGGCGAAAAAGAAAAAAGGAACAAAAACTGCCCAGTTTATCAATGCAGTTTTAAATCATGCCTTTCATCATCATCGTTCCCTAGATGAACTTGATGATGAAAAAGAACGCTTATCAATTGAAACAAGTCATCCTTTATGGCTGGTAAAAATGCTTTCTAAGCAATATGGTGAAGAGGAAACAAGGAAAATTTGTTATGCTGATAATGAAGTGCCTTATAAAAGTGCCAGAGTGAATACTTTAAAAACAAAAAAGGAATCATTATTAAAAGATGACATGTGGAGTGAAGGTCAATTAAGTCCAGATTGTCTTTATTATCAACGTGGAAATATTGCGAATACAAAATATTACCAGGAAGGACTTGTTACCATTCAGGATGAATCTAGTCAAATGGTTGCAAGACTTTTAAATCCTCAACCTCATGAATATATTTTAGATATGTGTTGTGCCCCTGGAGGGAAAACATCACATCTTGCTGCTTTGATGAAAAATCAGGGAAGAATTGATGCTTATGATTTATATGAACATAAAATTCCTTTGGTTAAAGAACAAATGCAGCGTTTGGGAGTTGATATTGTCCATGTTCAAGCATATGATTCTACACATCTTATCGAATTATATCCAGCGGATACATTTGATAGAATTTTATTAGATGCGCCATGTAGTGGTTTGGGGGTATTGGCAAGAAAACCTGAAATAAAGTACCATGATTCTGATTCTATGGATGAAATTATTCAAATCCAACAAAAATTATTAGAAAATGCATATTTTTTATTGAAAAATGGTGGTAGAATTGTGTATAGTACTTGTACAATTAATAAAAAAGAAAACGGAAAGCAAATAGAAACTTTTATAAAAAATCATTCTGATATGAAAAAGATTGAAGAAACAACAATTTTACCATATCAATACCATAGTGATGGTTTCTATATGTGTTTATTAGAAAAGGAATGAAATAATGAAATCAATTTATGATTATACCCAAGAACAACTGATTGATGAATTTTTAGAATTAGGAGAAAAGAAGTTTAGAGCAACGCAAGTTTTTGAATGGCTGTATCTTAAAAATGTGAATTCATTTCATGAAATGAATAATATATCACAGGATCTCAGACAAAAGCTTTCAGCACTATATTCAATAGGACCTCTTCAAATTAATGTTAAACAGGTATCTAAGGACGGAACAATAAAATATCTTTTTGAATTAGAAGATGGTGGTTTGATAGAAGCTGTTTTGATGGTTCATGATTATGGGAGAAGTTTATGTGTAACAAGTCAGCTTGGCTGTAATATGGCTTGTGAGTTTTGTGCGAGTGGATTATTAAAGAAGCAAAGAAACTTGACAGCAGGAGAGATGGTCAATCAAGTTTTAACTGTTATGCATGATACAGGAGAACGTGTATCTCATGTGGTTGTGATGGGAACAGGTGAACCTTTTGATAATTATGACAATATGATGAATTTCATACATATTATTAACCATCCCAAAGGTTTGGCAATTGGCGCTAGACATATAACGATTTCAACATGTGGTTTATGTGATAAGATTGAAATGTATGCTCACGAAGGGATTCAAAGTAATTTGGCAATTTCTCTACATGCTCCCAATGATGAAATTAGAAATCAGTTAATGCCAATTAATAAAAAGTATCCAATGGATAAGTTAAGAGAAACATTGGCATACTATATTCAAAAGACAAATCGTCGTGTGACATTAGAATATATTCTTTTAAAAGGCGTTAATGATGATATTACACATGCTAGACAATTGGCGCATTATGTAAAAGGATTGAATGCATATGTCAATTTGATTCCTTATAATGCTGTTGATGAACATGGTTATCAACAGTCACTACAAAAAGATGTTGAAGCTTTTAAGGCGGAACTTTTGAGGTTTCATATCAATGTAACGCAAAGAAAAGAGCATGGGCGTGATATTGATGGAGCGTGTGGACAATTACGAGCAAAGAAAGTAGGTGAGAAGTAGATGGAAGTCATTGCAATGAGTGATATTGGAAATGTGAGGACAGTTAATCAAGATTATGTGCGTTATTTCCAAAAAAATGACAATGAATGTTTGATTGTTCTCTGCGATGGTATGGGAGGACATAATGCGGGTGAAGTGGCATCTCAATTGACATGTGATGATATCATTGAACATTATCAAAATCATGGGGATTTTCATAATGAGGAAGATATTCGCATATGGATGATGGAGATGATTAATCATGCTCATGAATTGGTGAAGTCAAAAAGTCATATTTCTGATGATTTAGAAGGTATGGGGACTACAGTTGTTTTAGCACTATTAAAAGATGATTATATCTATATTTCTCATGTTGGAGACTCACGTGCTTATTTTTATGAAAATCATGAGTTAAAACAATTAACGAAGGATGATACATTGGTCAATGTGCTTGTAGATTCAGGAACAATTTCTAAGGATGAAGCTTTATATCATCCACAGAAAAATGTTTTGTTACAGGCTGTTGGGGTTAGTGATATTTTAAAGATTTCTTTTATGTTTCAAGAAATTGATAATGGTATTATTTTAGTATGTTCGGATGGATTGTATAATTCTTTGTTTGATTCACAATTAATAGATATTTTACAAAAAGAATTAAGTCTTGAAAAAATGGGGAAAGAATTAATGGAAAGTGCAAATACTTATGGTGGTAAAGATAACATTGGTTTTGCATTAATATCAAAAAAAGGAGTTGTCAACAATGAGTCATGTTAATAAAACAATTGCTGGGCGTTATGTCTTAAAAGACTTGATTGGTCAAGGTGGAATGGCTGATGTCTATTTGGCTGATGATAAGATTTTAAAAAGAACTGTTGCAGTTAAAATTATGCGTTCATCTTTAACAGGAGATCCTGTTTATGTCACACGTTTTCATCGTGAAGCAAGTGCAGCAGCTGCTTTATCACATAAAAATATCGTTGAAATTTATGATGTAGGTGATGAAGAAGACGATTATTATATTGTTATGGAATATGTCCCAGGACAAACTTTAAAAGAGTTGATTCGTAAACGTGGAGCTCTTCATTTTGTAGAAGCTGTTGACATTATGCGACAGGTTGTGAGTGCAACTGCTAAAGCTCATTCTATGGGGATAGTTCATAGAGATTTAAAACCACAAAATATTATGGTTACAGATAGTGGTGTTGTTAAGATAGGAGATTTTGGTATTGCTTCTATCCAATCTTTATCACAAGTCACTCAAACAGATACAATTATGGGGTCATTACATTATTTGGCGCCTGAAATAGCACGTGGTGAAAAAGCGACATCTCAAAGTGATATTTATGCATTGGGAATTGTTTTTTATGAATTATTAAGGGGAGAGGTACCTTTTAATGGTGAATCACCTGTTAATATTGCTTTAAAGCATATGCGTGATGATATTCCTTCAGTGAGAACTTTTAATCCTTCTATTCCTCAATCAGTTGAAAATATCATTATTAAAGCAACAGCGAAGAATATTCAAGATCGTTATCAATATGCTAATGATATGTTGGAAGACTTAATGACATGTTTAACACGTGATAATGAAGAAAAGCTTGTTTTTGATTATCACGATGGAGAAGAATCAGCAACAATTGTGGCTGAGGAAAAAGACTTCTTTACGCAAACGCAAATGCGTCCAACACCTATTGAAGAGGAAGTCGAAGAGGTTAAAAAAACAATAGATAAAAAGAAAATAGCAATTATAGGTGGCTGTGTCGCAGGTGCTTTACTCATTTTCTTGCTTATTTATTTTATTTTCTTAAAACCAGCAGATACGATTAAACTTAGAGATGTCAGTGGCATGACTAAAGAAGAGGCTATTACAATTTTGACAGATGAAGGTTTAAAGGTTGATGATGTTGTGAAACAGGAAGTAAGTGATGATGTGGAAGAGGGACGAGTTATTACAACTGATCCAGCACCACTAACGGCAGTAAAAAAAGGAGATACAATTGTTTTAACGGTATCTTCAGGAACATATGTTGTGATTGAGGATTACACTGGTAAAGATTTTGAAACGGTTGCTAAGAATTTGGAAGAACTTGGCTTGAATGTTAAAAAAGAAGAGGAAATTAGTGATACAGTTGATAAGGGGAAAATCATCAGTCAGTCTCTTGATTCTGGAGAAAAATTGAAACCTGATGAAGCAAAATCAACGACTATTACTTTAACTGTTTCTAAAGGTTATGAATCAACTGTGCCAAATGTTTATGGTCAAGATATTACAACAGCAAAAGATATTCTTGAAAAAGCAGGATTTAAAGTCACTTTGAAAGTCCTGACACCACCAACAACAGCTGCTGAAATTCAAACAATGAAAATCAATGTGGTTCAAAGTCAATCAATTAAAGCTTTTACAGTGGTATATAAGAAAAATCAGGAGATTATATTAGAATATTATGATCATAAACCTGATTTACCTGCTGATAATCCAACAACTCCTGGGACTGATGAACCAAACAATTCAGGAAGTGATAGTGGAACTACAACAAATCCAACAAATTAAAGAAAGAGGTGTGTAAATGCAAAGCGGAAGAATTATTAAAGCGTTATCTGGATTTTACTATGTAGAGAGTGAGGAAAAAATATATCAGTGTCGGGCAAGAGGAAAATTTAGAAAAAATGATCAAACGCCATTGGTAGGAGATTTTTGTGAATTCTCTATAGAAAATGAAGTGGAAGGGTATATTCTTAAACTTTTGCCACGAAAAAACGCATTAGTGAGACCTCCTATTTGTAATGTTGATCAGGCACTTTTGGTTTTTTCTGCTAAAGAGCCTGATTTAAACACGCTTTTATTAAATCGATTTTTAATACTTATTGAGCATCTTCATATTGAGCCACTAATTTGTATATCTAAAATGGATTTAGCTGTACAAAAAGATGTTCATCAACTCATGTTTCCATATGAAGCAGCTGGATATCGTGTTTATTATGTAAGTGCACAAGAAAACCAAGGGATAGAGGAGATTAAACACTTATTCAAGAAAAAAGTCACTGTTATCACTGGTCAAAGCGGAGTTGGCAAATCAAGCCTTCTTAATGCATTAGATATTCATTTGAATATTGAAACAAATGAGATTTCTAAAGCTTTGGGAAGAGGAAAGCATACAACACGTCATGTTGAACTGTTAAAGATGTATGATGGGTATGTTGCCGATACTCCTGGTTTTTCTTCATTAGAATTAACAATGGAACCAATTGAACTTGCTCATAGTTATCATGATTTTGAAGAGTTATCACAACTCTGTAAGTTTAGAGGATGTCTTCATGATAGTGAACCTTATTGTGCAGTTAAAGAGGCGGTCACTGATGAAAGGATATCCCAGGAAAGGTATGAAGATTATTTATCGTTCTTAAAAGAAACAAAAGCATTAAAGGAGAAGAAATATGGTTAAGGTTGCACCTTCAGTATTATCAGCAAATTTTGCTGAATTAAAGAAAGATTTGGATATGATAAAAGCATGTGGTGCTGATTGGATTCACTATGATGTTATGGATGGACATTTTGTTCCTAATATTTCATTTGGTTATAGTATTTTAAAAGATATATCAAAAGTAACTGATATGTATTTAGATGTCCATTTGATGATTAGTCATCCTATGAAGTATGTTGATGAATTTATTAAAGCTGGAGCTTCATTAATAACATTTCATGTTGAAGCAATGGCAAACGAAACATCAACAAGAGAGTTAATTCAACATATTCAAAATCAAGGAATTCATGTTGGTTTAAGCATTAAACCAACAACACAGGTTGATGAAATTGAAAAGTATTTAGATGATGTAGATTTGGTTTTGGTTATGAGTGTTGAACCAGGATTTGGAGGACAGTCTTTCCAACATCAAGCAATTGATAAAATTAGAAAATTACATTCTCTAAAAAATGGAAGACACTTTATTATTGAAGTTGATGGGGGAATCAATGCTGAGACAGGTCTTTTGTGTAAAGAAGCTGGTGTTGATGTGCTGGTTGCAGGAAGTTATGTTTTCCAAGCAGATAATTGTCAAAAGGCTATTGATTCTTTAAAATGAAAATAGGAATTTATTGTGGTGTAGATGTTGGAAATGTAAGGGATTTGACACTTGATTATATTGGTGTGGATCGAGGTGTCTCACATTTGTTGAAGCAAAATATTACACCTATTATTGCTTTAGGGGATATGGATTCTATTGAAGATATAACATTGTTAAATGGACTTGATGTTGATCAAGTATCAAGTATTAAAGATGATACTGATACTGCTTTGGCTATTAAATATGCGATTGCGAAGGGCTATGATGAGATTGATTTGTATGGTGTAACGCAAAGGCGTATGGATCATTTTCTTGCAGTTTTGTGTCTATTAGAACAATATCAAAATTATGCAATTACAATATATGATCAACAAAATAAAATCTTTGTTTTAAGACCAGGAATACATACAATACCAAAAGATGGTTATCATTACTTTTCATTGTTTGCCTTTAAAGAAAGTTTTATTACACTTAAGGAATGTCATTATCCTCTCAATCACTATCATTTAATTAGACACGATCCTTTATGTGTATCAAATCAAATGAATAATGATTATGCAATTGTTGAAAATACAGAATCTGTTTTATTTATTCAATCGCAATAAAGAAAGAAGGAAGAAATAATGTTTCAAATTGTAACGGATGGATCATGTGATTTAGAACAAGCTTTAGTTGAACAATATCAATTGCATGTTGTGCCATTTTATATTACTAAAGATGGGTTAACTCATCAAAAAGAAAAAGAAGATATTTCTGTTGAAGAATTTTATCAATTTATGGTTGATCACATAGATGTTTTTCCTAAAACATCTATGCCATCTGTTCAAGATTATATGAGAGTTTTTGAATCTATTCTAGAAAATAAAGAGGATATTTTATGTATCTGTATTACAACAAAGTTTTCAGGTTCATATAATAGTGCTTTGACAGCTAAACAAATGTTAGAAGCACATTATCCTTTACAACGTATAACAATTATTGATTCGACAGTCAATACTGTGCTTCAAGGATTGTTAGTCTTAGAAGCAGGAAAAATGCGTTTAAATGGCTATGATTATGCTGAAGTGATTGAAAAAATTGAGATGATTAAAGAAACAGGAAGAATCTTTTTTACAGTTGGCAATTTTGAATATTTGATTCATGGGGGACGTATTGGCAAAGTTGCTGGTGTTGCTGCTAAGACATTAGGGATTAAACCATTGATTGTTTTACGTGATGGGGAAATCTTTGCATCTGGTGTGACAAGAGGTAGGGAAAAGTCAAAACGTAAAGTCATTGAAAATGTCATTGATTATTTTCGAGAGAATCATTTAAACCCATATGATTATGCATTTTGTGTGGGTTATGGTTACGATAAAAAAGAAGGTGAAGTGTTTCAAAAACTTTTAGAGTCTTCTTTGAAAGAAAAGTTATCTGGTTTTAATGAACCTATATTCATTCAGCATATTGGAGCAACTATTGGAGTCCATACTGGACCATATCCTATAGGTGTTGGGTTGATTAAAAAATATAATAAATCATGAGAAACGTCTTGTTACGTTTCTTTTTTAGCTATGAATTGTTAATGTATAATTATAGTTAGTTGATTTAAAATGCTAAAAATAAAAAAGTTAAACTGACATCTTTGTGAATGTTGAAAGTGGAGAGTATTGATGTTTCACTATAAAAGAAGAATCTTAAAAGTCATCATATAAAATATATTTCGACAGGGAAAATATCATTTTCAAAATAAAACACAACTTATTATGCATAGGTTGTGTTTGTTTGTAATATTTATTTTGTTATGAGACAATCTGAACCTAAACCATAATGTAAAACATATTCTTCTAATGTCCAAGTATTATCATGAATGATTTTAGCAATCTCTTTACCTACATAACGAAAATGCCATGGTTCATTGGTTGTTCCTGTCATCTTGGAATTGTGACTAGGATAACGTAAGATATAGCCATATCGATGTGCATTGGCAACAACCCATTTGTATTCTGGAGTATCACCAAAGAAACGCCATTCCCCATCAATAACACTTTGGCTTGTTAAATCGACACCAAGACCTAATTGGTGCTCACTTGACCCAGGGATGGCAACAAGGCTATCAGCAGTGACTTGATCATATTTTTGATGATATTCATCATAAATATCTTTTTGTTCTTGATAAGAACGATATGCACTTTTGATGGCAAGATGTAAATTTTCTTTAGAAGCATCTTGTGCCATAAGTTCGAGAGCTTCAGATGCCTCTTTTCTTAATTGTCTATTTGTACAATCCTGACTGAAAATAATATTTGGTGTGACGAGATTGTTAGGTATATAATCAGAAGCAATTTGAAACCCTTTTTTAATGATAGTGGCAAGTGAATCAGGATTAATAATTTGATACGTTCTATTCACCTTGTTTTGAGAATTGATAAATGGATAAGAGATAGATAAAACAGCTTCAAGAGGTTGTTTTTGTGAATCTATATACGCTTTCAAATCAGTATAAATTACACCTGTTATATCAAGATATGATTTTGTTTGCTGATAGTTTAAATTCTGTTTTGTGATATATTCAAAATCACTTAATTGTGCTTTTTTCATCATCTGACATAACACATCATCTGAATAATTTAATTCTTTAAGTTTGTTATAGTATTTCTGATAGAATGTATCAATATATGCAATAACATCTTTCTTTGATAATTGGCTATGTAATTTTTGATAATAAGCATATTCTTGATAATGATTTTCATTTTCTAATTCATTCCAAGATTCTAAACTATTGATTTTATCATTGTTTAAAAAACTTTTGATTTCTTCGTCATCAAGTTTTAGAATCATATTTTGTTCTGTTAAACTATATCCTTTGAAAGCCAGTTGGATTCTTGTCCATTGGAAGAACATAAGAACTGACAAGCATATAACAACAATAGGAATAATTAAAATACGTTTAGGAAAAGAGCGTTTTTGATTATAGTAAGAACGTTTGGGTGTTTTCATTAATGATATTTCCTTTCTTTATATAAACTTTTGGAAGACGTTGACCAATACGACTTAAAATCTCATTAGATATTGTATGTGCATTTTTAGCCAATTCTTCTATACCAATTGTTTGTTGATGATTATGACCAATAAAAGTGACAATATCATTGAGTTGTACATCTTTTAAAGAAGTCACATCAATCATTAATTGATCCATACATATTCTTCCCACAATTGGTATTTTTTTACCACGAACCAAGACATCTTGATTTTGTGAAAGCTGACGAGGAAGTCCATCTGCATATCCTAGAGGAACAACTGCAATCAGACTGTCTTTTTCAAGTGTATATGTTCTCCCATAACCAAGTGAAGAGCCGGCGGGGTAATGATGGAGACAAGCAATATGTGATTGGATTGATAAAACTGGTTGTAAATTCAGATGGTTTTTCATATAGTCATCAGTACTGGATTGTACTCCGTACAAAGCAATTCCCATACGAGCATAATCGTAATGATAGTCAGGGTAATTTAAAAGACCATAACTGCTTTGGATGTGGACTTTGCCAACATCATAACCAAATTCCTGGAGTTGATGTATTGTTTGATTAAAGTTTAAGAACTGTTGCTTAGTAAAATGAATGTCCTCCATCTTTGAACTGTCAGCAACACATAAATGAGAGAATACACCCTCAACATGTAAGTAAGGTAATTCAAAGAGTCGTCGAATATGTGTTAAATCATGATAATCAGCACCTAGACGATGCATACCTGAATCAATTTTTATATGGATTTGTAAAGGCAGCTGCATAGCATTTAATTGTTGACCATAATCATAGTCAATAACTGTTTGAATTAAATGATATTTTAATAAGAGTGGTGCAAGATGTGGTGCAGTAAAACCAAGAATTAATATATCCCCATGAATATGATTTTGTCTTAATATCATAGCTTCATCAATGGTTGCGACTGCAAAACAATCAATTCCTAATTTTTCTAACTCTTGAGAAATTTTTATTGCTCCATGACCATAAGCATCTGCTTTAACAACAGCCATAATCTGTTTACGAGAACGTAGTAATTTTGATATTTCTTGAACATTGTTTTCTAAAGCATCTAAATTAATCTCAACCCAACTTCGATCTGTTTGGCACTTGAGTTTTTCCATGCTGAATCATTCCTTTCTTGATGAAGATAAAAATATATGAGCAGATTATTGATAAAAGTGTTACAATGCAAAAATGTATCATATGATTATCAATAAAATAAGTTTCTAAATGTAAAATCTTTCCTAGCATTCTTGTGACAACAATCATCATAGGATGAATAATATAAATCATCAAAGATAAATCTTTACACCTTGGATAACGCTGACCTGTATAAGATATTATAATCATAAAAAGCAAATACATAGTCATAGGTAAAAATATATTCATAGCATCATGTTTGGGTATATTATAACTATTTAAAATGATAGTTTCGCCACCCATGAAAAGAAAACTAATACAGAGTGTAATATACCAATGATATCTGGAAATTCTGCGTTGGTGCTGAGCAATATAAGCTCCTAGCCATAAAAATATTGGAGCAAAGAATAGACCATTTCGTGTATATTCACAAAATTGAAAAATAGAATTATACAAGCTTTTGAGAATAGGAATTTGAATACTGAATCCATAATAAGAATCTCCGCCTAAACCAATAATATATAAAATGATGACAAGAATAAATCCAAGTTTTAAAGAACAGTACTTATATATTATATAAACCAAACTTATTCCGATAAGTGTTGCAGGAAGATACCACAAATGGTAGAATGTTCCATCCATAAAAATATCCTGAATCAGATTTGGAACTGATTGAATAAGAGTATTATTATAGATTTGAATAGGAATGTATATAAAGATGCATATCAGATAAATTATTCCCAGTTGATTAAGTGTCTTTTTTAATCTTTGTAATGTAGGCTCTCCATGTTCAAACAGAAAGAAAGCAGTTGTCATAAAAAAGAAAGGGACAGCAATTCTGCCAATAATATGTGTTGTTATAAAATCAAGTGATGGGCTGATTTGTAAAAATGGGTATGTATGAATACCAATGACAAGGATTGAAGCAATAATACGCATAATATCAATCATTGGATAATTTTTCTTATGCATATGTCCTCCAAACAGTGACAATAAAACCATCAATATTATTTCCTGAAATTTGATATACAGCATTGTCTGCTAAAGTGATTGTTGCTGTTTGGTTTAATATTGGCACATAAAATATAGAAAATAATCGATTTTGAAAATAGTAATTTAATGGTTTGTGTATAGAATAGTTCTTTATATCTTCAATATATTCCTCTAAACATAAATGTTTTTCCATCATAAACATGGAGTGGGGAATGCCAACATAACGGAAATGCCAAGGTTCATTTGCAATATGTGTCATTGCTTCTTTGTCCTCTTCATAGCGTTGAATAAAGCCATATTGATATGCTATGTTTCTAAAGTTTTGACAAACACCTACATGTGGAAACTCTGGGCGTATAAAATCAATATGATCTGAATTGAGTCCTAAATCTATAGCAAGGCCGGTTTGATGTTCACTATGTTGTGGTAAGGCAACATAACGATTGGTAAATGCAATGCCATTGTTATATAGTGAATCTTTATATATAAGGGTTTGTTCTTCCTCTGTACGAAAACCGCTGACAAGAGATATTTGATGTGTTTGATTTATGTCTTGGAGAATATTTTTGAGTAAGTTATATGTTCTTTTTTCTAATGAAATGTTATCTTCTTTTAAAATAGGAAGATCAGGATTGTTATGGTATGGATACTGATAATTAATAAGAATTAAATTTCCTTTATGAATATCAGCTTTATTGAGAATAATTGTTTTCATGGTTTAACCCCATTTCAATGAGCATATCTAAAATATTTTCAAAACTATATCCAATGCCTTGCAACATGCTTGGGAAACGACTGTGAGATGTGAAGCCAGGAATTGTATTCACTTCATTAAAGACAATCTCATTTTCTGGTGTTAAGAACATATCGACTCTTGCAAAAACTTGACATCCTAAAGCTTTATAGATCATTTGTGCTGTTTCCTGAATGCGTTTTTCAATTTGAGAATCTATACGAGCAGGCATATGAATCTGTGAAGATTTTAAAGTATATTTTTCAGTAAAATCAAAAAAACCTTGTGATAATTCAATTTCATCAACACGACCGAGAATGAGTTGATCAGTTCCCATGACTGCACATCCAACTTCAAATCCCTCAATATTCTCTTCAATAAGAATCTCATTATCATAAGTAAAAGCAAATTCAATAGCTTTTTCTATTTCATCAAGATGAGTGACTTTTGTAATCCCATATGATGATCCTGCTTTTACTGGCTTCACAAAGAGTGGCAAAGAGAGTTTGAGAAAATTGTTTTTTTGCAATTGATAATCTTGCATGGATGTTAGGACAAAAGATTTTGGCACACGAATGCCTGCATGATTGACAATTTGATGAGCACGTTCTTTATCCATACATAATGCTGAACTGGCTACAGAACAACCAATGAGAGGAATGCCAGATAATGCAATTAAACCTTGAACTGTTCCATCTTCACCATTTTTACCATGTAAAATTGGAAAAATTGCATCAATGTGAACAAGTATAAAGTGATCTGTTTTCATTTCTATAAGTGCATGTTTGGTTGGATCAGGTGAAATTGTGACTTCGTGAAGAGGATGCTGCCACCATGTGTCATTTTGAATATCTAAGATATCGCCATCAAAATGATACCACTTCCCATCTTTTGTAATACCAATCATATAAATGTTATATTTATCATGATCTAGATGACAAAGAACTGAGTATGCTGATTCAAGTGATACGCTATATTCGCTTGAATGTCCTCCAAAAAGAATTGCAATTGTTTTTTTCATAATATAACCTCCATAATTTGAATGCAGATATATTCTAACAAACAAATAATAAGAATGTCTGAAAGTGTTCATAATATATTATGATGATTTGATTAAGAAAATCTTATGAAAACATTAAGAGAGTTTGTATGATAATTTTAGCACTTTATGATTGACAGTGCTAAAATTAGTGGTATACTATAGTTAGCACTAAGGATATAAGAGTGCTAAAGGAGTGAGATTATGAATATAGAAAAATGGACAGCAGCAATGCAAGAAGCACTACAGAAGGCTTTTCAGGAAGTATTATCAATGTCTCGGCAAGTTGTAGATATTGAGGATCTTTTGTTAGCATTGATTGAAGACACTAGTGGTATATTTTATCGTGTTCTCGTTAAGGCTGATGTGGATATAGCAGGATTGATAAACTATTTGGAAAATAAACGTCAACAGAAACCTGTTGTAGAGGGTGTTGATGAAAGTCAACTTAGAATTTCTTATGATTTAAATCAAATGCTTACAAAAGCACAAACAACAATGTCACAATATAAAGATGAATATTTAAGTGTTGAACATCTGATTATGGCTTTGTTTACAACACAAAGTACTTTGTGTCAAGAAATTATTCAACAATTTCATTTGAATAAAAAAAGTGTAGAAAAAATAATTGAAGATATGCGAGGAGGAAATACTGTGAATAGTCCTCATCCAGAAAATCAATATGAGGTTCTTACAAAATATGGTCGTGATTTGATTCAGGATGTACGAGATGGTAAATTAGACCCTGTTATTGGTCGTGATGAAGAAATCAGAAGAGTTGTGCAGATTTTATCACGTAAAACAAAGAATAATCCAATCTTAATTGGTGAACCAGGTGTTGGGAAAACAGCGATTGTTGAAGGCTTGGCCTGGCGTATATTTAAAAACGATGTGCCTACAAGTTTACAAAACAAAACACTTTATGAACTGGATTTAGGTTCGCTGGTTGCTGGTGCGAAGTTCCGTGGTGAATTTGAAGAAAGATTGAAAGCTGTTTTGAACGAAATCAAGAAGGCTGAAGGAAATATCATTCTTTTTATTGATGAAATTCATCAATTGGTGGGTGCAGGAAAAACTGATGGGGCTATGGATGCAGCTAATCTTTTAAAACCAATGTTAGCACGTGGAGAACTCCATTGTATTGGGGCTACAACTTTGGATGAATATCGATTATATATTGAAAAAGATGCAGCTTTAGAAAGACGTTTCCAAAAAGTGACTGTTGATGAACCTGATACAGATGATACAATTGCTATTTTACGTGGTTTGAAAGATAGTTTTGAATCACATCATGGTGTCCAAATTACAGATAGTGCAATTGTTGGAGCAGTTCATATGTCACAAAGATACATTACAGATCGTTTTTTACCAGATAAAGCAATTGACTTAATTGATGAGGCTTGCGCATCTGTGCGTATGGAAATTGATTCATTGCCAGAAGAACTTGATGTTATTACAAGAGAAAAGAATCGTCTTGAAATGGAGCGTATTTCTATTGAGAAAGAAGATAAGAATGAGGATAATGAAAGACGATTGGATGAAATTAAGAGTCGTATTGCTTCATTAGATGAGCAAATGATTGGCTTGAGTGATAAATGGAAAGAGGAAAAGAAGGCACTAGATCATATTAAAGAATTAAAGGATCAAAAAGTTCGTTTTGAAGCATTGAAAGATAAGTATGAAACAGAGGGAAATCTTGAAGAAGCATCTAAGATTAAGTATGAAACGTTACCAAAAATCAATCAAGAAATTTCTGATTTTCAATCTCAGGAATCTGAAGATGCCTTATTACAGGAAAAAGTCAGTGTAGATACAATTAGTGAAGTGATTGCGAGATGGACTGGAATTCCAATAAATAAGTTAATGGAATCTGAAAGAGAGAAACTTTTACATCTTGATGAAATATTACGTCAACGAGTTATTGGTCAAGATGAAGCTATTGAGAAAGTAAGTGATGCTATTTTAAGATCACGTGCTGGAATCAATGATGAAAATCGTCCAATTGGTTCATTCTTATTCTTAGGACCAACTGGAGTAGGTAAAACTGAAGTCGCTAAAAGTCTGGCTGAACAGTTATTTGATAGTGAAAAGAATATTGTTCGTATTGATATGAGTGAGTATATGGAAAAATTCAGCGTTTCTCGTTTGCTTGGAGCACCACCTGGATATGTAGGCTATGAAGAAGGTGGACAATTAAGTGAAGCAGTGCGACGTGCTCCTTATAGCATTGTTTTATTGGATGAAATTGAGAAGGCACATCCGGAAGTCTTTAATGTTTTATTGCAGGTTTTAGATGATGGACGTATTACTGATTCAAAAGGAAATGTAGTAAGCTTTAAAAATACTATTATTATAATGACTTCAAATATTGGTTCTCAATATTTATTGCAAGGAAATACTGAAGAAACAAGACGTGAGGTAGAAATGGAATTAAAGCAACATTTTAAACCAGAATTCTTAAATCGTATTGATGAAACAGTTATGTTTAATTCATTAGACGAAAAGGTTGTCTATCAAATTATTGATAAATTTGTCAATCAGTTATCTTCAAGATTAGCAGATAAGAAAATCACAATTGAAATTAGCAATGAAGCAAAAGCTGAGATTGCAAGAGAAGGCTTTGATCCGACTTTTGGAGCAAGACCATTAAAACGTTTTATTCAAGGGCATATTGAAACTTTAATTGCTAAAGAAATGATTAAAGGAACAATTCAAAAAGGTGATCATGTTGCTGTGGAATATAGTCATGGTCAATTTGGATTAAGTAAGGCATAAGGGAACTTATGCTTTTTTCTTTTCAAGTCTAATAAATAGGTGTATGATATTGACGAAAGAAGGGTTATATTATGAAAAGTGCAATTGTTTATAAGAGTGTAGGTGGAAATACAAAACTGTTGGCTGATATCATTGCTCAGCAACTTCATATCAAAGCTCAATCTTTAATAACTTCAGTTGATGTAGAAGATGTGGAACTTGTCTATGTTGGTTTTTGGACTGACAAAGGAGAGTGTGATGAAGATGTAAAAAGATTCTTAAAAGGCTTACATCATCAAAAAATATTTTTGTTTGGAACAGCAGGATTTGGTGGAGATAAAAGTTATTTTCAGGGAATTCTCACAAGAGTTCAAACTTATATAGATGATACAAATGAGATTGTAGGAACATATATGTGTCAGGGGAAAATGCCTGATAGTGTCAAACAAAGATACTTAAAAATGTCATTAGAAAAACCTCATGATGAACATATTCAACAAATGATTGCTAATTTTGAAGAAGCAGTAACACATCCAGATCTACAGGATTTAGAAAACCTCAGGAGTGCAATTTTAGAAACTGTCAAATAAGAGAAAAAGGTATCCTTTTTCTTTTTATATCGAATGAATTGTGATAAAATAGCCAAAGGAGGGTGTATATGCAAAGATACTTTATTGATGAAAAATGTCTAAAAGATGAAGAGATTCGAATTGATGCTTATAACCATAAACATATGCAAAGAGTTATGCGTTATCATAATGGTGATCAAGTGATTTGTATTTTGCCATCCGCTAAGACTTATATATATGAAATTATAGATATTGAAACAGGATTACTAAAACGCGTTGAAGAACTTCATGAAAATCATGAATTAGATGTGAATGTGACTTTGATTTATGGCTTGCCAAAGAGTGATAAATTTGAATGGGTTTTACAAAAAGCAACAGAGTTAGGTGTTTAGAGAATTGTTCCATTTTTGTCAAAACGTGGTATTATTAAAACCGATGCTAAAACTTTTTCGAAAAAAGAAGAACGTTATCAACGCATTTTAAAAGAAGCGAGTGAGCAGTCTTATCGTCAAATGATACCAGAGTTAACTCAGTTAATAACAATCAAAGATTTATCTCATTATCTATCAGATATTAATTTAGTGGCTTATGAGGAAGCAAGTAAGCGTGGCGAAGAATGTTGTTTTGCTTCAGCATTAAAACAGAATTATCAAACACTAACAATTATTGTGGGACCAGAAGGTGGTTTTGATCAATCTGAAATTGAGCAAATGAAAGCTTTAGGTATTCAGGAATGTTCGTTAGGGAAAAGGATTTTAAGAAGTGAAACTGCACCGCTTTATATGTTGAGTGTGATTGGGTATAGTAGGGAGTTGATGAGATAGTGGGATTTATTGACACTTTAAATAAATTTGGTAAGAAAATATCAGTTCAAAAGACTGAAATATATGCAAAGATTGAAGCATCTCAAATATCATTAGAAGCTATGGGGTTAAAGGTCAAAATCAAGAATGAATTTGATTTGTTTGATTATGAAGTTATATACAATGGTATGTTAACACAACATAATATAGAAAATGCCTATGAAATTTTTATGAATCAAAATTATGATTTGTTAGATTATTTAAATTATGAAGAAAAAAGAAAGATGTTTGATAATGATATTTTACCTATTTTAAAGAATGCACCAAGTTTTTATGATGAGGATAGTCAAACACAGATTTATATTCCATATTTAGAACCATTTGTCAATAAGCGATATACTGATGATTATCAACTCATGATGCTAAAACAACATCAAGATTACTTAAAGAACTATAAAATTCAACAAGATTTACCTGTGAAATTATATGGTGATTATATTTTTCAAACCAATTTTTCATCACTTGAGAATGTTTATGAAGATGAACGTCATGTCTGTCTTTATTATAATCAGTTAAAGACAATATATATTTATCGAAAAGAAACTAAAGAATTGTTGAATAAAGTGATTATTTTAGATCAGGAATGTCAAGCAACGCCAGATATTGCTGATGTGAAAAAGATTGCTAATTATATTGAAACATATCAGTATAATCAATGTTTAGATTTATTGAAAGAAAAGAATTTGATTTGTGAAAAGACTTATAAAAAAGTTTTGAAGAAATATAAATAGAAAGGATGTTTATGAAAACAGTAGCATTTTTAACTTTGGGATGTAAAGTCAATACTTATGAATCTGAAGCGATGTTAAAATTATTTCATCAAGCTGGATACGAAGCTGTTGATTTTAAAGATAAAGCAGATGTGTATGTTATTAACACATGTACTGTGACAAATACAGGAGACTCTAAATCACGTCAAATGATTAGAAAGGCTATCCGTCAAAATGAAAAAGCAATTGTTTGTGTTGTTGGATGTTATAGTCAGGTGGCGAGTGAAGAAGTTGTATCTATAGAAGGGGTAGGGGTTGTCTTAGGAACACAATTTAGAAATCAGATTGTAGATTTTGTTAATGAATATAAGACAACACAAAAGCCAGTAATTAAAGTCTCAGATGTGATGAAACTATCGCGTTTTGAAGATTTAGATATAGATGAGTTTACAAGGAATACACGTGCATTTTTAAAGATACAGGATGGATGTAATAATTTTTGTACGTATTGTATTATTCCTTATGCAAGGGGACAGATTCGTTCAAGAACACCAGAAAGTGTTTTGAAACAAGCACAATCATTGGTTGATCATGGATTTGTTGAGATTGTATTGACAGGAATTCATACAGCTGGATATGGACAAGATTTTGAAAATTATTCGTTTTATGATTTATTAGTAGATTTAACAACGAAAATTAAGGGACTTAAACGTTTGCGTATTTCATCTATTGAAATGAGTCAGATTACGCAGGAAATTATTGATTTAATTGCGATGTCACCTATTATTGTTGATCATCTGCATATTCCCATTCAGTCTGGTTGTGATGCAACATTAAAGCGTATGAATCGCCATTATACAACTGCTGAATTTAGTGATAAATTAAGAGATTTAAAAGAAAAATTGCCATCTCTTTCAGTAACAACAGACGTTATTGTGGGATTCCCTGGAGAAACTGAGGAAGAATTTCAGCAGACTTACCAATGGATTGAAAAAATGCATTTTAATCAGCTTCATGTATTTCCTTATTCAATAAGAAAGGGGACGCCTGCTGCTCGTATGAAAGATCAGATTGATGGTCATGGCAAACATGATAGGGTAAAAAGCTTAATGGATTTATCACAAAGACTGCAAAGTGAATTTGCATCTTACCAGATTGGAAAGACATTAGAAGTTTTAATTGAAGAAAGGCATGGGGACAGAATGGTTGGTCATGCTTCAAATTATTTGAAGGTGCATGTTGATTTACCTGATTCATCTATTGGGCATATTTATCGTGTGAAGATTTTATCTCAAAATGGAACTGAATTGATTGGATGTGTTGAGAGTGAAAAGAATAAATGAGTTGTTTGATGTTGAAGAAGAGTTTAAAGTTGTTTCTATACATAGTGATTCGCGCTATGTTGGAAAGGATTCAATTTTCTTTTGTGTAGATGGATTGAGTGTAGATGGGCATAAATATATTGAAGATGCAGTTTTTCAAGGAGCTAAATGTATTGTCTATTCAAAACCATTAGCTTATAAACATCGTGGTGTTTTGTATATTAAAGTCAATAATGTGTTGGATGAGTTGAATCGTGTTGCTGATGTTTTTTATGATCATCCTAGCTATAAGATGACAATGATCGGTGTGACTGGTTCAAGTGGAAAAACAGTTGTTGCTTTAATGATTAAAGAGGTTTTATCTCATTATTTAAAGATGGGATATATTGGTACAAATAATATTGAATATGCTGGTGTTATTGAACAATGTCCTTATACAACACCAGAAACAATCTTTATGCAACGTCATTTAAATGATATGGTGAAAAGAGATGTAAAGGGTGTGACATTGGAAGTCTCTAGTCATGGATTGGCGTTGAAACGTGTTGATGGTGTTCATTTTGATATCGCTATTTTTACAAATGTTTATGAAGAACACCTCGATTTTCATGGGACAATGGAACATTTGATGGCTTCTAAAGCCAAATTGTTTACCTTGATTGATGAAAAAGGTTATGCAATTCTAAATACTGATGAGGTGAGGTTTTATAATCTTGTGAAAGATTCTATACGTTGTCATCTTTTGACCTATGGAATTGAACATAAAGCTCATGTTATGGCAAGGAATATCCAATTATTTATTGATCATAGTGAATTTGATTTGCAGATTCATGATGATCTCAGACATGTTTCTGTGCCAGTTCTAGGGCGTTTTAATATTTCTAATGTATTAGCAGTTATCACATCTATGTTAGCGTTAGAAATGCCAATGGATCAAGTCCTTGAGTCTATTGGTTATATTCGAGGGGTAGATGGTCGTATGGAACTTTTAGAGCATCCATATCCATTTACAGTGATTGTTGATTACTGTCAGCATGCTAAAAGTTTTGAAAAAGTATTTCAATTTGCAAAAAGTGTCCAGACAAATGGTCGTATTATTGCTGTTTTTGGAGCTCCTGGTAAAAAGAATTATAACAAACGAGAAAAAATTGGCAAGCTCGCCAATCAATATTGTAATCAGGTGATTTTAACAGCCGAAGATAATCGTGATGAAGATATTCATGATATCTGTTTAGATATTCAAGAATATCTTGAAAAGCCAGTCAGTGTCATTATAGAAGATAGGCGTATTGCTATAGAACAGGCTATTGAAATTGCAAATCATGGCGATATCATATTGATCTTGGGAAAGGGGCATGAACAATTTATGGCATCATCAATTGGTAATGAACCTTATCCTGGTGATAAATATGTAGCATTAGAAGCAATAGATAAAATATTTAAAGGAGAAGATGAAGATGAACTACAACAAATTTATTGATCATACTGCATTAAAAGCAGATACACAGAAAGCAGTGATTACAAAGTTATGTCAAGAAGCTAAAGATTACGATTTTGCATCAGTTTGTGTCAATCCAACTTGGGTTAGTTATTGTGCTGATTATTTACAGGATTCTGATGTAAAAGTTTGTACTGTTATTGGGTTTCCATTAGGTGCTAACACCCCTGAAGTTAAAGCTTTTGAAGCAAAAAATGCAATTGAACATGGGGCTGATGAAGTAGATATGGTTATTAATATTGGTGCACTAAAAGATGGTCATACGGAACTTGTTTACAATGATATTAAAGCAGTTGTTGATGCGAGTGATGGAAAATGTGTAAAAGTTATTATTGAAACATGTTTATTAACAGATCAAGAAAAAGTCACTGTTTGTGAACTTGCTAAAAAAGCAGGAGCAACTTTTGTCAAAACGTCAACTGGATTTAGTACAGGGGGTGCTACACCTCATGATGTTGCTTTAATGAAAAAAACAGTTGGTGATAGTTGTGAAGTGAAAGCGAGCGGAGGTGTTCGTAATTTTGAAGATATGATGGCAGTTATTGAAGCTGGTGCGACAAGAATTGGGACGTCTGCTGGTGTTCAATTGATGAACAATGAAGAAAGTCATCAAGATTATTAACAAAAACCCTTGATTTTCTTGGATTATCCATGTATAATAACGCATGTACTTAATAGTAAAGGGGGGAAGTTCAAAAATGGCAAAAACTGTAGTAAGAGATAATGAGTCTTTAGATGATGCATTACGTCGTTTCAAAAGACAAGTTTCAAGAACAGGAACCCTGCAAGAAGCTCGTAAAAGAGAATTCTATGTTAAGCCTGGTTTAAAACGTAAAATGAAATCAGAAGCTGCTAGAAAAAATAAAGGTAAACAAAGATAAGAAGAACTATTGTTCTTCTTTTTTTTGTTTTTCATATAATAGGTTGAGGTGATTGCATGCTTCTTATAGATAAAAATCAATTATTTGTGAAAGATTATAAAGAAATACTGATGATGGACCAAAATCTCTTTAAGATACAAATGGATCAATATTGTTTGTGTGTGAGAGGAGAAAAATTGGAAATATATTATTATGACCAAAATGAAATACGTTTAAATGGTCATGTGAAAGTGATTGAATATGATGAAAATAGGGTATGATTTTTGTTGTATAGATGCACAATATATTTATCTGCTGTTAAGGTATGCAAAAAACAAAAAAATTAAACTTTTACATTTGAGATTAAAAGATGATATGTATACTTTCTATATCCCTACATATCAAAGGTACACATTACGAGCATTTGAACAACCAGTACATTATATCAAAACAATTGGACTCTTAAAATATGTTCTCTTTTTGTCTCGTCAATATTTAAATATTTTAGGAGTTATATGTTTTATGGCATCTGTGATTGCGTGTTCTTATTTTGTTTTTGATATTCAAATTATTGGAACAATGCCCCAAGTTAACAAACAAATGATTACGGATTTAAAGAAGGAACATGTTGATATATTATCTCCTTTAAAGAGTTATGAAAGATTAAATGAAATTCTTTCTAATTTTAAAACCATTTACAAGGATAAGGTTGAATATATTAACATTTATCAGGTAGGGAGCGTATTTCATGTTGAATATACAAAACGTAAACAGGATAAGAAAGAAAAAGATGACTATCAGAATTTGTATGCCAAAAAAGATGGTATGATTGAATCTTTTGATGTAGATAGCGGACTAATTAAAATCAAGAAGAATGATTATGTTAAAAAGGGTGATTTACTTGTTGAAAACACTTTAATATCTACCCAGAATGAAACAAAGATTATTCCAGTTAAAGGTCATGTATATGCGTACACATTTAATCAATATGAAGCAAGTGTAAAGAATGTAAATCAGGATCAAGGGGAAGTTTTTTATCAATTATTATTGTCTATTCGAGCAAAACTACCAACCGATGCAGTGATTGATAAAGAAAATGTTTTACAAATGACAAAGACTCGTAGTAAAATAACATTAAAAGTACACTATACCTTATTAGAAGATATAGCCATTAAAGGAGAAGAGAATGAAGGAAATCATTAAACTAGATTCTTATACAATAGATGAAGTCAAAAGATTCATTGGTCATCAAGAAGAAAATATAAAGATACTAGAAGATACTTTTCAAACAGAAATGATTGTTCGTGGTGATGAAATTGTCTTGAATGATGAGGATGACAAAAGAAAGCAAATTAAAGAAGTGTTAGATGCTTTATTGAAACTTGTAAAACAAGGGAAAACAATTAGCAAGAGAGATGTCATGTATACTCTTAAATTATCTGAAACACATAATTTAAAGGCGATAGATGAACTTTATCAGATTAAAATTGCGAGAACAATGAGTGGTAAACTTATTTATCCTAAAACATTAGGGCAAAAAGAATATTATTACGCATTGAAGAATAATGATGTGGTTTTTGGAATAGGACCAGCTGGAACAGGAAAAACATATTTAGCTGTTATATTCGCTGTTCAGGCGTTAAAAAATAACGAAGTTCAAAAGATAGTTTTGACAAGACCGGCAGTTGAGGCAGGGGAAAACCTGGGGGTTTTACCAGGCGATCTGAAGGAAAAAGTAGACCCTTATTTAAGGCCACTTTATGATGCTTTATATGATATGTTGGGTCAAGAGCAAACTGAACGCCTTATTGATAAGGGGACAATTGAGATTGCTCCACTCGCTTATATGCGTGGGCGTACATTAGAAGATGCCTATGTGATATTAGATGAAGCACAAAATACAACTGATGCGCAAATGAAAATGTTTTTAACGCGTTTAGGGTTTAATTCAAAGATGATTATTACAGGTGATATTACTCAAATTGATTTACCACGAGGAACAATGAGCGGATTAAGACGTGCTTTGCATATCTTGAAGAATGTATCAGGAATTAGATTTATTTATTTAAGTGCACTAGATGTTGTAAGGCATCCAGTTGTTCAACGTATCATTGAACGTTATGAAAATGATGATGAGACTCAAGACGATTAAAAGAGGTACAGAGTATTTTTATACTCTGTATTTTCATTATGCACGAGTTTGTTTGTATTATATAATAAAACAGCAATCAAAGATTGCTGTCAAAAAATCAATAAATTGAATTATTATTTCATATGTTTAAGGAAGGATTTTAAAACTTTTAAATGTGCTGTTGATAATGGTAAGTTGTGAATGTCATCAAGTGTATAAAGCCCTTTTATTGGTTTGTCTATAACAAAGTGATAAATGTGCATATGCCATGTACGATGTGTAAAGACATGTTTAATATCTTGAATATATGACACAATAGATAGAGGAAGATGATATTGATTTTCGAATTCTTCCTGAAAACGATATGGACTTTCACATTCATATTGTACAAAACCGTAAAGATTTTCTAATAGACCTGGTGGATTTTGAAACAAAAGAAATTGATCTTGATATGTAATGATTCCAGTAATATAGTGAAGTTCTTTATGTTTAATGTTTTTTATATTGATTGGTAAAACTTTTTGTTGATTGTTTTGATAAGCCAAACAAGTTTTTTGAATTGGACATTGATCACATTTGGGATTCAATGGACGACAAATAGTTGCTCCTAAATCCATTAAGCCTTGATTAAAAGCTGAAGCATCATATCCCATAAGTAACTCAGCAACAATATTGGTAATATGTTTTTGTGTCTTTGTTTCAGCAATATTATCTTTTAGTAAATATTGACGCGATATAATTCTTAAAACATTGCCATCAATGGCAGGAGTAGGCATATGATAAGCAATTGAACAAATAGCACCAGCTGTATATGGACCGATTCCCTTTAAAGCAAGAATTTCTTTGTGGGTATTTGGAAATATTCCATTATATTGATGAACAATGATTTTGGCAGTTTCATGGATATGTTTTGCGCGACGATAATATCCTAATCCTTCCCAGAGTTTATAAACGTCTTCTAGTGAAGCTGTTGCCAAATCAGTAATGGTAGGAAAAGTCGTTAAGAAGCGATTAAAATAAGGAATCACAGCTTCAGTCGTTGTTTGTTGAAGCATGATTTCACTAATCCAAATAAAATAAGGATTTTCAGTTTCACGCCAGGGAAATTGACGATGGTATTGATGATACCAGTTAATTAAATTGTTTTGCATATTATTTTGCATAAGATCACCACAAGTATTATACTATAAATTATAAAGAAATCAAAGGAAGTGATATTTTTGAAAAAAGAAGACAAAATTATACACACATCGTTAGTAGAAACAAGACTCATGGATGAAAGATTATCTCCTTATGCAACCAAAAATAGTGAGTGCATTAAGGTTAAACATACCCATAAGCCATTAATTGAATTTGATATTCGCTGGCCATTTGAAAAGGACATAGATCGTGTTCTTTATTCAAAAAGTTATTCAAGATATGTTGATAAGACACAGGCATTATCATTCTTTAGTAATGTTCATATTACAAAACGTTCTTTACATGTTCAATGGGTATCAAGAATTGCAAGACAAATTGGACGAGGATTAAATTTAAACTTAGATTTAATTGAAGCTATTGCATTGGGACATGATTTAGGTCATGCACCTTATGGACATGTTGGCGAGAAAGCCATTGATGATTGTTTGAAAGAAAGACAATTTGGATATTTCAATCATAATGCTAATAGTGTAAGACATTTGTTGTTTATTGAAAGAAAAGGAATTGGATATAATGTTTCTTTACAGGTTCTTGATGGAATTTTATGTCATAATGGTGAGATTCTTTCAAGAATTTATAAACCTGATAAGAATAAGACAATTGCGCAATTCTGGGAAGAATATGAGAAGTGCTGGCATGTTGAAGATTATTCTAAAAAAATTGCTCCAATGACTTTGGAGGGGTGTGTTGTACGTATTTCAGATGTGATTTCATATGTTGGTAAAGATATTGAAGATGCAATGACAGTTGGAATTATTAAGGAAGATGATTTGCCTGAAGAAGTCGTTAATGTTTTAGGAAAAGATAACAAATCAATGATTAATCGTTTAATTGGTGATATTGTTATTCATAGTTATCGTAAACCTTATTTGGAGTTCTCAGAAGAAGTCTATCAGGCCTTAGAAGTTCTTTTTGGATTTATTTCTACACATATTCATCATCATCCTACATTAGTTAAGGAAAACGAAAAATTGACAAGACTCGTCAAACAGTTATACAATGCTTTTTATGATGATTTAACAGATGATGGAAATGATGATTCTGGGATTGATAATCATGTGAGAAAAATGATTGAAACTTATCAAGAGACACCTAATGAATTAATTGTCAGTGATTATTTGTCTGGAATGACAGATAGTTATGCTTTACAAGTTTATTGTGATCGTTTTTTACCTAAGCAACATGGAGAAATGATATAAGATAATAAAAAATGAGTGTAATTATTTGGAAAAAGTGCTAATATATAATTAAGAAGGGGGTAATGTTATGAAACTTATAATTGCCATTGTCAATAATGATGACAGTTCTACTGTTCAATCTGCTTTAACAGAAGGTGGTTTCTTTGTAACAAAGCTTGCAACATCTGGGGGATTCTTAAAGAAAGGAAATACAACTTTCTTTATTGGAACCAATGATGATAAAGTTGATCCTGCATTAGAAATTATCAAAGCGCATGCACGAAAACGTGTTGAAAAAGAACCGACAGTTCCACCTACAGAAATGGGAGAATTTTTTACTCCAATTATGGTAGATGTTTTGGTTGGTGGAGCAACAGTGTTTGTGGTTGATGTAGATCGATTTGAAAAGATTTAAAAGCAGCTCAGGCTGCTTTTTTCTTAGTGAGGAGTATATATGGATATAAGAATATTAAGAGGACATGAGGTTAGCGAGGCCAATCAGTTAATTAAAGATGTGTTTATGAGACAGATAGCACCAACTTATGTAGAGGAAGGTATACAAACGTTTTTATCATCTTTTAATGATGAGCATATTCTCTCTTTGATGAAAGAACAGCATCTTTTAATGCTTGGGGCATTTGATGAAAAGTTGGTTGGAGTCATTGGGATTCGTGATTTAAAAGATATTCAAAGTCTTTTTGTTGATCCAACATATCAAGGACAGCACGTAGGAACAAAACTTTTGAAATCTGCAAAACAACTTATGTATGGTGATATATATGTGAATTCTGCACCATCTGCAGAAACATTTTATCGAAGCCAAGGTTTTCAAAGAGTACATGATGAGCAAGTTGTTCATGGTATACGTTTTGTACCTATGGTGTATCATAGTGTTAATGAAGAAAAGTTTAGCAATTATGATCAAGTTCATGATTTTATAGCAAGTCAAAAAGACCGAGTTTATGCATTGGATAATTTTAAACGTTTTATGAATGATATGTGTAATCCTCAAACTTTGTTAAAGACAATTCATATAGGTGGAACGAATGGGAAAGGCTCTACTACTAATTATATCCGTTCTGTATTGCAAAAAGAAGGATATCGTGTAGCAACTTTTACATCTCCAGTTTTGGTCACGAGATTAGAAATTATGCGTATTAATAATCAGCATATTCAAGATGATGAAATTATATGTTATGCAAATCGTTATATGTCTTTATGGTTAGAATATGAATTATCTATGTTTGAGATTGAAGTTTTTATTGCAATTATGTTTTTTTTGAAACATCGTGTAGATTTTGCGATTTTTGAAGTTGGATTAGGTGGTGCATTGGATGCAACAAATATAGTCGCACCGATTTTGAGTGCCAATACAAATATTGGTTTAGACCATACAGAATACTTAGGAGATACATATGAAAAGATTGCTTTTACAAAAGGAGGAATTATTAAAGATTATATTCCTTTTGTAACAGGAGAAAAAAAGCAGGGCTGCTTAAAGGTTTTTGAAGAATTATGTCAACAACATCATAGTCAATTCATTAAGGTTCAAGATATTCAAAATATCCAAGAAGATAAAAATAGTATTTCATTTGATTATGCAACTTATCATGTTGTCTTACAAACTGGCGCTCGATATCAATGTGAAAATAGTGCATTAGCAATTGAGATTTTGCTTTATCTTAAGAATAATGGATATATTGTTTTAGATAATGAAACTTTGTTGGAAGGTTTAAGAGAGGCTGTTTGGGAAGGACGTTTTGAAATTGTATGTCAGCAACCGTTGATGATTATTGATGGTGCACACAATAAAGAAGGCATTGAAGCATTTTATCAGTCAGCTAAGAAATATCAAAATATTAAAATCATCTTTAGTGCCTTGAGAGATAAGGATACTCATGCTATGATTGAAAAATTATTAAAATTAACACATGATGTGACTATCTGTGAATTTGATTTTCATCGGGCACAAAGTGCTGAAAAATTGGCTGAGAATTTTCCAGTAAAAATTGAAAAAGATTGGAAAAAAGCAATTGATGAATCGTATCATCATAATGGTGTTGTCTTTATTACTGGATCACTCTACTTTATTTCGCAGGTAAGACCATATATTTATCTGTTGCAGAAAAAAACTTCATGAAATAAAACTTGCTATTTGAGATATATTATGTTATTATCTCAATGAAGAAAAAATGCGACTGAAAAGACCAGGAGATCATTGTTCCTGGTTTTCTTTTTGGAAATCTTCAATATTGTAGGTATGAAATGCACAGTAGTAGTCGAAAATGAATATGTTTAGCGTTGACCTTGATTTGCAAAGAGTCTATCTTGTGATTGTAGGGAAATGCCAAAGAAAACATACATTTCCAAGTGGATAAAACAATACAATAGATACGTATGCAAAGAAAGAAGGAAATTATGAATAAAGTAACATTTAAAGATTTAGGGTTGTCAAGTGATGTATTAAAAGGGATTGAGATGATGGGGTATGTGAGTCCTTCACCTATTCAAGAAAAATCAATACCAGTTTTACTAGAAGGACAGGATATTATAGGACAAGCACAAACTGGGACAGGAAAAACATTGGCTTTTGGGAGTGTTTTGTTATCAAAAATACAAAAAGAAGGTAAACATGTTAAAGCTTTGATTTTATCACCAACACGTGAGTTGGCATTGCAAATTCATGAAGAATTAAAAAGAATTGGGAAATGCACAAATTTATCAATTGTCAGTGTCTTTGGTGGAAGTGATATTGAAAGACAAATCAAAGATTTAAAACGTGGTGCAGATATCGTTGTGGGAACACCTGGACGTGTGCAAGATTTAATGCGTCGTCGTGTTTTGAAAATCAATAATATTGATTTTATGGTATTAGATGAAGCGGATGAAATGTTAAATATGGGATTTGTTGAAGATATTGAAACAATCTTAGAAGCGACACCAGAAAATAAACAGACTGTTTTGTTTTCAGCAACAATGCCAGCAACAATCAAAAAGATTGCGAGCAATTATATGCAGGATGATTATATGCATATACAAATCAAATCAAAGACAAAAACAGCTTCTACCGTTTCTCAATATTATTTTGAAACAAGACCAACAAATAAATTTGAAACATTATGTAGAATCTTAGATTCAAGACAAATGGAAAATACAATCATTTTTTGTAAAACAAAAAGAAGTGTTGATGAAGTTGTGGCTTCAATGCAACAAAAACATTATGATGTTGAAGCTATGCATGGTGATTTATCACAAAATCAACGTACAAATACATTGAAAAGATTTAAGAGTGGGCATATTCAATATTTGGTTGCTACAGATGTGGCTGCTAGAGGAATTGATGTTGATAACATTTCACATGTTATCAATTATGAGATGCCACAAGATGAAGAATTATATATTCATAGAATTGGAAGAACTGGTAGAGCAAATAAAAAAGGTGAAGCTTATTCACTTGTTACCAATCGAGAAAAGAATTTCTTAATGTCTATCCAAAAAAGAACAAATAGTCATATTGAAAAATTAGATGTTCCTTCAAATCAAGAAATATTTGATCAAAAAATAAAAGAGTTATTATTTGATGTACAAGAAGAGATGCTAAAGTCTCATAAAGATGTTTTTATGGATACTATTAAATATATTCCTCACGATATGAGAAATGATGTGATGGCAACATTATTATCAATGTGTTACCAACAACGCGTTGGTTTTGATTATCAGGAAGAAACATCTGCAGGATCTCAATATGATCGTATTTTTATGACTTGTGGTTCAATGGATAGAATTAATGTTAAAGATGTTATTGAATTTTTAACGAAGTATGGAAAAATTAAAAGCAGTGATATTGGTGATATTACAATTAAGAGAAAATTCACTTTTGTTGATATTAAACCAAAAGTGAGTCATAAAGCAATGAAAGGATGTCAAAAACAGAAGTTGAATCAACGTCGTGTACAATTAGAGTATGCAAGTGATAGATAATTCATTTTTTGTTTAAATCTAAATTTCAATGATATATTAAGCATAATTTAAAATAGCAGAACAGATGTCGAAATGACTCTGTTCTTTTTTTCACAAATTCAGGTAATTAAAGGTTGAATGTAAGCACTCACATAGTGTATAATAGGTAAAGTAGTAATAAAGGAGGAATAGAAATGGAAAAATATGTCTACCTATTTAGTGAAGGTAACAAAGACATGAAAAACCTACTTGGTGGTAAAGGTGCTAACTTAGCTGAAATGACTAACATTGGTTTACCAGTACCTCAAGGGTTTACTGTCACTACGGAAGCTTGTACTAAATACTATGAAGACGGAAAAGTGATTTCTAAAGAAATCGAAGAACAAGTTTACGAAAAACTTGCTGAACTTGAAAAAATTACAGGTAAGAAAATGGGAGATGCTGCAAATCCGCTTCTTGTTTCTGTAAGATCAGGTGCAAGAGCATCAATGCCTGGTATGATGGATACAGTTTTGAACTTAGGTTTAAATGATGAAGTTGCAAAAGAGTTTGCAACAGCAACAAATAACCCACGTTTTGTATACGATAGTTATCGTCGTTTTATTCAAATGTTTGCTGATGTTGTTATGGGATTCCCAAAAAGTTCATTTGAAAGAATGTTTGATAAAGTTAAAGAGGAAAAAAATATTGAATTCGATACAGAATTAACTGCTGAAGATTTGATGGAAGTTGTTGAAATTTACAAAGCTGAATACAAAAAACATGCTGGTGTTGATTTCCCTCAGGATCCAAAAGAACAAATGATGGAATCAATTAAGGCTGTATTTAGATCATGGAACAATGACCGTGCCATTACTTATAGACGTTTGAATGATATCCCAGGTAGCTGGGGAACTGCTGTTAATGTTCAAGAAATGGTTTATGGTAATCGTGGTGAAACTTCTGGTACAGGTGTTGCGTTTACAAGAAACCCAGCAACTGGTGAAAAGAAATTATACGGTGAGTATTTGATGAATGCTCAAGGTGAAGATGTTGTTGCTGGTATCCGTACACCACAAACAATTGATACTTTGAAGGAAGTTATGCCTCATTGTTATGATGAATTTGTAAAAATCAATAAAGTTCTTGAAGATCATTATAAAGATATGCAAGATATGGAATTTACAATTGAAGATGGTAAATTGTTCATGCTTCAAACACGTAATGGTAAGAGAACTGCTGCTGCTGCATTAAAAATTGCTGTTGATTTAGTACAAGAAGGTATGATTACAAAAGAAGAAGCTTTATTAAAGGTTGAACCTAAACAATTAGATCAATTGTTACATCCTAACTTTGATGATGTTTCATTACGTTGTGCGCATGTTGTTGCAACAGGTTTAGCTGCATCTCCTGGAGCTGCAACTGGACGTATTTATTTCACTGCTGAAGACGTTATCGAAGCTCATAAAAATGGTGTTCAAGATATCTTGTTAGTTCGTCTTGAGACATCTCCAGAAGATATTGAAGGTATGAATATTGCTCATGGTATCTTAACAATCCGTGGTGGTATGACATCACATGCTGCAGTTGTTGCAAGAGGTATGGGAACTTGCTGTGTATGTGGATGTGGTTCATTAAAGATTGATGAAGAGACAAAAATATTAACAACACCTGATGGTAAAAAATATCATGAAGGTGATTATATGTCATTAGATGGAAGCACTGGTAATGTTTATGGTGAACAAATCAAAACTGTTGAACCAGAAATTAGTGGTGATTTCGAAACATTCATGGAATGGGCTGATGAAGTTCGTACATTGAAAGTCAGAACAAATGCAGACACTCCTAGAGATGCATTACAAGCACGTAAATTTGGTGCTGAAGGTATCGGTTTATGTAGAACTGAACATATGTTCTTTGAAGAAGAAAGAATTTTCAACTTTAGACGTATGATTACTGCAGAAACAGTAGAAGCAAGAAAAGAAGCATTAGAAAAAATCTTGCCTTACCAAAGATCAGATTTTAGAGAATTATTTAAAGCTATGGAAATCTATCCAGTTACAATCCGTTTCTTAGATCCACCTTTACATGAATTCTTACCTCATACTGATGATGAAATTAGACCTTTAGCTGAAAGTTTAGGAATGACTTTTGATGCTTTAAAAGCACGTGTTGAATCATTAAAAGAATTCAATCCAATGATGGGTCATAGAGGTTGCCGTTTAGCAGTTACTTATCCTGAAATTGCTGAAATGCAAACAAGAGCAGTTATTGAAGCTGCAATTGCTGCAAACCAAGAAGGACAAAATGTTATCCCTGAAATCATGATTCCACTTGTTGGAGATATTAAGGAATTACAATATGTTAAAAAAGTTGTTACTGATACTGCAGACAGCATTATTAAAGAAGCTGGAGTTGATTTACCATATAAAGTTGGTACAATGATTGAAATTCCAAGAGCCGCATTAACTGCTGATAAAATTGCAGAAGAAGCTGAATTCTTCAGTTTTGGTACAAATGATTTAACTCAAATGACTTATGGATTTAGCCGTGACGATGCTGCTAAATTCTTGGATGATTACTATTCTAAACAAATCTTTGAAGCAGATCCATTTGCAAAAGTTGACCAAGAAGGTGTTGGACAATTAATGAAAATTGCTGTTGAAAAAGGGAAACAAACACGTCCAGATATTAAATTAGGTATATGTGGTGAACATGGTGGTGAAGCAAGTTCGGTAGAATTCTGCCATAGACTTGGATTATCATATGTTTCATGTTCTCCATTCCGTGTACCATTAGCTCGTTTAGCTGCTGCTCAAGCTGCTGTAAAAGAAAAAATGGGAGAATAAAAAATGGTATAAAAAGATGTATCCTATGTGATATGTCTTTTTTTATTGTATAATTTTTATGCAAATAATGAAGATATAGAAGTATTATGAAATTTAAAAATAGCATGAAAATTATATCTTATAGGTATGAGAGTTATACTATACTTTTGTTTGTTGTTTTATTATTAATCAAATTCATTATATAATAAAAAATATTATACAAGAAAAAGAAATATTATTTATATCATATCGACTGAATGTCAGAACTATGTTATAATATCTAACAAAGTGTAGGTGGGTATAATGCGAATTCAATTAAATTTAGATAGTATGGCAGTTCTTTTATTTTGTGGTGACTTAGTTGTAGACAATACTGCACCCTTAACACAAGATGAATGGTATGATGTAGAAAAAAAATTGAAAAGTTCATCAAAAAAGTTGCCTTCTAAATTATTTGGAATGAATAAAGATACATTGATTCAAATATTAGGTATTGATGAATATATAGCATATAAAATGATTTCAAGATTATCAACATTAAATGATTTAATGTTTGCTTTAGCAAATTTAGAAAATGAAGGAATTTACATAACAACAAAATATGAAGAGAATTATCCAAGCTGTTTAGCAACTTCTTTGAAAAAAAGAGCGCCATTATTCTTATATTATGTTGGTGATTTGTCACTTGCTAATAATATGGTTTCTATTGTGGGACCACAGAATGTAGAGAAAAGATTACATTCTTTTACTAAGAATTTAGTTACAAAAATCTATGATGAAGAGCGAACTTTAGTTTCTAGTGGTTTGAAAGGTATTGATGCTTATGCATTAAAAGTACATTTACAATTGGGTGGAAAGGCAGTTTGTTTTGTGAGTGATCATATGTTTGATAAGAAAAAAACGTATGCAAAACCAATTAGAGAGGGTAAACTTGTATTGATGAGTGCAGTTGATCCATTTGCTTATTTTAATGTGACGAATGCTTTAGACAGAAATATCTATGTGTGTGGATTAAGTGAACTGCAGTTTATTACAGCAAGTCATATCAATAGTGGGGGTGTGTGGTTTACCACTATTCAAAATTTCCATTATCACTGGACTAAGCAATTGGTATTAGATGATGATAGGTATAATGGAAATATTAGATTGCTTGAAATGGGAGCGATTAAAGTGACTTATGAAGATATACTATCTTTATTAACTTTAGATCAAATTGTTGAAAAGAATGAAGTTGTTGAGGAGGAAGAAGAGATTCTAATAGATCAAATGTCTATTTATGAGTTTCTAGATGAATAATATGAAAAAACAATTATTAAAACAATATAAAAGAGCACCTGTAACATCTGTTCTTATTGCTTTGTGTGTTGTTATTTATGTCATTTCATTTTTACTTTATGGTGAAGAAATGAATGTTTATGAAGGAATGGCTTTTGGTGGATATAATCCTGTTTTTGTTCAATTAAATCATGAATATTATCGTTTAATAACTGCTAATTTTATTCATTTTGGAGTTATTCATATTGCAGTTAATTGTTATTCATTATATGGAATAGGAATGTTTATTGAATCATCGTTAAAACCTAAGAAGTATTGCATTGTTCTATTGATTAGTGCTCTTGCAACAACAGGGTTGCCTTATTTATTGTACTTGATAAATGGTTTTGAGGTGAATACAGTCAGTGGTGGTATTAGCGGTGTGATTTTTGGTTTGATTGGGGCATTAGGGGCATTGGCACTTAAATATCGAGATATCTTTTTGGATGTTTTTAGACAGTTGGCTCCTAATCTATTATTGATGTTGTTCATATCGGTTGTTGTTCCATCTATATCATTATCAGGGCATGTTGCTGGTATGATTGGAGGATTTATTGCTACATATATTATATTACATATTCATACATATAAGAAAAAATCAAAATACAGTGATTTGATTAATTGAAGGAGAATATTATGAAAAGTCAAAAAGTGAGAAAAGCAGTTATTCCAGCTGCTGGTTTAGGAACAAGGTTTTTACCAGCAACAAAGGCTTTAGCAAAAGAGATGTTGCCAATTGTAGATATCCCAACAATTCAATACATTATTGAAGAAGCAGTAGCAAGTGGAATTGAGGAAGTCCTTGTGATAACAAATAGTAATAAGCATGCAATGGAAAACCATTTTGATGTGAATTATGAATTGGAAGAAAGATTGAAAGCTTCAGGAAAAGATAAACAAGTGAAACTAATTAGGGATATAGCTGATTTGGCAAATATATATTATATAAGACAAAAAGAACCTAAAGGATTGGGACATGCTATTTTGTGTGCTAAGACTTTTATTGGTGAAGAACCATTTGCAGTTTTATTAGGTGATGATGTTGTTGTCAATAAAAATAGTAAGCCCGCTTTAAAGCAATTAATCGATGCTTATGAACAAACAAAATCTTCTGTTGTTGGTGTGCAAACAGTTGCAAAAGAAGATGTTTGTAAATACGGAATTGTTGAACTTGATAGAATGCATAGCCATGAGGGAAGGCTTGTAAAATTGTCTAGTATGGTTGAAAAACCAGAAATTGATAAATCACCAAGCCAAATGGCTGTCTTGGGTAGATATGTATTGACTCCTGAAATATTTGAGTTACTAGAAACTCAAGAATCTGGTGCTGGAGGAGAAGTACAATTAACTGATGCAATTAAGCGTTTAATGGATCGTCAAGCAGTCTATGCGTATGACTTTGAAGGCGTTCGTTATGATGTGGGTGATAAATTTGGTTTTATTAAGGCAACTATTGATTTTGCTTTAGATAGAGATGAGTTGCATAATCAGGTGCTTGAATATATTAAAGAAATTGCAGGTGAAGAATAATGTCGTTTCAGGATAAGTTTAAGGAATATCAAGAAAAACAAGAAGCAAAGAAATACTTTAGATCAAATAATGACCAATTTCTAGATTCTTCTCAATGGGTGAAGACAATTTTAGGTGGTCTTGTAGTAGCAATAGCAGTTGGAATCATCTTAGGTGTTGTCATTTCGACATTACGTATAACGTCGTCAATATTTTATTTGATTTGTGGATATGTTATTGCTATGGCAGTGACAAGAATTGCAGGCGTGCGTTCTCAACAGATTGCTATTGTGAGTGTGTGTGTAACTCTTGTTTGTTTTATAGTCGGTGAAATGACAATGATGTACTTGCCATTACAACAATTAGGGGTAGGACTCCAACATTTAAATTTGATTGATTTATTTGTGGCAGGCTGTAAGAGTCTTTTTATTGAAGATTTATTTACAACAATTATTGCTATACTAGGATTGTTTATTGCATATCAGCAATCACAATAATGATTATCCCTCCAGCTATGCTGGGGGGTTCTGTTTTGGGATAGTCTTGCTTTTGGTCTGTGTCTTTCATTATTCTCTTCTTCCTGTAAACGTATTTTCTAACTCAAGTTTCAGTTATTAGACTATTTTATCTTCTTTTATCTGATTATCCTCTGAGTCTTTTTTGTATTCTTTCCTTCTATACTTTGGTGCAAAAACAACATGATATTTTCAATTTCATTTCGTATGTGATTAAACTATGTAAGTCATCTGTAAATTAACTCATGACCAGTCCTCCTTGTATATGATTTTTTAGTTTGTAAATCACAAAATCATTATATACTGGAGGATTTTTTTTAACCACTCTGCTAAAGCATAACTTGATTCTCGGATAATTAGGCGGTTTTTGTATGACAAAAAAGAGGATGCTTAACATCCTCTTTAGCAGTTTTGATTAAAATCAGGTTGATAATATTTTTTAACATATTCATCATATAATTCTCTAAATCTTTCATAATGAACAATTTCACGTTGTCGCAAGAATGAAAGAGGAGCCAGTATATCTGGATCGTTTGTTAGATTCATTAAATTTTCGTAAACTGCACGTGCTTTTTGTTCTGGTGCAATTGTGTAAGAACAACTTTTATATTCTTTTTTCTTTACATAGAGAATCAACTTTTCTTTTTATAAGCCAATCAAAGTTTAATGTTATCATTACCTTTTTAAAGGCAAAACCATTAACTATTGTTATTAATTGCATGGTAATGATATAAGGGAGTATCCAATTGTAAATAAAAGAGTATATTAATTGAGAGTCTTCAAATTCGATATTAGAGTAAGACAACATTGCGTTAAACATTAGAGCAATGATGATACTAGATAAATACTTTATTGTTGTCGCAATACATGAACATATAGATATATATTCAAATTGTAAAAGTTCAGATTTTAGATTTCTTTTTTTAGTATTTTTCAGCAAATAATTTAATTTTCGCGACTTTAATGAAATATCATTCCACTGAGAATAAGTACATCCAAAAACATATAATATTGATAAACCTATAAATATGAGGATATATTTGTTAGCATTTATTAATGATTGAATTAGGTCTTGTGTTGGTTTAACCATAGCACATCCACCTATTGAAATAACCAATAGCATCCATATCATTTCGGCTGTTTTAATTTTATTTTCACCTTTTTTTATCCATTTTTTAAATTCTTTTTTTCGTAAGACTTGATATATTTCTTTTATAATTTCTAACATTATTGTGTACTCCTTTTAATAAAGTAATCAAAAATTCCAAATAATTTCAATAGGAAGTTCTTTTGTTTCAGGATCTCTTCTCCCAATATAAATTTTATCAATCAATGTATCAACGATTTCTCTATTAAGAGAAGTGATGTTGACATATTCATTGATGATTGCTTTTCTATCTTTCATAGATTTCATCTTTTTTTGATAGACTTGAATCTGTTCTTGGTAATCATTGATAATATTTTGATATTTCTCCTTGTCGGTTTCAAATTCTTTTGAAAATTCAATATAATTTTTTTCAGTAATTAAACCTTTGACTTTGTCGGTGTAAAGTGATTTCAAGTTTTGCATACAATCATCTTTTTTGATTTCATACTCTTTTATACTTTGATTTAATTTTATTATGCTTGATTCTAATGTGTTGTTGATTGTGACTTCTTGATTGATTTGTTCAACGTTCATCATGTCATTACACAGTTTTTTTATTTCTTCTAATACTATGCTTTCTAATTCATGAACTGGAACAAAGGCGCCAGGGCAACTCTCTTTTGAAACATGTTTCTTTGAACATTTTAAATAATGACGTTCATGACTTTTTGAACTTCTCATTGTATATCCACAATACATGCAATATGCTTTCTTTGAAAAAATACCAATTTCTCCAATTGTGAAGGGTTTTGCTTTTTGTTTAATAAGTTCTTGAACTCTATTCCATACATCAATATCAATAATGGGTTCATGTGTGTCTTCAACACGAATCCATTGTTCTTTAGGTTTAGGCTTATTGGTTTTGGATTTGTAGGATACACTCCCATATTTTCCTTGTACCATATGCCCGATATAGATTTCATTAACTAGCATTTTTGCAATTGCATTATAACTCCATAGTGTACCATATTTGCCTTTTGGAGCACGCCATCTCAAGCCTTTTAATCTTTTGTATTCTGTTGGATTAGGGATACCTCGCTCATTAAGTATCCTTGCAATATTTGTTTTTCCATATCCCTTTAAAAATAATGAAAATACCTCCCTTACAATCTTTGCTGCTTCTTCATCAATAATCAAATGTCCTTTGAGGTTTGGGTCTTTTTGATAACCATACAAAGCAAATGCTCCAATGTGGAAACCATTTTCACGACGATTGTCTAAAACACTTTTGATACTATCAGACAAGTCTTCAAGATACCATTCATTCACAAGACCGTTAATTTGTCTTGTTTTTTTATTTCCTACAATACTTGTATCAGCATTATCAACAACGCCAATAAAACGAATACCCCATATAGGAAATAAATAATTAATATACTTTTCAACAAGTTCTAATTCTCTTGTAAAACGTGATTGCGTTTTACATATAATAATATCAAATTTCTTGTTCTCAGCATCTGTAAGCAACCTATTGAATTCTGGTCTGTTTCTATCCGAACCAGTATAATCATCATCACTATAGATGCCATAAATCTCCCAATTGTTATCCATTGCATATTTAATAAGCATAGACTTTTGATTTTGAATACTATTACTATCATCAGTTTCATTTTGTTTGTTTCTATCTTCTTCAGATAATCTACAATATAGTGCGCATTTCATAAATTTTCCTTGAGAAATATTAACAAAGCAATTCACTTACAACTCTAATTATATATATTTCAAATTGCTTTGTAAAATAAATCTATTGTATTTTACTCTTTTCACTAAGATTGATGAACTCAATCCATCTTTTATTAAACTCTCTTTTACGTTTGTCAGTATTTTCATTTTTAAAGGTATTCTTGCAAATAATTTTATTATTTGACTTTTTCATACAAATCACCCCAATTAAAGATATGAATGAATAAAGGCATGTATACCTTTATCATTCTTTATTTCCTTGAAGTTTAATCTTTAAATAATGAAATTTTCCAACAAAAGGGGAGTTAAAATTGTGTTCATATAAAATTTCTGATGATGGCAAATGAAATGATATGTATTCTATGGCGTCCTCGTTTTTTAATAATTTTTGAGTTGACTTTTTTAAATTTAATGATGGGATATAAAATTTCTTTCCTTTGGGGATGAATGAGCCATCCTTCAAAGTTTTGCTAACATATTTAAGCATATAACTTGAAACGTCTTTATAATCTTTTAAAGCCTTCATATTGACAATGCCATATTCCCAAATCTCTTGAAAAACATCGACTTTAATATAGGGAAGACCAAAGAATAAACAATGTAAATGTAATCTTTCAGTATTTTGAGTTCCTTTTTCAATGACTGCAATATATTGATAATCATATTTTGGATATTTATATCTCAATCTTTTGTTAAAAAGTTTGAAAGCATGAATGACCTCATCTCTTGTTAAAAACTCTTTAAATGTGAGTGTAATAAATTTATCTTTTGTATTGTATTGTCCAATATTTGCATTAATTAATCTTTTTAATCGTCTTCTTGTTTCATTAATCGTTTCTTCACTTCTTATATATTCTTGATCAGTTTCTATTGTTTTCTTTTCTTCTTTAATCTTTGTATTTGTTTTCTTATCTAAATTTTCTTTATCTGCCTTTATTATTTTATATTTTTCTTCATCATATTTATATATTTCTATAATTCTTCCACTCTCTACAATTTTGTAATTATATGAAAATGTACTCTCATTTTTTGTTTCACTTGTCTCTATATAATCAAGTAAAGATGTGTCGACTACGTCGCCACTTGCATTGTGCCATTGTGTGTGCTTGTTTGCAACAGTACACACTGGCCCATGCAATAACGATGATTGACTCATGAACTCAATATAAGAGACTGTGTTTTCAAAAAGTGACGTATGATTATATATTACTTTTTCTTGATTTTTAATTTTCATAATTATCTAACTGTTCTCCTATTATCCATAATGAGGAGATAAGTTATTTTTATAATCAACAATTCAATATTATTAAGCATGAAAAAAATAACTTATCTCATGCAAATAACAAATGCGAACATTGTATTTTAGAGTTAAGTTATTTTTTAATAGTTTTATATAATATCGGCAAATAGAGAATTAAAGTTAGAGTATTTTTTGGCCTAGAATAGTTAGTTTTAAGTTTAAAGGGCGACAAGTTTTTTTGTTTAATAGTTAGATTTTTAATTTTTTTATAATATGCCCACATAAGATTTTGAGTTTAATAGTTTTATAAAATCGGCCACATAGATTTTTAAGTTTAGAATTTTTCTGCCTGTTTCATTTTTTATTTAATTTTCAAAGTTCGTATTTATTAAATTGTAACGCAATTTGTTTTTGCGATTTCATTGTGAACCCATAATATGAATAAAATATGAATTCATATAATAAAAAAATAACTTCTTAGAAGTTACAGTTATTTTTTATGAGTTCTTCCTATAAGATAATCAACACTTGTTTGATAATAGTCAGCTAACTTGATGAGAATTTCAATAGGGATATTTCTATCACCATTTTCATAATGGGAATAAGAACGTTGGGTAATATTAAGGATTTGAGCCAAGGTTTCTTGTGTTAAATCATGGTCTTCTCTTAAATCTTTAATTCGTTTCAAATACATAGACACCAACTCCTTGCTTTATATTATAATTGACAATATTTTGAATTTTAGAATATAGAACAAACTGTACTAATGGATAAATAAAAAATCACTCATAGAAGAGTAACTTATTATTTGATGTCTGTTCTATTAACAAGATAGTCAATGCTAGTTTGATAATAATCAGCAATTTTTATTAGAATATCAATAGGAAAATCTCGTTCTCCAGTTTCATAATATGAGTAGGCACGTTGAGTAATGTTTAGATATTTAGCAATGGTTTCTTGTGTTAAATCATTGTCTTCACGTAAATCTTTAATTCTTTTGAAATACATTTTCTCAACTCCTTTGCCATTATTATAAAGGAAAGTAAATCATGAATTGACATTTAGCACAGATTGTTCTAATATAATATAGAACATATTGTACTAAACAATATAAAACAAGTAGGAGATAGAATATGAGAAATAGGATATTAGAGAAGATTATAGAAGGCGAAAAGATAAATGATGATAAAGAACTTTTAGAAACTCTAAGTTTAATCATAAATGATGAAATTTCACTATTAGAGAGTATTACTGATTTATATGATTTAAATAGTGGAAGAGGGGCTATAATGGTCTTAAAAAGAGATATGGAAGTTATGGATAGGGCAATACTTAAATACTTATATGATGATAAATAAAAAACTTTTAGAATCACATTTGAATCTAAAAGTTTTTTATGTAAGTAAATGCTTTTTATTTCTCTTATCCTTTCTTGTTTTATGTGGTTGTCTTTATGTGATTGCACCATCAGCAGCCATATCTTCTGCTATATCTGCAACTGGATCGCCAGTAACTGCAAAGTATTGAACTGTAAATGGCACACCATTGGCATCTGTTGGGTAGAGTGAAACACCATGTTCAGTGTAGTGTGCTTCTAATCCAGCAGCTTTAATTTCATCAATAGTTGCACCACTTGTTAGTTGATGAACCATCGTTGAAACCATTTCCATATGGCCAAGTTCTTCGCTACCAATATCGGTTAATAAAGCTTTACCTTTGTCATCTGGCATAGCATATCTCTGTGTTAAATAACGCATAGATGCAGCTAATTCACCATTTGGACCACCAAATTGAGTAATAATAAATTTAGCCATAGATAAAT
>OATT01000401.1_pt1 | contig 43452 bp, 56 predicted proteins | sample 1476071 | NCBI WGS metagenome assembly OATT01 (sample SAMEA2579989, study PRJEB22360) | human gut metagenome | biome: human gut; feature: human-associated habitat; material: faeces | place: Denmark | collected 2008/2010 | reverse complement strand
CCGGGTTTTCAAAAAGAAAAGAAAAGGGGGGTTTTCCCCCCGCCGATAGCACTTGATAAAGTTATTAAAGATAGGACCAGATACTATGGCAATAAAGAGAAAAACATACAGGTTTCAAAAGGGGGACATCGTTGATGTAGAGGAGTTTCATGATGGGAAATATGGTGCCCCTGGAAAGCGGAGGGAAAAGAAAGCAAAACCTACCGCAGAGCAGATGAGGATAGTCAATGCTTTGAATAAGGCCAGGAGATGCCGCCACCGGATGTTGGAGTATTTCAAGCCAGGAGACATCTGGGCAACATGGACCTATGAGGTAAAGAATAGGCCACCGGATATGGCAGCGGCTCTCAAAGATTTCCGGAAAGCTATGAGGTATGTGAGAAAGGAATACAAGAAACGTGGCTATGAGCTTTTCTGGATCAGGAACATAGAGCAGGGGACAAAGGGAGCCTGGCACATCCATTTAATCATCAATGAGATTGGAGACACAGCCAGCATCATCCAGAGGGCATGGGACAAAGGTGGTACCTGGTTTACAGAAATCAGGAAAAGCAAATTCTATGATGAGGATTTCACGAAACTGTCAAACTACATAACCAAGGATGAGAATACCGTGGAAATGAAAAAGGACGGTACCCCAGGAAAGCCAAGGCTGAAAGCAGCGAATTATGGAACATCACGCAATATGCCCCTGCCGGAGCCAAAAAAGGACAAGCTGCTCCGGTGGAAAGCAGAACCGAAACCGAAAAAAGGATATTACATTGCCCATATCTATGAGGGCAAAAATCCGATCACAGGATTCAAATACAGGAGGTACACCATGATCCGGTTAGTCAGGAGGGAATAAATGTTTCAAGTAAAAATCTACATAACCACAGACAGCATCTCTCCGAAAGCCACAGAGAAATATTATGGCTATGTGCTGGAGTGCATGGTGGCCGGAGAGGCAAAGACCAGAGAGGGATTTGGGAAAATTACAGGTACATATCATCAGAGCGTATTGATAGCACTGGCGGAGGCCCTGGACAGGTTCAACCAGTCATGTGAGGTCTGTATCTACACAGAGGATGAGTTTGTCCTCAATATGCTGGAGCGCAACCTGGCCATCTGGGCCGGAAATGAATTTCTGACCAGTAAGCACAAGCCGGTGGCGAACCAGGAAGAGTGGATGAAGATATGGAGTCTGTCAAATAAGCATCTCATACTGACAGCACCGGGAAAGCATGAATACACCGGATGGCTGCAGGGAGAAATACAAAAACGAAAGGAGCAGGAAAATGTTTGAGAAGTTTGGAGAACTCAATTCTTTTGGAGAAATCAACGAGCTGGCAGAGAATCTGTTCAATGAGGGAGACACAGAGAGCCTAAAAGCTATGGCAAAGGAGAACGGTATACAGAGGGATTTTGTGGAGATGTATCTGCAGGGAGATATTCCGGTCCTCTGTGATCCGCTGACTGCAGCCCTGGGAAAGATTGATGTGGAGGCTGCAGAGCTGAAACCGAAAGAAATCATGGAGGACTGGGTGGAATACCTGAGAGGGCAGTGCATGGAAAATGAGGTCCTGGCACATCAGGTCCGGAAGAAAGGCAAGAGCCTGAAAGGCTGCATTGCAGCTCTCCTGTCCTGGTCATTCAAGAATCAGCAGACTGTGGACAAAGACATCATCAAGGCAGCAGGCGTGTCCGCCGGCAAGGTTACACTGGGCATCCCTGGCATGGCCAGGGCAAAGCAGATCATCACAGACTATTACATGGGAGGTGCGAAAAGATGAAACGGACAAAATTATTGAAAAGCGCACCTTGCGCAGCTCCTCAGAAAACCAGCGTGGATGATGTGATAGCAGTGAGCCAGATCGTGGAAGTGGACGGAGAGAAAGCTGTGGAAATCAGTCTGTTTTATATGGGCAAGCTCAGAGGTCGGTATTTTGCAGACGCAGAAAACCATAATGCCTGGGTAGATGGAAAGTGGTACACCTGCAGATTAAAGAACATGGTCAGACTGTGTAAGGATATGACTCCTTTGAAAAATGATTATTACTATATGGGATCAGAGATGAAATGGGCATCTGATGAAGATAAAGAAAGAGCACAGGATTTCCTGGACACCTGGAGCCTGGACAGTTATGAGGGGAATCTGAGCGGCCAGAAACAGCAGCAGGCAGTCCGCCGGAAAATTGAGAGGATAAATCAGCAGATGGCAGATGTGCCATGCGTGCCGGATGAGGCAGAGGCCTGGGTGGAGCAGGAGGTATTCCCAGGGCATATCCTGTTTTTCAAGAAAGAGAAAAAACGGACTACATATAGCTGCACCGCTTGCGGCTGCAGTAGCTGGAAAAAGAAAGGATGGAAACACGGAGAAAAGACGGTGTGTCCGAAGTGTGGCCAGCCTGTAACAGCAAATAGCCGGCAGCAGGAAAAGACCAGAAAGGCTCCAGTTGTCATATTGCAGCAGTATGACCAGCAATGGGTGGAACGTCAATTCAATGCAGTCTGCAAGTGGGCAGCAGGAAAAAAGGAAATCCGGCTATTCGAGCAATGCAGAGCCATCATTCCCAAAGGGGAGTGCTGGGGCAAGGTATGGTATGGAACCCACCAGGAGGCAGATGAGTTTGAACAGGATTTCTGGGACAAGAATCCGCAAAACAAGCGTTTTCTCTCATCATATCTTTATCCGGGAAATCTGCAGGAGATTTTGAAGTGTGGAGGCCTGGAGCGGAGCGGCATGGACATCCTGGCCAACAAAGGAGAGAAATTCAACGTAAATAAGTTTATAACTACATTCCACCAGAGGCCGTGGATGGAATATCTGGCAAAAGCAGGGTTGAGCCGCCTGATAGCAGAGATTGTGGACACATATGGATGGTGGGGCAATCCACATGAAATATGCACCTATGCGCACAGCCTCAAAGGTGCGCTGCAGCTGGACGGAAACCGCGTCAACCGTATGAAACAGATCAACGGAGGCCTCCGTGCCCTGGAGTGGCTGCAGTATGAGGAGACCATGGAAATCAAAATCTCCCAGGAATCTCTGCAGTATCTGGCAAGCAAAAATGTGGGCATGAGTGAGTGTGAGGACATTCTGAAAGAACTGAAAAGCGTCAACCGTATGGTCAATTATATGAAAAAGCAAAAGGTAGCACCTAAAAAACTGGCCATAACCTGGAGAGATTACCTCCGTATGGCCAAGGCCGAGGGATACGATACCACAGACGATATTGTGAGATTTCCAAAAGACCTCAAAGCACGCCATGACTATCTGGTGGGACTGGGGAACAAACGGAAAGATGAGGAACGCCTAAAGGGATATGCAAAACTGGACAAACAGATAAAGGAAAGGCTGCCAGGGGCGGCACGGTATTTCTGGGAAAATGACCAATACATGATTATTCCTGCAGGAACCTGTGAGGAGTTAATGACGGAGGGGAGGACGCTCCATCATTGTGTAGGTAGAGACGATCACTACATGAAGAAAATGGCAGCAGGGACTAGCTGGATTCTTTTCCTCCGGAAAAAAGAGAACTTGAAAAAGGCCTATTATACAGTGGAAATCGACATGAAAGATGACCGGATTCTGCAGTATTATTCAGAATTTGACCGGCAGCCAGATAAAGCGGTCATCAGTAAGGTGCTGGATAAATTCAAGCAGAGTATAAAACGGAGTCGGCAGCAGGCACGTATTCAGGTACCTGTGGCGGCCATAGCGTAAGGAGACAGCATGGTAGAAGATTACAGAATCCGGATGAGGACAGGGAGAGCGGAGGGAACCGGAAACTATGAAACCACAAAGCGAGGCACCCGGAGAGAAATTACAAAGTTTGTGGAGCGATATGAAACAGCAGCAGGCGTTTTTCTGCCGGATGAGTGGATGAAAAAGGCCCTGGCGGCTATTGAGGCAGAGGGAGAAATGAGCCTACTGGAAAGTATAAAAGAATATTGCAGCCGCTTTCCCTGGCTGCACAAGGAAAAGAAGTTAGAAGAATACGCCATTGCTTGCCTGTGCAGTCGGGCATATAGGCACTGGGATGATTTTGAGAACACAGAGACAATTATATGGATGTGAGGAGGAAAACCATGGAATATGTGCAAATGACACTCAATGACTGGGTACAGATGAAACAGAAATTGAAACAGGAACTCCTGGGAGTAAAGCAGAGCTTTGTCCGGATAGGGTATGCTCTCCGGAAGATTGAGGACCAGAGGCTCTATGAGCAGGATGGCTATAAAAGCATAGCGGAATTTGCCAAAGCAGAGTATGGCCTGGAACCATCCACCACAAGCCGCTTTATGAGTATTAACCGGGAATATTCCATTGACGGATATTCTGAAACGCTCCGACCGGAATTTGCCAATCTGGGACGGAGCCAACTGGAGGAGATGCTGAAACTGCCGGACAGTGACCGGCAGATGATTCAGCCGGAGGCATCCAGAGAGGACATCCGGAACCTAAAGAGATTCAACAAGACAGAGACGGCAGCAGGTGTGGCAGACGACATCCATCAGCTGGTGGAGAAATTTTACAAGGACAATCCGGACATTCTCAATGCGGTATTCAGTGAGGAGTTTGAGGAGCAGACTATCAAACAATTTGCAGAGATTGTCAACCCCGGAGGGAACCGGTCATACAAGAAAGGCCTGTTTTTCCTGATGATGTATGAAAACCGGGTAGCGGTCAAGAAATTTGGGGACACTCCGCAGGACCTAACATGGTGGCAGTTTTATCAGATTACCGTGGATATTTTTGGAGATGCGGCAGCAGGACCTAAGACCTGGCAGAGATATTTTGGAGGAGAGGATGATGAGGGAGCTGAAAATGGACCAGTGGGAGATGGAGAAATACATGGCACAGATAATTCCAGAGTCGGTCCTGATGAAGATGTGCCGGGAAATGACGCCAAACCAGCTGACGAAGATGGCAGAGGAGGGGGAGATAATTCCGGATCAAGCTCTGGAAATGGGGCTGATAACATACAACCAATATCTGCAGATGAGGCTGACGGTGGAGCAGATGGAGAAAATGGCATTGAGGATGAGCCAGAGGAACAGAAAGGAGCCATGGGAGATTATGGAGCAGTTAGTAAAACAGGAGCAGGAAAAGCGGAAAATGACACCGCTGGAGAGGAAAGCGGCAAAGGCGATTGTCAAGAGCCTGCAGCAAGAGAGACCGCTGAACCGGCAGGAGCGGAGAACCAGGGAGAAGAAATTGCGCCGGCGCAAAAATCAGCGGAAATCCTAGAAAGAGAGGCCTATGATGAAGTTGAAAACGGAGAAAATCATGGAGCTGCAGAGAGAGAAACCTCAGAACCGGAAACAGAGGAGGCAGCAGGAGAGGAAACGAAAGAACCGGAATCCAGCTCTAAGGCTATGAACCAGCCGGAGATCATTGAAAAACCTTATGGCAGCCGGAAAGACTACATGGATACGCTGACAGCTTATGGGATGGCAATGTATATGGCAGAAGAATATAAACGCCACAATCTGAAAGCAAGCTCCCTGGCGTTTCCGTCAGAGCTGGAAAAGTGGCTCCTGCAGGAGGTGGATGAGAGTGGCAGAGAAATTGAGTGTATTGAATAAGATTATCCAGGGGGATGCCCTGGAAGTGCTCCGGACAATGCCTGCAGAAAGTGTGGATTGCTGCATAACCAGTCCACCATATTATGGTTTGAGAGATTATGGGGTACCTGGCCAGATCGGCCAGGAAGAAACCCCGGAGGAATACATAGAGAGACTGGTGGAAGTGTTCCGGGAAGTCCGGAGAGTATTGTCTGACCAGGGAACACTATGGCTGAATATCGCAGATTCCTGGTGTGGTAGCCAGAAAGGCCGGTATAAGGACGGAAAGGCCAGAGAGGGAAAGTCTGATGATTACCAGGGCCGGAGGGATGGGACATTGAAATGGAGCCGGGCAGCAGGCTGCAAAAGAAAGGACCTCATAGGTATTCCGTGGATGCTGGCCTTTGCACTCCGGGCGGATGGGTGGTATTTGAGACAAGACATCATCTGGGAGAAAGGCAACCCTATGCCAGAATCAGTAAAAGACCGCTGCACAAAGTCTCATGAGTATATTTTCCTCATGGCAAAGAGTGAAAAATATTATTTTGACCATGCCGCCATCCAGGAGCCTGCAATCTGGAAACCGGGCACAGCTAAAAACGTGCCGGCAGGAGGATTTCAGGGGAAATGGACAGAGGAACATGGGCGGCAGCAGGGCATCCAGAGCAGCTTTAGAGCCATCCGGGAATTTAGAAATAAAAGGGATGTGTGGCGCGTGAACGTGAGAGCCTACAAAGGTGCTCATTTTGCTACATTTCCGGAAGAATTGATAACTCCTTGCATCCTGGCCGGAACCGGTGCGGGGGGGGGTGCTGCTGGACCCGTTCATGGGAGCCGGCACAGTGGCTGTAGCGGCCATCAGAAATGGCCGGAATTATGTGGGCATAGAGCTGAACCCAGAATACTGCAAACTGGCAGAAAAACGGATAGAGGAGGTTAAGAATGAACAGGAGACAGAAAAAGAAACGGTATAAGAAATTATATGGCCATAACCCTCCAAGGGGAGCAGATGGCCGCTATATGCTCCATGTGCAATGTGGAACTGACCTGGCAGCAGGCCAGGACCATACTGGATATTACACGCCGGAGCAGATTGAGGCATTGAAAGCATACAATCTAAAACCGGAGGACATAGAACGGATGGCAAATAGCCTCAGAGAGGCTTTTGCTTGTGCAGCACAGACTATGAGCGATTTCGCGGCGGCAGTCAGCCGGACCTTTGCTGACATAGCAAAACAGTATAGAAAACCAGTGATTGAGCAGGTGGAGGAGCCTCCGGTAGTAGTGGCCAGGAATCTGACAGAAAGGAGAAAGAGATGCAGGAGAAAAGAGTGGAGAGCATTCAGGAGGTAGATTTTTCAGGATTGAAAGTACCATTCATAGCAGTGTACAAACATCCGGAGGATTTTCCGGATAAGTGTGTGGCCAGAATCTATGAGCTGGACAAGCCAACAGACACACTTATGGTAAAAGATACGGTGGAAGAAATTGAAACGGACATCAGGAAACACACAGGCATGACATTCCTGCCAAGGGGGACGGAGGACGTTCTTTCCCTGGTGGGTGTATGGATGTAGAAAGGAGCAGAGCATGAAGAAATCAACAGAAAAAGTCAAAGAGGCTATAGAGCAGCCAACAAAGAGACCAAAGGACAAGCCGGTCAAAAGGCAGAAAGGCATCCGGAGAGGGGTACATAGATGAATAAAGTGATTTTGATGGGCCGCCTCACAAGGGAGCCGGAGGTCCGTTATTCTGCAGGAGAAAGTTCTCTTGCAATCGCAAGATATACTTTAGCAGTGGACCGGCGGACAGGAAAAGGCACTGAACAGGCAGCAGATTTCATTCCTTGCGTGGCTTTTGGAAAGAAAGGGGAATTTGCTGAGAAGTATTTCCACCAGGGGACCAAAATTGCCATCACTGGTCGGATTCAGACTGGTAGCTATACCAATCGGGATGGCCAGAAAGTATATACCACAGAGGTAGTGATAGAGGATCAGGAATTTGCTGAGAGCAAACGTGACGGAGCAATCACTCATCCGCAGCCAACTCCTGCAGATGCAGGGGATGGATTCATGAACATTCCGGAGGGCATGGATGAGGGCCTGCCATTTAGTTAGAGAGGAAAAAGAAAATGTTTTTGAGACCAACTACACTAAACGCTTTAATGAAAAAGGCCTACAAAAGCGGCCTGACAGTAGCCAGGACAGAGGATGATTGGTTATATATAGCCGGGAGCTATTGGGAAATAAGCGTGAAAAAGGAATTTATCCCAAAAGAACGCTGGGAGACATCATTGCCCTGATCGGAGAGCTGCCCAGGCCGGGAGAACGATTCACGGCAACCAAAGAGGGCAACCAGCTTGAAATGGAGCTGCCACTGAAAGTGAAAGAGGAGCCATTCCGCGAAAATGATACATTGACCATCACGGATGTGCTCCTGGTAGGGACCAGCGGAACGATTCAGAGACTTTTGCAGGATGAGTCTACTGGGAATATTTACGCGGTCAACAATGTGTTTGTGGCAATCGTGGATAATGCCATGATTGATGAGGACAAGGGAGAGTATTCTGTCACAGAACCATTTTTCAATCCGGCCTATGGGATTCTCTGGCAAAACAATGTATGCAAATTGAGAGCAACTTTCCGGTCAGATGATAAAAATAATAAAGTCCTGGAGAGTCTGAAAGGCGTGGACATCACACCGGAGGTGCCAGAATGATGTTTCCAAAACCGCAGCGGCGGAAAAAGAGAAAGAAACACAAGGCCAGCATCCTGCACTGTAAGGATGGCACCTGTTATCTGTGCATGAAATTGAGAGAGGACTACCGGCTTTATCCGGTAGTCCATGAGCATCACATCTATGATGGCCCTAACCGCTCCATATCAGAGGCGGAGGGCCTGAAAGTGTATCTGTGTCTGGAGCATCACATCCAGGGACCGTGTGCGGTGCATAATAACCAGGCAAATATGAGGCTCCTGCAGCAGGATGGCCAGAGAGCTTATGAGCGTACACACACCAGGGAGGAGTTTATGAAGCTGATCGGCAGGAATTACCTGGATGAGGAGCGCGAGGAATCTGCAGAATCAGAAGAAATCAAAGAGCCTGGCATCATCTTTCTGGAGCCGGTCTGCCAGGGATGTTTTGGGGCAGCGGATAATCAATGTGAGAGATGTATGGAGGAGAGACATGATTGAAAGACTGAGACACTGGCTTTTTGAGGCCGGAAAAAAAGCAATGCCGGCATTGCTGCCTATGGTGTGAGTTTTGGGATATGTGCAGGGGGGACGAGCAATGAGTTATCAAGAAACAGTGGTCATGTTTGTACTTATAGCGATTTTAGGACTGGAGGCTCTTTTCCTTGCGCGTGGTGGATTTGAAATAGTAAAAGAGGCCATGCAGGACATTGGGGCAATTATCTGGAAAAGCATCTCATGGCCATGGAGACAATGGAGAGCATACAAGGACAGAAAGCGGATTGAGCAGGAATGGCAGAAATATATAGAATCGTATAGAGCGGAACTTATAGACATTTTGATGAAAACGGCTCATCGGGAGATGTTTGGAAAAAAGTACACAACAGAGCAGGCCCTGGATGGAGCGGCAGCAGCGGCAGAGATGATGAAAAAAGCCGGATTTTCCTCAGAGGACATCCGGGAGAATAAAGAGGAGGAGAAGACATGGCAGGATCAAATTATGGGGCGGTTCATGAGGCAAATGTGAGGCGTTGTGAGGAGTTTTATGAAATAGCAAGGAGAAACAGGTTCCGCTTGTGCATGGTGGAGCGAAAAGAGCACAGCTATATAGGCAGAAAACTCCAAGAGACACGCAGCTGGGAGGAAAAAGCTCTTTTCCACAGGTGGGTGGAGGAAAGGCAGCTGATAGATGCGTCTCCAATGATTGGAGGACATACAGGTGGAGAGGTAGCAACAACGCTGGCCATTGTGGAGTATATGGACGGACGCGTGGAAAAAGTGTTGCCGGAACAGATAAGATTCCTGGATACAAAGGACAACATGCCTGTGGGAACAAAGAAAGACAGTAACAAGTAGGGAGGTATAGAGGTATGCCGAATGTGCGACCACTGAACAAAAAGAAATATGGGATAAGCAAGCACGCTTTTGGGACAGCGTACTCATATTGTCTGCAATATCCGGAATGGAAAGAGGAGCTGGGCAGCAGGACATCAACCGTCAAGAGCCCTCAGATTACCGGGATGCCTGGGGCGCACAACGGCAGTGACGCAACTGCAGCCCTGGCACAGCGCAGAGTGGAGCTGCAGCAGAAAGTGGATAATGTGGAAAATACCGTAAGAGAGGCCATAGGGAAAGACCAGGGCCTCTATGAGTATTTATTGGAGTATGTGACTACAGAGGGAGCAACATTTCACTGGATAAAGCAGAAAGGGATTCCATGTGAGCGTACATACTTCTACCAGGTCAGGAGATATTTTTATTTCCTGATGGCAAAGAAAATATAAGTGCGGTACTCGCAGGACAACTTTTATGATATATTGATAACGTCCAAAAGAATGAGAACGAAGTTTCTCAAACATTATCCCTCATAAAGGCTCCGGAGCATCCGGGGCCTTTTCCATTGGAGGACACTATGACACAACAGGAAATTGAATATGTGAAAAAGTGCATCAGAAAAGGCATCCACAGCTTTTATGTGTGGGGGAAATGGAAAGCTGTCCGCAGGAAAGTCCTGCAGATGGACCATGGAGAGTGCCAGCGGTGCAAGGCAAAGAAAATATACACAAAGGCCACCACTGTCCATCATGTAAATTATGTGAAAAAGCATCCGGAGCTGGCTCTGGAAATATGGTATGAGTGGCATGGAGTGAAGAAAAGAAACCTGATAAGCCTGTGTCATGACTGCCATGAGGCGGTGCATGGCTACAGGAAAACAGAGGAAAAGAAACCTCTGACAGAGGAAAGGTGGGATTGATGTGGCTGATAGAAAATATATAGGGCAGCAGGACACAGCCGAGTATATGACGCTCAGATGTGCGGCGTGCGGCATGTTACACGTTATTCACAGAAAAACGCAGGCGGACGGACTCTCCTGCAGGGATTGTGGCGGCGGGCCATTAGTACCAATGGGATACGCAATCATGCTGGACAGAAAGCCTGCAGATATTACTGTGAAAGTAAAGGTTGATACATCAGACCTGGACAAGGTGCAGCGGCTGGTGGATGAGATTGATGAATCTGTGAGCAGCATGATAAAAAGACTGACTGGCGTGAAAGGGGAATTGATGCAGCATGATGGAACAAACCTTTGAGGCATTGCCTGGCAAGAGATTGTATGAGTGCAATCCGGAACTCAATACAGAATGTGATAAACGGATATGCAAATACAATATAAATGCGGTGGATCATCTGTGCCATGGAACGCAGAAAAAGGAATTTGCCCTGAAAATTGGAGAGGTGGCAGCAGTCAAAAACTACACACCCCCGGTCTAAAAAAATCACGTTTTAATTTTGAGCCTGGAGACCGGTGGGTGGCCTCGACAAATCCGAGAAAAATCGCACGTGATAAAAAATAAAAAAATAGGGGGTGGTAAAGTGGCTCAAAAAAAAGGGGATATATTAGAAAGTTTAATTTCACAGTTGGAGAGAAAACAGGCGGATATTTCCTGTTTTTTGGACCTGTTAGATGATTACATGGCCCTCTATGACATCAAAAAAAAGCTAAAAACGGACATCAAAAAGAGAGGAGTATCCTATGAGACCACATCTGCATCCGGCAAGGCCACCATAGTAAAACAAAACCAGTCGGTCAAGGACCTGGTGGCTGTCAATAAACAGATGTTGATGATTCTGGACAAGCTGGGACTGACTACCGAAAAGACCATAAAGGATGATGATGATGAGAAACTGTGATCCGCGAATAGAGGCCTATATGGAGGCTGTGGAGTCCGGAGCAGTAAGATCATCCAAAGAGGTCAAGGCCCTGATGGCTCATGTGCGGCACTGTTTTGAAACTGAGGACATCTATGTGGATCAGCAGCAGCTGACAGACTATCTGGGACTGGCACGGTATTTCCCCTATGATGAGGTCTTTCCGTGGCAAGAGTTTGTTATAGGTTTACATGATTGCACATACTGGAGAGAAAGTGGGATGCCGCGCTGGCCGGACCTGTTCTGCCTGATCGGACGTGGAGCTGGCAAAGATGGAACAATAGCCCTGGAGGCTGTGGCTTTATCATCCGAGTATAACAATATCCGTGAGTATGATGTGGACATCTGTGCCAATAATGAGGACCAGGCTCTCCGCCCGGTCCAGGATATTGTAGGAGCGTTTGAGCAACCACAATACATCAAAAAGCTGCAACGCTTTTTCAAGTGGACCATGGAAAAGGTGGTCAACCGGAAAACCCGGTCAACCATTAAAGGGCACACAAACAATCCGGGAGGAAAGGATGGTCTCCGTTCCGGTATGGTGGTACTCAATGAAATCCACCAGTACCAAGATTATAAAAATATCAATGTTTTCACAACCGGCCTGGGTAAAAAGAAGCACCCGCGCCGGTCTTATTATACTACCCAGGGAGATGTGAGAGAGGGACCGCTGGATGATCTCCTGGAGACATCTGAGGGCATTTTGTTTGGTGGCGATTCGGATAATGGATTGCTGCCTTTTATTTGCCGTTTGGACAGCAAAGATGAGGTACATGATGAGGCAAACTGGGAGAAAGCAAATCCGTCTCTGCCATATCTGCCGCACCTCATGGAAGAAATTCGGAAAGAATACAGGGACTGGGTAAAACATCCGGACAAATTCACGGCGTTTATGACAAAGCGAATGAACCTCCCAGACGGTTCCAATGAAATCAAGGTCTGCAGCTATGAAAGAATCAAGGCCACAAACAGACCGGTGCCAGTGGATGACCTGCAGGGGAGAATCTGCACCTGTGGCATAGACTTTTCAAAGATTACAGACTTTGTATCAGTCAATCTGCATTTTCGTGATGGAAATATCCGGTATGACCTCAACCATTCCTGGCTCTGCCTCAATTCCAAAGACCTGCCGAGAATCAAGGCACCATGGAAAGAATGGGCAAACAGAGGGCTGATTGACCTGGTGGATGATGTGGAGATACATCCGGAGAGCATAGTGGAGTACATTTCTATGCAGATGGAGTATTACTCTATCAAGATGATGGCAATAGATGATTTTCGCTATGCGCTATTATCACAATATTTGAAAACTATAGGCTTTGATGCCAAAGCATATAAGAATCTAAAACTGGTGCGACCATCTGACATTATGAAAGTTGCTCCAGTGATAGACAGCTGCTTTGCAAATGATTATTTCGTTTGGGGAGATAACCCCACTTTGAGATGGGCTGTCAATAATACAAAGATGGTCCGATATGGCCGGAAACTGGGGAAAGAGGATGATGCAGATATAGGCAATTTTGTATATGCCAAGATTGAGGCGAAGTCCAGGAAAACTGATCCATTTCTGGCTCTGGCAGCATCCATGACAGTAGAGGATGCCTTGCCTTGTGCCCAGGCCACAAACGCGCCAGACCTGGGTGTATTCACATATTAGCGCAGAAAGGAGGAGAGAGATGGGATTCAGCATAAAACGCCTGTTTAAGAGCAGGGAGACACCAGAGACAGAAAGAGTGGCATCTGTAGAGATTACGGATCAACAGGTCCAGGAGGCTGTGACAGAGGTATGCCTCCGGGAGTTGGCGTTCTGGACTTGCGTGGGAAAGATTGCAAACGCTCTGACAAAATGCGAGTTTCGCACGTTCTATGAGGGAACGGAGATTTTTGGGGATGAATACTATCTCTGGAATTATGAACCGAACCGCAACCAGAACAAAGCAGAATTTCTCAGCAAAGCCATGGAAAAATTGTTCCGGGAAAATGAGCTGCTGATTGTGGAGAGCTATGATGGCCAGCTCCTGGTGGCGGACAGCTTTGAAGTCACACGCAATACTTTGTATGGGGATACATATAGCAATGTGCTGGTGGATGATTACCAGTTTTCCCGGACGTTCCGGAGCACAGATGTGTTGCACTGGAAACTTAACAACAAAAATGTGAATAAAATCATCCAGGGCCTGTATGGTTCATATAGCAAACTGATTGATTACACGGCAAAATCCTATCTCAAAAGCAGGGGCAGCAGGGGCATCCTGAACATTTCCGCAATGGCTCAGTCAGATAAGCTGTTTGAGGATAAACTGAAAAAACTGATGAATGAATATTTCAAGTCATTTTTCAGCAGTTCTAATGCAGTTCTGCCTCTATTTGAGGGATACAAGTATGAGGATTTGGGTTCCAAGACATACAGTGAGGGAACCAGCCGGGACATCAAGAATCAGTATGATGACATATTTGATTTTACGGCCAGGGGATTCTCCATGCCGCCATCCCTTGCGAAAGGGGATGTGCAGGATACCAGCAAGGCGGTAGAGGAAATGTTGACTTTCTGCCTGGACCCTCTGACTCAGACGCTGCAGCAGGAAATCAACCGCAAGAGGATAGGCAGGAGCGGAGTGCAGAAAGGCACCCGGCTTCAGATTAATACCATGAGAGTCAAGCATATTGATATGTTTGACATAGCCACACCGGCAGATAAGCTCATCAGCTCCGGCATTTACACGGTCAACATGATTCTGAGGGCGGTGGAGGAGCCACTTGTAGCAGAGGAGTGGGCAGATCAGCATTTTATCACTAAAAATTACTCAATTATTCAGGAAATCCTGGAAGAACAGAGCAGGAAAGGAGGTGGAGAGAATGGCGAAACCGCTTAATTTTTGCTTTCAGCAGGCAGCAGGAAACGTCCATAAACTGTATATCTATGATGATGTGACAGCGTTTGGTACGTTTGACTGGACTACATGGACAATGAAAGAGTCTGAAACATCAGCGAAGTATTTCAGAGATCAGCTGGAGGCTATTCCGGACGTAGACACCATTGAGCTGCATATCAATTCAAACGGCGGCTCTGTGAAAGAGGGCGTGGCTATTTACACCCAGCTGAAACAGAAAAACTGCAAAAAGATTGGTTATGTGGATGGCGTAGCGTATAGTGTAGCATTTTTGATTTTACAGGCGTGTGATGAGAGAATCATGGGCCTGGGGACATCGGCACTGGTCCACAATATGTGGATGAGCGTGGATGGCAATGCAAAAGAACTCAGAAAAGCTGCAGATGATCTGGATGTGCTGATGGAATCAAACAGAAAGATATTTCTGGAGCGGTCCAATCTGGAGGAACAGCAGCTCATTGATATGATGGAGGCAGAGACGTTCCTCACTCCGGATCAGTGTCTGGAATATGGACTTATTGACAAAGTAGACAGCTACCAGGCCGATGAAAGAGACACGCAGGAGAAACTGATGGAACAGGTGCAGCAGCTTTCCAGAGTGATTGCACAACAGAAATCATTCCGGGAGCAGTTGGAATATCTGCACCAGTCTGTCAAAGTCCCTCCGGTACCGACACCGGGACCGCAGCAGGGGAAGAAACTCACAAACCAGTTAGCGAATTTTTTCAAAAATATGTAAAGGAGATTACAACATGAAAAACAAAGATATTTTAGCAATGGAGAAAGCCAAAATTGTAGAAAAGATGAACCAGGCTATCAAAGATGATGATGCCAAGGCGTTCAGCGAGGCTTTTACGGAATTATGCCAGAAGATTGAGGAAAATGTTCTGGAGCAGGCCAGAGAGCTGCTGCAGGAGCAGGATGCAACTGTCCTGGCACAGAGAGGCGTGCGCCAGCTGACATCCAAAGAAAAGGAATATTATGAAAAGGTCATTGAGGCCATGAAGTCTCCGAACCCGAAACAGGCCCTCAATGATGTGGATGTGGTTATGCCGGAGACTATCATCAATTCTGTATTTGATGAGCTGCAGACCAATCATCCGCTGCTTTCCAAGCTGTCTGCTACAACCGTGACAGGCCTGACCAGAATGATGATGAATACCAACGGAGAGCAGAGAGCAACCTGGGGCAAGCTGACGGCCAAGATCATTGAGGAACTGACATCCGGATTCAAAGAGGTAGACGTAACCCAGGACAAGCTGAGTGCGTTCCTGCCGGTTTCCAAGGCAATGCTGGATTTAGGGCCTACATGGCTGGATAATTATGTGCGCCAGGTGCTCTATGAGGCACTGGCAAATGGCCTGGAGTATGGTATTGTATGCGGTACAGGAAAAGATGAGCCTATTGGTATGATGCGCCAGGTGGGGGATGGAGTTGTAGTCACAGGCGGAGAATATCCCATGAAAGAGTCCATCAAGATGACCGCTCTGGACATTGAGCAGATGGGCAACGTGACAGCGATCATGGCCAGAAACGACAAGGGACAGGCACGAACCGTGACCGGACTCATCATGCTGGTCAATCCGGTGGACTATTTCCACCGCATCCTGCCGGCCACAAGGATGCTGACTCCGGATGGCAATTATGCCTCTGTCCTGCCGGTGGATGCGGAAATCATCCAGAGCGCAGCGGTACCGGAGGGAAAAGCAGTCTATGGCATGGCTCCTAAGTATTTCCTGGGCGTGGGTATGGCAAGAAATGGCCGGATTGAGTATTCTGATGAGTACAGATTCCTGGAAGATGAGAGAGTCTACCTCATCAAGCTGTATGCTCACGGCTTTGCGAAAGATAACAATGCCTTTATGGTATTGGATATTGCAGAGCTGCAGCCGGTACGTTTCAAAGTTATCAGCACAACGGAGGAAAAGTCTTATAATGCCGCTCTGTCTGATCTGAGAATCGGCAGTCTGGAATTATCTCCTAAATTTGCAGCAGACACAACGGCCTACACCGCAACAACCAGCAACGCCACCAATACGATCACAGCGGTACCGGCCAGCGGCTCTGCAGAGGTAGGGATCACGGTAGGCGACAAAAAAGTGACCAACGGAGCTGCAGCAACCTGGGTGGCAGGAGCTAATACTGTGACAATCAAAGTGACAGACGGAGACCAGGAAAAGACCTACACTGTGACAGTGACAAAGGAGTAAAAGGATTATGGCAGACGATAGGGACAAAATTCTCCTCAATGATGTGAAAAATTATCTGGACATAACCTGGGATGATTCCCTGGGAGACCAGAAAATCATGGGGATGGTCCAGAGAGGGATGGCTGCCATTAAAGGGAAAATAGGGGAGTGCAATTTCTTTGAGGAAACCCAGGAAAGAGCACTCCTCTTTGATTACGTCATGTATGCAAGAGCAGGAGAGATTCCGCAGTTCTGGGCGAATTACAGAGAGGAGTTTATCTCCCTGCAGCTTGCAAGAAAGGTGGATGCTTATGCCGCGGATCAGGAGCAGACAGTTTGAAAATTTTGGAGACGGACTACTGACCATCTGTGACGCGGATGAGCGCACTATAACCAGGACAAAAATGGAGCATATCCGCTTTGGAAACCGGACGGTGGGCGTGCAGCGTTTCTGGCAGGCAAAGACCGCAGGAGATAAAGTGGATAAATTGCTGGCAGTGCCTCTGTCAGTGCTGGACATAGACATGATAGAGGTCCATGATGTGGTCATTTTGGAAAATGAGACGGGCTGGCTGTGGGACACTCTGGTATTTGATGATACGGAGATGAAAGACCGCGCCGGCCATTATCAGATTCTGCAGGTGCAGCCAAAATATGACGCTGAGCCACCGGCGTTGTATTTGTCTCTGGAAAAATTAGTACACCCATACAAAGATGGGAGGGATGACGGTGGCGATTAAAATAGGCAATCTGGCAAGAGAAGTGATGAAACAGCTGGATGATTATGGCATTGCGGCGGGCCTGGAGGTAGAGAAAGTATCTGCAGAGGTAGCAGAGGATACCGCCAAAATGCTGAATAAGAACTCCCCGGAACTGACAGGGGATTATGCTGCATCCTGGACCTATGGAGTGGGAGAGACAAAAAGGACACGCCACACCATGATTGTCCATGCAGAGAAACCGGAATACGCCTTGACACATCTGCTGGAGAAAGGACACCAGAACCGGAACGGAGGGCGGCCCCCTGCCATAGTGCATATTGCACCGGCAGAGGAGGAGGCAGCAGATAGGCTGGAAAAGGAGCTGATGAAAAGATTATGACACCGGAACAGATTGAGCAGATGCTGGCAGAGATGGAGGTGCCATTCAGGTACCATCATTTCTCACAGAAAGAAATGGAGGACATACCGCTCCCCATCATGGTCTGGATCGTGCCGGGGACAGATAACTTTTTTGCAGATGGCCAGACCTATCACAAAATCAAGGAACTGGATATTGAACTCTACACAGATAACAAAGACTGGGCACTGGAGGAGAAACTGGAGGCTATCCTGGATAGATACGGGATTGCCTGGCAGCAGACAGCCTCAGAATGGCTGGAGTCAGAGAAAATGTGGGAGTCACTTTATGAAATGGAGGTTTAAGACATGGCTGGAAAAGAAAATAAGGTCAAGTATAACATCAAAAATGTACATGTAGCAAAGCAGACAGAAACCGTGGCGGCTGATGGCACCACTTATGAGTATGCAGCACCGAAAAATATTCCAGGTGCCGTGAGCATCAGTCTGGATGCAGAGGGAGAGATTTCCACCTTTTATGCGGATGGAATTGCTTACTTTGTGACCAGCGCAAACAATGGATACTCCGGAGACCTGGAGATGGCACTCATTCCCAGCTGGTTCCGCGTGGAAATCCTGAATGAGACGCTGGATGACAACAGCGTGCTGGTAGAAAATGCCAACAATAACACCAATCCTTTCGCACTCCTCTTTGAGTTTGACGGAGATGTAAAGGCAATCCGCAGATGCCTGTATAATTGCACCTGCACAAGGCCGTCCATTGAGTCTGAGACAAAAGAGGAGACGGTGGAACCTGGTACAGAGACATTGAGCATCACGAACAGTCCGCGCGCAGATGGACTGGTAAAAGCGCAGACTGGACCGGATACGGCAGCGTCAACATATGCAGACTGGTATAAGAGTGTATATGTTCCGGCAGTAACGGCATCTACACAGGCACAGCAGGCGGCAGAGGGAAAATAAGGAGGATAAGCAATGCTGAGAAAGACGGTTGTAATTGATGGGAAAGAGGTAGAGTTTAAGGCATCCGCAGCGGTGCCGAGAATCTACAGAATGAAATTCCGGAGAGATTTGTTCGTAGACCTGCAGAAAGTGGCAAAGTCTGTGGACAAGAAAGGCAAGAAACAGGGAAAAGAGGAGAGTGAAATCCCCATTGAAAACCTGGAAATGTTTGAAAATATTGCCTATGTGATGGCGCAGCACGCTGATCCGAAGAACGTGCCGGCGGACATCATGGAATGGCTGGAACAGTTTGAAACCTTTTCTATCTATCAGATTCTGCCGGCCATCCTGGAACTCTGGAACATGAACGAAGAAACCAAAAGTCAGGCAAAAAAAAACTTAGACCAAGTAGCAGGGAGTTAAACACTCCCTTGTTTTTATTGCGGTGCTGCCAGGTAGGTATATCTATCCGTGACCTGGACCTGCTGACAGTAGGGATGGTCATGGATATGTTTACGGAGCAACAGAATGACTCCTACAAATATCCGCGCATGGCAACACAGGAAGATTTCGATAAATTCTAGGAGGTGTGAACAGGATGGCAGCAGGCCGAAACATAAAGGGAATAACGGTTGAAATCGGCGGCGATACCACAGGCCTACAAAAAGCCCTCAGTGATGTGAATGGGAAAATAAAAAACACCCAGGCGCAGCTGAAAGATGTGAACAACCTGCTGAAATTAGATCCCTCCAATACTGTGCTGGTGGCGCAAAAACAGGAACTCTTGAAAGAGGCGATTGCGAACACCACAGAGAAACTGGACAGCCTGGAGGCGGCCCAGAAAGACGTTACAGCCGCGCTGGAGGCTGGGAAGATCGGCCAGGAGCAGTATATGGCTTTTCAGCGCGAGGTAGAGGAGACCAGGGCAACCCTGGGACGGTATGAGTCGGAGCTGGCCGGTCTGAACACAGAGCAGGACCGGCTGGCTACCAATACAGACCGATTAAACAAATTGTTTGAGGCTACAGGCACAAACGTGGATGATTATGCGGATGTGCTGGGCAGCAAGCTGGTAACAGCTATCAAAAACGGCTCCACCTCCTCTGACCAGCTCAAACTGGCCATAGAGAAGATTGGGAAATCTGCCACAGACGGAAAAGCTGACATTAAACAGATGACAGATGCGCTGGACACAGTGGATGATGGCCAGGCAATCCAGAACCTCATACAGGAGTTGAGAGATGCTGGAACACAGGCAGACAACACCTCAGAGCAGCTGGATGAAATGGGAAAAACTTTGACCGGCGGCGTTTTGATCGAGGCAGCAGACCAGCTTTCTGCAGTAGGGGACAAAATAACTGAATTAGGAGAAAAGGCCAAGGATGCTTTTACTGAAACGCAGGATGCGACAGTGAAAGCATCCACTTATTTTGGGGAAACCGGAGAGGCAGCAGAGCAGACCGCCGGCATCATCAAAGATGTATATGCGGAGGGCGTGGGAGATTCCATGGATGCTGTCTCCAATGCGGTCATCATGGTAAAAAAGAACCTGAAAGACCTGGATGAGACGGAGCTGACGCATATAACAGAGCAGGCAATAACCCTGGATGAGCTTTATGGCATTGACATGAATGAAACTCTAAGAGGTGTAAATTCTCTCATGCAGCAGTACGGTCTCACGGCTCAGCAGGCTATGGACTATATTGTGAAAGGCACCCAGAATGGCCTGGATAAAACGAATGAGTTAGGAGACAACCTCTCCGAGTATGCCGGAAAGTTCTCACAGGCAGGGTATTCCGCACAGGAATATTTTCAGCTGCTCCAGAACGGTCTGGAGGGCGGAGCCTACAACCTGGACAAAGTAAATGACGCTATCAACGAAGTGACAACCAGGCTGGCAGATGGAACCATAGCAGACTCATTGAGCCAGATCAATGCGGAAACCGGAGAAATAGAGGCCGGAACCGGAGGCTGGGGAGAGGAGGTTGAGAATGTATTCAAGCAGTGGCAGCAGGGCGGAGCTACACAGAAACAAGTCATTGATGCCATTGTAAAGGATATTCAGAACACAGAGAACCAGCAGGACAAGCTGAATAAGGCTGCCCTGGCTTTTGGTACTATGGCCGAGGATGGAAACGCAAAATTTATAGAATCCCTGACATCAGTGGGAAATACCTATGATGATGTGACCGGATCGGCGGAGAATATGTTTGACTCATCCACAACGGAGTCACAGAAATTTGAGGCCAGCATGAGGCAGCTGGAGCAGAGCCTCATCCCTCTGGGAGAGGCACTGATGAGCCTGGCAAATGACATCATACCGCCATTGGCGGCAGGTGTGAAAGCAATCGGAGAATTTTTCGGAAAGCTGCCGGAGCCGGTTCAGAATTTTGTTATAATACTGGGGGCTTTGATTGCTGCCTTTACAACCTTGGCCCCAGTCGTAATGGCGGTTGTAACAATCGTCACTACTTTGGGAGTAGCTACTCTGGGGCCGATTATCGGAATCATTGCAGGCGTGGCCGCGGCCATAGCGGCTATCATTGCCATAGTGAAAAACTGGGGAGCTATAACAGAGTGGTTCGGAAATTTGTGGCAGAAAGTGAAAGAGAAATGCTCTGCAATTTGGGATTCCATCTGCAAATTTTTCACGGAAACCATACCGCAGGCCTGGGACAGCCTGGTCTCTAAATTCCAGGGAATCCCGGAATGGTGGTCCGGAATCTGGTCTCAGGTAGGAGAATTTTTCTCCGGAATCTGGTCCAATATCTGCTCATTTTTCACGGAGACTATACCTGCAGCATGGCAGAGTGTGGTGGCGTGGTTCCAGGGAATCCCGGAATGGTGGGCAGGCATCTGGCAGCAGGTGCATGATTTCTTTGCAAATATCTGGACTATGATGATGCAAAACCCGGTTCTTTCCGGAATCGTAACAACGATACAGACATTGTGGCAGAATTGCGTTACAACGCTGCAGGGAATCTGGTCCGGACTGACGCAGATTGCGTCCGGAGCCTGGGAGTTACTGAAAAATACGATACTAGCCCCGGTGCTGCTCCTGATCGACCTTGTGACTGGAAATTTCACGCAGCTGAAAGAGGATGCGCTGAATATCTGGACGAATATCCAGCAGGCGGCATCTACAATCTGGTCCGGCATCAAGCAGGTGGTCTCATCTCTGGTACAGGGGCTGGTCACTCATGTGGTCACGCTGATTACCGGATTTAAGGACACCCTGGGCAATTTGTGGGAGATGGCGAAACAGGCGGCCACTACTGCCTGGACCAACCTGAAACAGGCGGTTATCACAGCGGCCACAAATTTGAAAGATTCAGCGATTCAGGCAGTAACGAATCTGAAAGAATCCGTCTCTCAGGCATGGGAGAATATGAAATCTGCCGCCTCTCAGGCATGGCAGAATATCAAAAATTTTGTAGTGCAGACAGCACAGAACCTGAAACAGTCGGCGGTGCAGGCGTTCCAGAACCTGGTCTCCGGAATCCAGAACACGCTCAGCAATCTGGGTACGGTAGTCTCAAACGGATTCCAGTCCGCGATCAGTTTCATCACATCCCTGCCGAGTAAAGCACTCCAGTGGGGAGCGGATTTCATCAATGGAATCGCAAACGGAATCCGTAACGCCATAGGCAATGTGACCAGTGCGGTCTCTGATGTGGCAAGCAGGATCAGGTCATTCTTGCATTTCTCCGTACCGGATGAGGGACCGCTGACAGAATATGAGTCCTGGATGCCGGACTTTATGCAAGGACTGGCCAAGGGCATAGAAAAGAGCAAGGATGTGGTCACAAACGCCATTGCCGGTGTGAGCAAAGACATGACCATCAATGCAAACGCTATGGTGGATCAGAGCCAAGCTGCACAGAATAACGCGATTCTCAATATCACATCTTTACTGGCTCAATATCTGCCATTCCTGGCACAAGGCCTCTCCCTGAAATGGGAGACTGGGGAAGTGGCAGCACATCTGGCCAGAGATATGAATATACAGCTGGGAATCCTGGCAGAGGAGGAGGGATATTTGTAATGAACGTACTGACAAATGGAGCCACTATTGAGGTGGTGGCCACAGGAGAGCGGTACCACACCCTCACTGACTGGGGCCTGGCCATTGGTAACAATGATTATATAGGGGACGTTGAACAGGAAAATTATTATGTGGATGTGCCGGGAGCGGATGGCTTTCTGGATTTCTCAGAGGCAACAACAGGCCGCCGGATTTTCAAAAGCCGGCCCATCAACATTGAACTGGGCGGAAAAAAGCCGCGGAATGACTGGGACATTATCATCTCAGACATCCGGAACCTGATAGAGGGCCGGGAAATCAAAGTCATATTTGACAATGATTCCGGATTTTACTGGACAGGCAGGGCAACCATAAAAGGATTTGACCGTAACCGGGAAATCGGGACCTTTACGCTGTCCGTTCCAAAGGCGGACCCATACAAGTACAATGTGGCGGATTCTACAGAGGACTGGCTGTGGGATCCGTTTGATTTTGAGACCGGAATCATTGACGAGGGTACAGAAATCACACTGACAACAGCAACCAGCACAAAGAGCTATACCATTGTGCCGGATTTGATGCCGTTCGTGCCAGTCATCCAGGTCAGCCAGCTGGGAGCTGCCGGCATTACTATGACGGTGGCCGGCGAGACCTACACGCTGACCAAAGGAAAAAACCGCTTTGCGGATATTGTAGTAGACCAGGAGGATGTGACGCTGACTTTTAAGGGACAGGGGACACTCACAATCCGATACAGGAGGGGATCATTGTAAATGTATAAAGTAAAAATGGATGGTCAGGTCCTGTATTATCCTGGAGACAAAGAGGCAGTGCTGACCAATCCAACGGTAAACCTGCAGACAGGATATGCCGGCACCTTTGAGTTTACGGTGCCGGCCATCAATCCGTTGTATGATAAAATCCAAAACCGCCGCAGCATGGTCAGCGTTTTCAGAGATTCCACAGAGATTTTCTATGGGGAAGTCAGGAAACGGCCAAAAGTAGACAGATACAAAAATAAGAGTGTGTATTGCGCCGGCGCAATGAGTTTTCTTTCAGACTCCATTCAGCCACAGGCAGTATATCACGATATGGCCCCCCGGCAGATGCTGGGGACTTTCCTGGATATTCATAATAGCCAGGTGGAGGACCGGAAAAAGATATATCTGGGGATTGTGACCATCAAAGATGCAAATGATTCCTTATACCGGTTCACGAATTTTGAGAACACGCTGAAAGCCATCCGGGAAAAGCTGGTTGAAAAGCTGGGCGGCTATCTGAGGCTCCGCCATGTAAATGACAAGCTATATCTGGACTGGATCACACTGGAGGAGTACGGCAAGTATTGTGAGCAGCCTATTGAGTTTGGACTGAACCTGCTGGATTATTCTGAGAGCGTGACAGCGGAAAACCTGGTCACAGCTTTGATTCCTCTGGGGGCACGCCTGCAGGGAGAGTCAGAGATAGAGGGCCTGGAGAAATATGTGGATATTACCAGCGTAAACGGTGGAACAAATTATATTTATAGCCAGGAGGCAGTGGATACTTTTGGATGGGTATGGGCTACCAACACCTGGCAGGATGTGACAGAGCCGTCCAATCTGCTCCGGAAAGGAAACACCTGGCTAAAGGATAATCAATTTGAGGAAATGACGCTCACGCTCACGGCGGTGGACCTGTCTGCCCTGGATAAAGAGTATGACGCGTTTGACTGTGGGGACAGAATCCCCTGCAGGGCCAGACCGTATGGCATGGACCGGATTTTCCCAGTTATGGAAATGACCATCCCTCTGCAGAGGCCGGACAGCGCAAAGCTGACACTGGGAGAAAACCGCAAGTTGACCTATACGGAGCAGCAGAGCAGGATATATTCCGGAATAACAGCCACAGCAGAGGAACGCAGGAGAATCCAGAATGAGGCTATTAAGTCGGCCATAGATAACCTGACAGCCAAGATGACAGGAAGTGAGGGCGGCTATAAGCTGACAGAGTTTGATGAAAATGGGATGTGGCTCCGTGATTTATACATGGATGCACCGGATAAAGACCAGGCCACCAATATTCTACAGATCAACAAATACGGCATAGGCGGCAGCCACAATGGCTATGCCGGACCATATACGGTGGGAATGACGCTGGATGGTCAAGTAATTGGAGAACGCGTCACAGCCAATTCCATAGGAGCGGAAAAACTCACAGTGGAGTATAAGTCAGAGCTGGAGGGAAAGTTCACGCAGGCTGGAAAGGATGCCAACGCTTACACGGATCAGCGAGAAACGGCAGTCCGGGAAGTCATCACAACCAGTATCAAGTCTGTGGAGGATCAGATACAACTGGCAGTAACAGACCAGAAAAGTATCACAAACAGATATGACTATGTGAAGAATGGAGACAACCAGAAACTGTCAGCGGCAGCGTTCACGGCGACAGCCAACATGACAGTGGGGACCGGACAGGCCAGAAACATCAATGCGCTGCACCTGACAAAGACAGACACATCCATGGCCACACTGCAGCAGAGCCTGGGAGAATTACCACCGGGCACTTATGAAGTGGAATTAAAAATATATCTACCATCCGGGAAAAAACCGTCTTACTGTTATTTTGGTCTGAATGGCTATACCCAGTATCAGACGTTTTCCTCAATGGCCACAGATACCTGGTACACCATCAAAAAAACTGTAACACTGTCCAGCAAGAGTACAAGGTCCTTTTATTTTGCCCTATATGGCAGCAGTGCCAGGGAGGCGTATATCACGGACATCCGGGTGCTCCGGAACGTGAAAGAGCTGATTGATGATGTGGATGCCAGGATCACGGTGGAGGCCGGAAAGATTACCCAGAGCGTCACAGAAATGTATGAGGCACAGCAGCATGATTATTGTGTGGACGGAGATTTCCCAGACGGATTTTCCGGAAATTACACAGAAAACTGGTACCGGAATGATACAACCTATGTATTTCGGACAACCTGGAAAGAAAAAACGTGTATGAGCATCAATCTGGGAAGTGCAACAAGCACAAATTATTATCTCAGAACCAGGTACGTCATCAAAGTGCCGCGTGCCGGAAAGTTTACGGTGCGTTTCAAGGCCTGCTGTGGAAAGACAGGTACAAGACTCAGGTGCAACTTTTACAGCAACAAATATACCGCTGCAGGAGACCTGGGAACGGAATGGCAGACCATAGAGCTGACGTTTGACAGTGTGCCGGCAGGAAACAGGTACCTGTATTTTTATTGCAATACAACAGGGGACTATATCTGTATTACAGATGTGGAAATCCTGGGGTACGCTGCCCATTACAATGAGGCACAGCTGCAGATTACATCAGACAGTATCACGGCGGAGGTCACAAGAGCAAAGAACGCAGAGGAGACGCTGCAGAGCAGTATCAAGGTTAATGCGGACAATATCAAGCTGAAAGTATCAAAGGGCAATCTGTCCTCTGAAATCAGCGCGGAATCCGGCTCTATTTCCATAAAGTCCAACCGGATCAGCATTGCCTCCACCAACTTCACGCTGACTGCATCCGGATATGTGACCATGAAAGGTGCGAGCTGTCAGGGAACCTTTGAGGCGAAAAATGGCAGCTGGTTTATTAAGATGGCATATGGAGAAATTACCGGAGGATACGGTTCCACAACCTATGGGTGGATTGATTTTGCCGGTGCCTATAACAATTCATCAGCGCGGACGCTGAGACTGAAAGGCAATACAAGAGTGGACATCATGGGAAAGCTCTATACCGCCACAACCTACAACGCAGATACGGTGTGGGAAACATTCACAGGCACACAGAAAATCATCACGAACATTAAGGATATAGGAAATGGAGCAATACAGTGGACATGGACAAATTTCACATTCCGAAACGGAATGATGATGGGATAGGAGGAAAATATGAACGTAGGAGCAATTTTGGATTTTGTAGCAGGAGAATTGGATGCACAGGTGCTGGGACTCATGCAGGAGTACGCAATTCCGCCATCACTCATGGATAAGGTGCTGGATAGAATCCAGTCCCACATGCGGCAGATGAAATCTGAGGAATATGCCCAGGAGCTGACCAATCTCCAGCTGCAGATGGCAGCATCCGGAACGGAGCAGGCAGGAGTAGCTGTTCCTCCGCAGGATGAGAACACGGTACCAAAAACGGAAACGGAAACAGGCACCATTGAGGAATTTAAGGAAAAGGTGGGCTTGAAGAAAGGAGGAGGCGAAAATGCAGACATTCAGCGCGAGGCAGGAGAATAGGGCAAAGTGCATCCAACCATATGAGCTGGCTCTGTACGCAGTGCAGGGCCATGATATATGGCAGGACACTCCGGAAGAAAAGAAGATAGCCAGGGCAGGGCATCCGGAGGACCTGGCAAATGTGGCTCTGGAAGATAATTCATGCACCATGAAGATAGGAGGGTAAGGCATGGCGGACGTAAAACGGTATACAGAACAGATTGCCGCTGCAAAGAAAGGAAAAGATGTGCGTGCAAATATTGTGGCGGCGATCAATGAAGTATCGGACGAAAACAATCAATACAACCAAGTGAAAGCGGACATCCTGGCTGCACAAAAGGCCATCAATACAGATGTGACCAAGAATCAGCAGACGCAGCAGGCTTTTAATGCGGACCTGCAGGAGGCCAAAACAGTACAGTCAGGCCTGACAGACAAAACCGAGGCAGGAAATACGCTCCTCACAAATCTGACCAAGAAAGTGAGTGATGGAAATACACTCCTCACGAATCTGACCAAGAAAGTGACAGAGGGGAATACCACTCACAAGAGTCTGGAGGCGGACATCACGGCAGCAGGCCAGGCAGAGGCGAGTCTGGAGGCGGACATCACGGCAGCAGGCCAGGTAGAGGAAAGCCTGGAGGCGGACATCACGGCAGCAGTCCAGGCAGAGAGAAGTCTGGAGGCGGACATTACGGCAGCAGGCCAGGCAGAGAGAAGTCTGGAGGCAGATGTTACGGCAGCAGGCCAGGTAGAGGAAAGCCTGGAGGCGGACATCTCAACGGCAAACGCCAGAATCTCAACCATGCAGAATCTGGTTCAGACTGCTGATCAGATTAAGACTGGTCTGGAGGGCAATCTGCAGCAGGCGCAGCAGGCATCTGAAAACCTGGTCACGAATACGGCGGCGAGTGTGTCGGAAATCCAGAGCGCAGGGCAAACCCAGATTGATGCAATCAAAGAGGCTGGCGGCGGAGTGGAGAACGCGCTCTCCAATTATTTTGCCCTCAGACGGAATGGAAAAGTATTTACCACAAAAATATATAAATACGCGACATCAACCAGCCCGGTAGGCGTGAAGATGAACGCCAATGAAAATATGGTGTGTGAGCCATCTGTGGGCAGAACAGAGGGCCGGGACGACTATGCACAGTATGGCCTTTTTCAGCATTTTACCTGTAATTTCTCTGTGGATGAAAACGGATTCAACCATGTGGATGCCCTGGAGGGACAGACCGGATTCACGAAGTATGGCAAGGTACAGGTGGGAGAGGTTACAATGAGCGCATGGTTCGGAATTGAGGACACGGCGGATGCAGTGTTATATCACTATTCTGACAGCCAGACGGAACTCACACCGCATCCCATGAAAGAATCCATCAACCCAGATGGAACACTCAGCCCATTTATGATCCATGCAAAGTATGTGGCAGGAGACATTGGGGGCGCACCGTATTCCTCAAAGGGACTGGCTCCGGCCAATGGATGCCAGGCCACAGAGGCAAAGAATCCAGTCAGCTACACTGGAATGATTACTTATATGCACAAGTTGGGCGGACGTTATTGCGGAACTACCAGCTGGGATTTATTCTACCGTCAGTTGATGATGATTATTAAATACGCCACAACACACAGCCAGAGCATCATGGCCGGATGCACCTCCTACAATTATCAGCATATGAACCTGGTGGAGGAGACCGGCGTGTCCAGAGTGATTGTCACAACGGCCCAAGCGGCAAATTATCTGGTCGGTTCCTATGTTTCTATTGGAGACATGGGAGAGGCAACCAATAAGGATCGGTATTATGCGTATATGCACAATCTGGCATACAGTGTGAAGATTCTGAGCATTGAGGCAGTGGATGACACCAACTCTGCCATTTATGTAGATGCCCCGGAGGTCTTTGATACTACACTGACCACCTGTATTTCCACCATGCCATGGCATACCGGCTCCACAGATGAAGTGGCCGGATCAGATGGCTCCCTGGTAAGCAATACCAATGGCAAGTTTGCCTATAAGATTCAGGGGATTGAAACTGGTATAGGTGCTTATGAGGTACTGGCAAATGTGGTCATGGACATTGTAACAGGCGAGGATGGGAACCCGGCCAGAGATGTGTATGTGTGCCAGGATGCCAGCACGCTGTCCAGCACCATTGCAACGGTACGCACAAGCTACAAGAAAGCGATAGCACAGGTGCCATATACAGCAGCAAACTGGAAATACATCACGGAAGAAACCACAGACATTGACCTGGGCCTAATGATTCCAACGGGAGTGGGAGGCGGTTCCACCACAGGCTTTGCTGACGGACTTTATACAGATACCGGTACCTCTGGCCAGAGGGAGTGGCTTGCGCTGGGCTATTTGAGCTATGGCGGCCATGCTGGCCTCTGGTTTCTCAATGCGGCCTTTGGCTGGTCGTCTGCGCACTGGACTATCGTCTCCGGCGTTTCTCCGAATGGCACCAGGGGTGAATGGCAGGCGGTAGCCTGACAGAGGGGCTTTCCCCTCTTAAATGATAAATAACGGACTTGTAACGCTAAACGGACGGTTTTTTCTGTGGCTTGCGCTGGGCAATTTGAACAATGGCGGCAATGCTGGCCTCTGGATTCTCAATGCGAACAATGGCTGGTCGAATGCGAACTGGAATATCGTCTCCGGATTTTCTTGAAAGATTATGATTTATAGCGTTACATTTCGCTCCGCCGGGACGGAGCCACCAGAGATGGTGCGTGGGGCATTTCCCAAAATTTGATTGTAGCCAAGCCGTGTGACTGGGAGCATAGGAGCCTGGCACACGGACTCATGGCGCAGTAGGCCATGGGTGGAGTGAGTAGAAAAACCGAAAACCCCTGTATCAAGAAACGAGGTCAAGCAGTTGAAAAGATACTGTAAAAATATAAAACTGGATGCGGACTGGATAAAGTCATCCATGCTGGAGTGCCTGTCAGATAAGTGGGACAGGCTGGATGTGGCAGGATTCCTGGCTGAGTATCAAGAGGCCCAGGAACCTCTGCCCAAAAGAGCAGTGCATAAGATGATCCAGGCAGACAGGACCTGGGCTAATCCGCTGATCGAAAAAGCAGCGGCAGAAATGGCGCAGGAAATCAGGGATAGAAAGGTCACTTTTCCTGCAATACACTATTCCATGAGATATGACGGAAATTCCGGAAAGATCAGGGAGATAGGTGTGGAGAGCATCAAGCAGCAAGTATATGACTATGTGGCGGTCAATGCTCTCATGGAACTATTCAACAGAAAGATTGGTAAATACCAATGTGCCAGTATTCCTGGCCGCGGTCAGGTGTATGGCAAGAAAGCAATAGAGAAATGGATTCGTAAGAATCCGGCCAAAACCAGAGTAGGAGCAAAGGGAGACGTACATCATTGTTATCCATCCATAAACATCAGCAAGCTGATGAAATTATTGAGAAAGCAGGTCAAGAATGAGGACCTGCTTTATTTAGTGGAAATACTGGTCCGGTCATACCGGCAGGGCTTGTCTATCGGTTCCTATCTGAGCCAGTGGCTATGCAATTATTATCTGAGCTTTGCTTATCACTATGCAGAGCAGGAGCTGGCAAAGGTACGAAAGAGCAGAAAAGGCCCGGCAAAACGTGTCAGGCTCATTTATGCAGTCCTTTTCTACATGGATGACATCCTGATCCTGGGGCCAAGAAAAGCAGATGTGAGAAAGGCCATGCAGCTGCTGGTCAAATTCTTCAAGGATGAGCTGGGCCTGGAGATAAAGGCAAACTGGAAATTATTTCAGGTGGACTATATCGGCAAGGATGGCAGGCACCATGGGGATTGCATTGACATGATGGGATACAAGATATACAGAGACCACACAGAAGTCCGGAGAAACATTTTCCTCCGGTCAAGGCGTGCTTTTGTGCGTCTGAGGAAACAGGTGCAGAGGTGCATGAAAATAGCACTTGACCTGGCATATCGCTGTGTTTCCTATTTTGGATGGTACAAAAATTCAGATTCCACAAACTTCAAAAAGAAGTATGGAATAGAGCAACTGATGAAATACGCGAAAAGGAGGGTAAGCATTGAAAGCAAGATTCACAACAGAACAGCCGGCAGTGCGCTGGCAGCCGCTTGACCATGGCATGGTAGATGTGACCATCTGCCTGAATGGGCAGGAGATCACGGAGGAAAATACCCAGATGGTGGGCAAAGAACAGTATGAGATTACTACAGACACCTACTGGGAATATGATTTCCACCAATTCCGGGAAAAAGCGGAGAACATAAGCCGGGCCGCGGTGGAAAAGAATCCGGAGAAGTATCTGGAATACCAGCCGCTGCAGGAAAAGACATTGGAGCAGAAACTCCAGGAGCAGGACGAAAACATCAGGATGCTGACAGAGTGCCTGCTGGAAATGTCGGAGGCGGTTTATGCGTAAACTACTCATCAATTTAATTTTAGTATTACTAAGAAAGGACGGTATTGAAATGATGGCAAAATTATGGGCAATCGAGGTTATGAGTCAGGAAACAGTGGAGGATGCAAAAGCAGTGTACAACAGAGTGCCGCGTCTCCTGAAAGAAAAGGTCAAGGCTATTCTGGTTGATTCCGGTATGGAGGAACTGATTGAGGAATGATGACCAAGTTAAGAATCATATCCAGGCTGTGGTCACATATCACAGACCTGAGACTTTACATCAGAGGGCTGAGCAGTAAGTCATTGGAGCAGATTGAGGGGGAAATGGACCTCACTGAGTATTACTGCCGGCCCTATGCTGATGCGGATGATGTGGATGATGTATGAGGGCGGAGGGGAGGTGCAAAAGATGATGAAAGAGCAGTTATGCGCTGCCACCGGAGCTGTGGGCGGCTTTATAGCAGCACTTTTGGGAGGATGGGATACTGGATTGCAGACACTGGTATTATTCATGTGTATGGACTACCTGACCGGCCTGATCGTGGCCGGAATATTCCATAAGTCAACAAAGACGGAAAACGGTGCGCTGGAAAGTAAAGCAGGATTCAAAGGCCTCTGCAGAAAGGCTGTGATTTTGCTGATTGTACTGATGGCGTACCGTTTTGATATGCTCATCCATACCAGCTATATCCGGGATGCTGTCATTATAGCCTTTATCTCAAACGAGGCTATCAGCATTGTGGAAAATGCCGGCCTCATGGGAATCCCCATGCCGGAGCAGATTAAAAGAGCGATTGAAATTTTAACCAAAAAGTCAGAGGAGGACAATGATAATGAAACAGATTAACTGGGTAAAGAAACTGACATCAAGAAAATTCTGGGCAGCGGTTGTGGGATTTGTTACACCCATGATGGTTGCTGCAGGAGCAACTGACAACACCGTCACACAGGTTGTGGCAATCATCATGGGCGGCGCCACTTTGATTGCCTATATCATCGGAGAGGGACTGGTGGACTCCGCCTCAACAGAACTGGTCATTGACACGCAGATTGAGGCCGAGGAGACAGATGAGGAGTAAGAACAGGAGGCCTGGCAAACGCCGGGCCTCTTTTGCACCTAAAAAGAGAATATGGGCAAAGGTGGCAGTGCTGATTCTGCTCTTGTATACCATAACGGTACCGCTGATTTATGCGTCAAGCACAGTGGAGGCAGAACCAGATCAGGAGCAGCAGCTACAGTCAGAACCTATCAACATCACGATTCCGCAGCCATGCAAAACTGGAATAGTCACGGTATATGCACAAGGCCAGGTCATCTATCAATATGGCGGAGAAATCTCCATCCGGAATGACGGAAAAAACGGAGAGGAGATTGAGATAGTTGTAGAGTATCCGGATGAATGGAGATGGCCGTGCAGCTGTTTTGAGGAGGAATAAGGCATGAAGAATGAAAACAGGGAAGTAATGAGAAATATCCTGTATGCAGTAGAGACCGGCGGACAGGTATATGGTGGAAAACAGTATGACAATTTTACGCCGGCATACACGAACAGCCAGGAGGAGCACGCCATCACGATTGGAGCCGGTGCCTGGTATGCAACAGAGGCCAAAAGGCTGCTGCAGAGAATCAGAGAGACTGATCCGGCAGGATTTAAGGAAATGGACTGGGCCGGAATCAGCAAAGATTTAGATACTGCCGCATGGAGCATCTACAAGCAGGCCGCAGGTTCCGAGAAAGCAAATTGTATCTCATCCATCATCTGCAGTCCGGTAGGAATCAAGTGCCAGGATGCACTGATGGAGCAACAGATTCAGGAATACGAAAAGAGCATCACAGAGAAATATGGCACCATGCCTGACGGTGCCATGATGGAGTGTATCAACATCATTCATCAGGGTGGCAGCGGTGCCCTGAAAAGGATTCTGGGAAAGACTGCAAAACCATACACAGCGCAGAGTATTTATGCCGCGCTTTGCACTGATCCGGCAGACACTTCCAACAATAACCAGGTGGGAGATTATGTGTCAAGGCAGAAAGCGGTATATGCAATGATCCAGAAATATTGTAAGGAGGATACAGGGATGACAGAAAACGAAGTAAGACAGAAAGTGGTGGATATTATGAATGGGTGGATCGGCCTGAAACGGTCTGACCGCTCCCACATGGTCATCATCAATTTATATAATGGCTGTCTGCCGCTGGCCAGGGGATACAAGGTGCAGCCGGATGACGAATATTGCGCCACAGGAGCATCTGCAGCAGGAATCAAGGCAGGTTTAACGGACATTATTCCGCGAGAGTGCAGCTGTGGCTATCTGATTCAATTATTCCAGAAAATGGGCCGATGGGTGGAAAATGATGCCTATGTGCCTGATCCGGCGGACTTTGTTTTTTATTTCTGGAAAGATGGAGCGGACTATGCTGCCACAGACTGCACCGGATGGCCGGATCATGTGGGGGTTGTGGCAGAGGTCCACAAAGATAAGGGCTATATGATTGTTACAGAGTGCAATATGAGCGGCGGTGTAGTCGGCCAGAGAAAGCTGACCATCAATGGCAGATACATCCGGGGATATGGTATTCCGGACTATGCCTCTAAGTCTGGAACCTCAACAGGCACATCTGGAGGCAATCCATCCGGAGGCTCTGCAAATAACTCATCCGGAGGAATCAATAAGACACCGCAGTGGGTGGGCCAGGTTACTGCAGCAAGCCTCCCTGTAAGAACCTGGGCCGGAGACAGCTATGATAAAATCAAGTCATGGCCGACACTGGGGAAAGATAATCTGGTGGATGTGTGCGATACTATTAAGGCATCAAACGGACATGCCTGGTATTACATCCGGATTGCCGGCAAATTCTATGGCTTTGTGGATTCGTCCTACATAAAGAAAGCTGACAGCTCCTCTGGGGCCGGGAACGCCTCCGCGCCATCCTATAAAGTGGGTAAGGTTTACACCCTGCAGGTAGAGCTGAGAGTCAGAACGGCAGCAGGCACAAGCTCCCCTACAAAGAGTTACAGTCAGCTGACTGCAGATGGCCAGCGTCACGATAAGGACAAAGATGGATGCCTGGATGCTGGCACCCAGGTAACGTGTCAGGCCATCAAAAATGTGGGCAGTGACATCTGGATAAAGGTACCGTCTGGATGGATTGCGGCGTACTATCAGGGAGAGATTTACGTTAAGTAAATTAGAATACTTATTGAACAGAATAGGAGAATATAGAAGCCCCGGCATTTGCCGGGGCTTTTCACTTATATCAAAGTTTGAGTAATTGTGATTTTTTTGCCTCAAATTCTTCCTGCGTGATTGCGCCAATATCAAGCAACTCTTTTAATTTACGTATCTCGTCAAGCCCAGAAGCAGCAGGCGTGGATGATACAGAGCGACTGTGAATATAGTTCTCAATATATTCTTTTATTTGGAGTATCAGATGATCCTCTTTTTTAGAGAATGTGATAGAATTTTCGTCTTTTACTGCACCTAATACACCGCCGTGCGCATCTCGTCCACCTATAAAGATAATCTGCAGATAACCTGTAGTCATACCAGGTTTTTTATACTGTACACCAGAGACATTATTGAGGTCATAGGTTTTCTCCCCGGTTAGTCCTTTATTTATAGCGTTGGCAAAGCCGCGAGGTTCCACTTTTAAAAAATTACCGTGGATAGTAACGTCAAATTTACCATTGCTTTTCAGATGTATGATAGCCGCATCTGCTCCCAGTATTTCCTTTTGCTTATCGGCCTTTGTGAATAAGTCCATAGCATTTCCTCCTTTTGTATATTTTACTAGATTCTGACCTTTAACACAATTCTAAGAGGATGATGTGTTAAAGTCAAGAAAAATTCTGATTATTAACATATCAGGATAGGAGTGCAATTATGAAAATATATACTTACAAGGGTAAGAAAAATCTATGCGGCTCCAAAATCAGAATTGCGCGGGCGCAAAGAAAAATCACACAAAGTGATTTAGCAGCAAGACTACAAGTTGAGGGAATAACATTAGAAAGAGACAGCATAAGCAGGATAGAAATAGGCACACGTTTTGTGACAGATTATGAATTGAAGATTCTTGCAAAGGTCTTAGGAGTGACCGTGGAATGGCTGCTGGATGAAAAAAAGTAACGCTATATCATAAAGGTGTAGCGTTGTTTTTTAATTGACAATATACACCCACCGGGTGTATATTGTCTTTAGGAGGTGGCACAATATGAATATTGAAAAGGCAAGAACACAGATGAACATGAGTAGGAGAGAAGTATCACAATGGTTAGAGATACCATATAGAACACTGGAAAATTGGGAGAAAGGCCGCAGACCGTGCCCGACTTATATTGAAAAATTGGTTGTGGAAAAAATTTTGAGGGGAAAACAATAAAGGCTACTTGGGCCGCAGACATTTATAGTCTGCGGCTCGTTTTAAGAAATACAGAAAGAGGTAAATTATGGCCAAAGGATTCAAACAACTGAAACTGTCTGATCGTTTAAAATTAGAAGCGCTGTTAAAGGCTGGACATTCAAAAAAAGAAATCGCAGATATACTTCATGTACATAGGTCCACTATATACAATGAACTTAAGAGGGGACAATATGAGCATAAAAATAGTGATTGGACCATAGAAACGAGATATAGTCCAGATATAGCACAAAGCAAATACGAACAAAATTTGAAAGCAAGAGGGACACAGTTAAAAATAGGCAATGATATAAAATTCGCCAATTATATTGAGGACAAAATCATAAATGAGTCCTATAGCCCTGCGGCAGTGTTGGGAGAGCTGAAAGCGCAGGACCGACAAAAAGATTTTTCTGTAACTATCTGTGTACGAACCTTATATAGTTACATTGATAAGGGTATATTTTTGAAATTGACCAATAAGCAATTACCGGTAAAGGGAAAACGAAAGAGAGGATACAGAAAAGTGCGGCGGCAGCAGGCTAGAGCATCTGCAGGAGAAAGCATAGAGAAAAGACCAGAAGAAATTGAAAACAGAGAGGAATTTGGACACTGGGAGATGGATACTGTAAAAGGCAAGCGAGGCGTATCCAAAAACAGTCTGCTGGTATTGACAGAACGAAAAACCAGGAATGAAATTATAATAAAACTTCAACAGCATACCGCGGAGTGTGTGGTGATTGCCTTGGATCAGTTAGAGAAAAAATGGGGCGATATGTTCAAAAAAGTATTTAGAACGATAACCGTAGATAATGGCACAGAGTTTGCATATTGCAGTCAGATGGAGCAATCCATGGGAGGAGAAGAACACAGGACAAAAATGTATTACTGCCATCCATACAGTAGTTACGAAAGAGGGACAAACGAGGTAACGAATAAGTTAATCAGGAGGCATATACCGAAAGGTACAAATTTTGATGATAAATCGGAGGAGGAAATATCTGAAATAGAAAAGTGGATAAATAACTATCCGAGAGAAATCCATGGATACCATACAGCTGCAGAAAAATTTTGTGAGGAGATTAGAAAAATAGGATAAGCAACAAAAAGGTACATGGCTGCTGGCGGCAGCCTTATTGTGGTGCGAATTTATATATAATTCACAAATCGAAACAGGAAAATATAGTAAAGCTGACGAAGTTAAAAAAGTGTCGAAAAAAAGGTTGCATTTTTCAGAAAATGTAAGAATATGAGATTGTTCTTGACATTCTGGTGGGTTTTTCTTATAATATTATGACTGTTAGGTTAATGAAACCTGAAAAAGATGGATTATACTGGGAGAAGAATATGGGATTCTGTCCGGCTTTGTGCCGTGCAGGCCCTCTTCTTACTTTATAATATAGAAGAAAGGGTGTATAAAAATGGAAGAGAAGAAAAATATTCTTACGTATGCGGGACTGAAAAAATTAGAGGATGAGCTTCATGATTTGAAGGTATACAAAAGAAAAGAAGTAGCCGGTAAGATCAAAGAGGCCAGAGAGCAGGGTGACCTGTCTGAGAATGCAGAGTACGATGCGGCTAAAGACGAGCAGCGCGATATCGAAGCAAGAATCGAAGAAATTGAAAAAATCCTGAAAAACGCTGAGGTCGTAGTGGAAGATGAAGTGGATCTGGCTACCATCAGTGTTGGATGTAAGGTAAAAGTATATGATGTGGAATTTGAAGAGGAGATTGAGTTCAAAATCGTAGGTTCCACAGAGGCAAACAGCCTGGAAGGCAAGATATCCAATGAGTCTCCGGTAGGAAAAGCATTGATCGGAGCTAAAAAAGGACAGACCGTTCAGGTAGAGATGCCGTCCGGAGTTATGGAATATAAAGTTCTGGAGATTGAAAGAAACATATAGATGAAGGAGAGTGTATAAAGTGGCAGAGCAGTCAAAGAATGTTAAGGAGCAGGACGTCAACCAGTTATTGAAGGTCCGCCGTGAAAAATTAGCTGAGTTACAGACAAACGGAAAAGACCCGTTTCAGATCGTCAAATTCGATGTAACCCATCACAGCCAGGAAATCAAAGATGCTTTTGAAGAGCTGGAAGGAAAATCCGTAACCATAGCAGGACGTATGATGTCAAAACGTGTCATGGGAAAAGCTTCCTTCTGCAATGTGCAGGATTTACAGGGCAACATTCAGTCTTATGTGGCACGTGACAGTATCGGAGTGGAATCCTATCAGGATTTCAAGAAAATGGACATTGGCGACATCGTAGGCATCACAGGCGAAGTCTTCAAAACAAAGACGGGTGAAATCTCCATTCACGCTTCTGCTGTGACACTGTTATCCAAGAGCCTCCAGGTTCTGCCTGAGAAGTTCCATGGTCTGACCAACACAGACCTGCGTTACCGTCAGAGATATGTGGACCTGATCATGAACCCGGAAGTAAAGGACACTTTCATCAAACGTTCCAAGATCATCAGCAGCATCCGTAAATACCTGGACGGCCAGGGATTTATGGAGGTGGAGACCCCTATGCTGGTGGCAAATGCAGGCGGTGCAGCCGCAAGACCCTTCGAGACACATTTCAATGCTCTTGACGAGGACTTTAAGCTGCGTATCTCCCTGGAACTGTATCTGAAGAGACTGATCGTTGGCGGCATGGAGCGCGTATACGAGATCGGACGAGTATTCCGCAACGAGGGTCTGGATACCAGACACAACCCGGAATTTACCCTGATGGAGCTGTATCAGGCTTACACAGATTACAAGGGAATGATGGACCTGACAGAGAACCTGTATCGCCATGTGGCGCAGGAGGTTCTGGGAACCACTGTGATCACTTACAATGGCGTGGAGATGGATCTGGGCAAACCGTTCGAGAGAATTACTATGGTGGATGCTGTCAAGAAATATGCCGGCGTTGATTTTGATGAGATTCATACACTGGAAGAGGCAAGAGCTGCAGCAAAAGAGCATCATGTAGAGTTTGAGGAGAGACACCAGAAAGGTGATATCCTGAGCCTGTTCTTCGAGGAGTTCGCAGAGGAGCATCTGATCCAGCCTACATTTGTTATGGACCATCCCATTGAGATTTCTCCGCTGACAAAGAAAAAGCCGGAGAATCCGGAGTACACAGAGCGTTTTGAGTTCTTCATGAATGGCTGGGAGATGGCAAACGCTTATTCCGAGTTAAATGACCCCATCGACCAGAGAGAGCGCTTCAAAGCACAGGAAGCACTGCTGGCCCAGGGCGATGAGGAAGCCAACACCACAGATGAAGATTTCCTGAACGCACTGGAGATCGGTATGCCTCCTACAGGCGGTATCGGATTCGGTATTGACCGTATGGTTATGCTCCTGACAGATTCTGCAGCGATCAGAGATGTATTATGCTTCCCGACAATGAAGCCCGTCAAGGAATAAACCCAGTAAAATCAAGGGTTTCCGGCTTCTCAAATCCAAGTTGACAACAAATTGACAACAATTTTTCATATCAATACGAAGAATTGCGACGCAGAATGAATAGCTGGAGGCTGAAACGCAATACAGCACACATCGCTGAGAGAACACTTTTTGAAAGAAATTTCAAAGGTGTTCTCTTTTTTCGTTTTGGTGCAACTCTCTGTCAAACAACAAATCGAATGGAGGATTCATTTTATGATTAGTGACAAGACGAAAGCCTATTATGAATTGAAAAAGCGAAATGATGTGCGGGAAAGTGCAAAAAGATTGCGCAGACAGTTTCTCAGGTATAAGGATGCGGAAATAGTTTATAGCATTACACACAAGAAGCTGTTGGAACTTGCTGGTAAAGCGGGAGCCATATATCGAATGGATGGAACCGTTCTGATTAACCGGGATATTTTTGATGAGTATCTGGAACAGTTTCATGAGCCGAGTACGTTGGTTTCACAGGAGGATAAAGAATGAGCGGAAATCTATGGATGTTTTCGGATATGTTGGACGATGAGGATGCCAAGATGATACAGCGTGAGTTCGTTACCTATTATGAAGGCGCTGATTATTACGGACTGGGCTTGAAAGTTTTTACAAGATTGGCTCATGAGGCAGGTGCAGTGTATAAGATTGGAAAGCGGGTTTTAATACGGCGAGATATTTTTGAAGAGTATCTTAGAATCTTGAGGCGCAAAGATGATGCGTCTGAGCAAGATGAAAGTATGAAAAGTGAGGATAATGATATGAGACAAGGAGCATTAACTTTAGATGCCCAGACTGGGCGAATGGACATTCGATTTGATTTGGAGGATTATTATGGAGGTCTTCAGTGTGGGGAGCGTATGGATGTCTTTATCAATGGAGACTGGAGGCCTGCCAGAATTGAAATGGGGAATGGTTGGTATATAACTGGGATTAAGACGGACAGGCTTGAAGGATTAATTGTAAGGATTTAATTAAATTATATCGCCGGGCGGTTTCTTTAACAGGAACCGCCCTATTTTTATGCCCATAATTATGAAAGGAGGGAACCTAAGTGAAATGTTTGATGAAATACCAGTGGGTAAAGCTGCCCAGAAATTATCTTCCTGAGGGAAAGGGGATTATGGGTGCATGGGCGCGTCTGGCATCCCGTGCAGCATTTCGCAAGGGACAAGCCCTCTACTGCGGGCATATAAACGCTGTAAGCCCCGGGATGTGGTCAGGAGGCGTTGTAGGGCTAAAGAGTATTCTCGGCCTAAAAAGCCGTCAGAAAGCTCTGGAGGCGCTTCAGACACTGTCTGGCTTAGGCTATGTACAGTATACGCTTGACTCTAATACGAAAAAGCTGACCTATCAGATAACAGACTGGGTAGTGAAATGTTCCGGAGAAGAATGTATGCAGGGTGCTGTTTATGCAACGGATGGATATGGTTTTCTCTGCCTTCCTCGCAATATCACAGAACGCCTTGCGGAAAAACAATATATCTTTGAAGAAGCTGACGCTTGGATGGATCTCTGGTGCCATTCCGTGTATGAAGATCCGAACAATGCGTTTTCTTTTATGGCTCCGGTCATCCAGTATGGAAAATACGGAGCCTTACTCACGTTGGAAACCTTGGGACAGCGTTGGGGTTGGGAAAAGACGAAAGTATGGAGATTCATGAAAAAGTATGGGGATGTCTTTGCGCTATATGGTCTTCCAGGTTCCTATGGCTGTCTCATTTTTAATAAATTGTATCCGACAGGATCAGAGGTTTCAGTTCCAAACCAGGAGGAAATACAACGTATTCTTGATGAAATACGCATTTATGGCGCAGGTACGCATAAAACGGGTTCAGACCATGAGCATATGAACAAGCTCATCACATGGTACAGCCGCAGACTGACCAGAAGCAACCTGCCAGATGCAGACACACAGAACGCTGAAAATCGCGTTGCACTTTCAGACCCTATAATACGCGCGTATCTTTCTCCGTGTAGGAATTGTAAGAATTGTGGATATGACTGCCAAGGTAAAGGTTATATAACACAGGCAGTGATAGAAACGAGTAAAATCCGCGGGCCATGTGAGCCGGTGGATATCACGAAAATAGCAAAGGAGTATTTTACATATGAGCAAGCAGGATGAAAAAAAGTTGTATGAACAACAGGAAAACAGGATATTAGCGCAGTCAGACGCATTTATTTCCCTTCTTACAAAGCGAGGGATTCTTGGAGACCAAAAAATTGATGATGAGAAAGTGCGTGCTGCTCAAAAGGAGAAAAAGCGAAATGCTTATCACAATACCCAGATGCTCCTCAAGAATTACCGGAAGATGGTCTGGGTGTTTAGTTGTTACCCAGAGGAGATTTTGCAGGAGCTGGAGGCCCCGTTTGAAAGCTTTGACCGAATGGTGGACAGGCTGGATCTGGAGATGGCTATTGGGAACAAACGGATGGAGAGCCGTCTGGAGGCAGCGGCAAGGTCAAGATTGCTTCTGGATCGGTTTAACGAAGCGATGGCAGTTCTCCGCAAGGAGCCGACACGGGGCGAAAAGTTGTATCAGCTGATCTATACGGCCTATCTGGCACCAGAAAAGCTGAAACTGGAGGAGATTCTGTTTCGGCTGGACTTGTCACAGAGGCACTATTACAGGCTTCGTGAGCAGGCAATCTCCATTCTTTCCATTCGCCTGTGGTCAGCTCCAAGTGAGGATGTGGATGTATGGCTGGAGCTTCTGACGCTTTTTGAACATTTGGAATGACAAATTCAGGGTGAATAAATTGGCACAAAAATGGCATAAGTTCTGCCGATGACAGGGGAATAAAGCCGTGCTATACTTGTATCATCCCAAACTGGGATTGGGCAGACAAAGATGCCGTTTCTAAAGCTGAAATGCTTTGAGAAGCGGCATTTTTTATTGCCTAAAATCAAAAAAGGAGGTACTCGGCATGGTTAAACAAATCAAAAGAGGCGGAGGGCGTATGAAGACAGCCTACTGGTCGTTGGTCAGTATGGCGTCTGCAATGCTTATTTCGCTGCAGCCTGTTATGGCTGACACAATCTGGAACCGTTTTTCGACAATCATGAAGGATGTTTACGGCCAGCTGGTTGGAATCAGCACGATTGTGGCGGTTACAGCGGCGGCCATCGCATTGATTGTCAGGATGATTTCCAGAAACCAGCGCGCAGTCGATGAGGCAACGTCATGGCTTAAACGAATTGTAGTGACGTGGATTGTCCTCAATTCCCTGGGGTTCATCGTCGCCTATCTGCAGCCCCTTATTGCTGGTGGCAATTACACAGGATAAACAAAAAAGAGAAAGCAGATGGAGGAGGTGATATAGATGCTTGATTGGATTTTTGAAGGAATCGTTACGTGGATCAGCAGCATTGTTTCACAAATGATGGATGCAGTATCCGGTCTGTTCCTTCAGGCGCTGGGAACAGATATGACAGCGATGGAAGAATATTTTCCGTTTGTGTCTAAGGCATTTACAGTCATGCAATACACAGCATGGGCGATTCTGTTCCTTGTAACGGTATGGCAGCTTTTCCGTGTCTTTGGAGGACCAATCACGGAGGCAGAAAATCCGTGGGTGCTTTTGGCAAGAGGTTCTATTTTTGCTCTATTGATCGGCTATGCAAAGCCGATTTTTATGATTGTGCTGGATATCGCCCGAGCGCCATATACGGCTTTGATGGAGATTACCATGTCGGCAGAGGATTTTACTTTTGCGGGTGTGGAACAGGCACTGTCTAATGGTTTGACAACCATTGTAGCCATCGTATCAGTGGTAGGGCTGCTGCTTCTCATTATTTTAGAGATCGCTCTTGGCTGGAATTATTTTAAGTTGTTACTGGAAACCGTTGAACGCTATATTGTGGTTGGCGTGCTCTGTTACACCTCCCCTCTGGCTTTTTCCATGGGTGCTTCCAAAACAACAGCGCCGGTTTTCAAGAGTTGGTGCCGTATGGTGGGATCACAGCTTTTGCTGTTGGTGATGAATGTATGGTTCCTCAGGGGCTTTAATAGTTCCATGGGACAGTATATCGGAAACGGCGGTGCTCTTTCCACAGGTCAGGGAAGCATTTTTCTCTGGCTGTTCTGTGCATTGGCTTTTTTAAAAACGGCACAGAAATTTGACTCCTATCTGGCGGCCATGGGGCTGAATGTAGCCCAGACTGGTTCCAGTATGGGCATGGAGCTTATGATGGCAGCGAGGGTGATCAGCGGTGTTGGAGGCGGTGTGAGAAATGCGGGCAGTATGTTCCATAGTACAAGCACTGCAACCGGAACGGGTGCAGCTGCAAGCGGATTTGCTTCCGGGTTCGCATCACGCTTCAAGCCAAATTCCTTTGTCCGTGATGCGGTTGTGGATGGGGGGAGGCCGATGGGGGGCGGCGGGGGTACTCTTTCC
>OATT01000399.1_pt1 | contig 43514 bp, 25 predicted proteins | sample 1476071 | NCBI WGS metagenome assembly OATT01 (sample SAMEA2579989, study PRJEB22360) | human gut metagenome | biome: human gut; feature: human-associated habitat; material: faeces | place: Denmark | collected 2008/2010 | reverse complement strand
TTGCCGAAGGCGGCTGTGGTGACGGGTGCTCCCCTGCCGGTTTGGCCGTCTGCCGCTGCGCTTCCCGGACCTCTTCCGTCTACCTGGATTCCCTGTATAGCCAGATATTCATACACTTTCTGCATCTGGCCTTCTGTCAGGCCGTTGCCTGCGAAAATCCCTTCCACTGTATCTGCATGTATTTTCTTTCCATTTTCCACTGCCAATCCCAGTGCTTCACTGAGCTTCGCCTGAAATTCCTTAATCTCCATATCTGCCTCCTTATTTTATCACCATCCAAAGACTCGAATCATTCTCTGAATAGATGCATCAACCAAACTGTTCCATTACAAATCCCCGGCAGACGAGCTCACTGCCGGGGATTGTCTTAAAAACAGTATAATTGATTAGAAAAAACTTGTAAAGTCTTATAGCGAAGGGCCGCGCTGCAGTTTTTCCATCAGCAGCCGGTTCACCGTCTGCGGTTCTGCTTTTCCTTTCATCTCCTTCATAACCTGGCCCACCAGAAAGCCGAGAACTTTTGTTTTTCCACTTTGGTACTCCTCCACGGTTTTCGGGTTTGACGCAAGGATCTTTTCCACGATACTCTCCAGTACTCCTGTATCCACAACAGTTTTCAGCCCATTTTCCTCAATATAAGAAACAGGCTCCACATCCTCATCAAAAATCCGCCCAAACACCTTTTTTGCGGTCTGATTATTCACTTCCCCTCTCTCGCAGACCACAATCAAATCTGCCAGATGTCCGGGTGTAAAATGCAGGTCTTCCGTCTCCATTCCCCTGTCTTTTAACAGTCTCAGAGTTTCACCGATAAACCAGTTGGCTGCCTTTTTCGGAGCACCGGCAACCTCCTTCTGCTGAAGCAGGCTGACTGTCTGTTCATACAAATCTGCCAAATGCCTTGACTGTGTCAAAAGAGAGGCGTCATAGGCTGAGAGGCCAAACTCTTTCTCATAGCGTTCTGCCTTTTCTTCCTGAAGCTCCGGCTGACGCTCTTTTATCCGTGCCAGCCACTCCCCACTGATCACTACCGGGGGCAGGTCAGGGTCCGGAAAATATCTGTAATCCTTTGCATCCTCTTTGGAACGCATGGCATAGGAAATTTCTTTATTGTCATCCCACCGCCTTGTCTCCTGCTGCACACATTTTCCCTCTTCCAAAAGTTCAATCTGCCGTTCCCGTTCCCCTTCAATCGCCCTGGCGATAGCTTTGAAGGAATTTAAATTCTTCATCTCCGTCCTGGTTCCCAGTTTTCCGCTTCCTGCCTCCATGACAGACAGATTCACATCCGCACGCATGGAGCCTTCCTGCAGCTTGCAGTCTGAAACGCCCAGGTACTGACAGATCAAACGCAGCTTTTCCAGATAGGCAATAACCTCCTCCGCATTTCTCATGTCCGGTTCGGATACGATCTCAACCAGAGGAACACCGCTTCTGTTGTAGTCCACAAGGGAACAGTCTTCCCACTCATCATGAATCAGCTTACCGGCATCTTCCTCCATATGCATCTCATGAATCCTGATCTTCTTTTTCCCTGATGCAGTCCTGATTTCCAGAAATCCGTCATGGCAGATGGGAAGATAGAGCTGGGAAATCTGGTAGTTCTGGGGATTGTCAGGATAGAAATAATTCTTTCTGTCAAATTTACAGGTTTGGTTTATCCGGCAGTTGGCAGCCATTCCAAGGGCCAGTGCATAATCAACCACCTGTCTGTTCAGAACCGGGAGAGAGCCGGGCATTCCGGTACATACGGGGCAGGTATGGGTGTTGGGTGCTCCTCCGAATTTTGCGGAACAGCCGCAGAATATTTTTGTGGCTGTGGCAAGCTCCACGTGAACCTCCAGGCCAATGACTGTTTCATATCGCTTAGCCATTATTTTACCCCCTTTCCGTATGCTTTCGGGAACTCTCCCCTGATTTTCTCATAAGCATATGCTGCCTGTATGATCTTCTTTTCCTGAAAACAATCCCCGATAAACTGCAGTCCCACAGGCATACCGCTGCTGTCCAGGCCGCAGGGAACACTTATGGCAGGGAGGCCTGCAAGATTGACACCTGCAGTATAGACATCACTCAGGTACATTTTCAGCGGATCAGCAAGGCTGCTTCCCACAGCGGGTGCCGTGGATGGAGCTGCAGGAGCGATCAGCATATCGTATTTTAAAAATGCATCGTCAAATGCTTTCTTTATCATGGCTTTTACCTTCAGCGCCTTCAGATAATACGCATCGTAATATCCTGAGCTCAGTACAAAAGAGCCAAGCAGTATCCGGCGCCTGACTTCCTCCCCGAATCCTTCCGCCCTTGTTTTTTTGTACATATCGTGAAGCCCTTCAAACTCCTCTGCCCTGTAACCGTATTTCACGCCGTCAAAACGGGCCAGGTTAGAACTGGCCTCCGCAGAGGCAATAATATAATAGGCCGGAATCACATAATCTACCAGTCCCAGGGTGAAGAATTCCACTACAGCGCCATTTTTTGTCATTAACTGCACTGCGTCCGCCAGTGATCTTTTCACGTCCTCGTCAAGTCCCTCTGACAGATACTCTTTGGGGATACCGATTTTCACACCATGCAGGTCCTGCCTCAAATACCGGGTAAACTGCAGGTCCTTGCGCAGCACAGACGTGCTGTCCTTAGCGTCATATCCCGCAGACGCTTCCAGCAGTGCCGCGCAGTCAGAGACATCTTTTCCCACAGGACCTATCTGGTCCAGGGACGAGGCATAAGCTATAAGTCCGTATCTGGATACGGTACCGTATGTGGGCTTCATGCCGACCACGCCGCAGTAGGAGGCAGGCTGCCGGATGGAGCCTCCCGTATCGCTTCCCAATGCTGCAAACACTTCATCTGCCGCCACTGCCGCACAGGAACCTCCTGAGGAGCCCCCCGGTACTTTTTCGGTATCCCAGGGGTTTCTGGTAATACCGTATGCAGATGTCTCAGAGGTACTTCCCATGGCAAATTCGTCCATATTGGTTTTACCCATAACAATCATTCCTGCACTTTCTATTCTGCGGACAGCCTCCGCATCGTACGAAGGAATAAAATTTTCCAGAATTCTGGAAGCACAGGTAGTTTTTCTGTTTCTGGTGCAGATATTATCTTTCACCGCAATGGGAACACCAGCCAGAGGGCCTGTGTATTTCCCTGCTTTTATGCCGTTTTCCACCTCTTTTACCCTGTCATATATTTTCTTCTCATCTGTCTCCAGAAAAGCGTGGAGCGTACTGTCCTTTTTTTCAATCTCATCCAGGCAGGCTTTTACCGCTTCCCGGACGCCTACCTGACGGCTTTTTATGGCACAGCCAAGGGTAAGAGCTGTCATTTCTCTGATTTCCATTTGTCTATCCTCCTTACTGCACAGTTTTGGGGACCTGATACTGGCCGTCTTTGCTTTTGGGCGCGTTGGCGAGCATAGCGTCCCGGCTGTTACCGTTTGTCACAACGTCTTCCCGGAACACATTTTCCACAGGAAACGTATGGGCAAGAGGTTCCGTTTCTTCCGTATTCAGCTCGTTTAATTTATCTATATAATCCAGCATTTCCTGCATTTTTTCTCTGGCCTTTTCCCGTTCTTCGCAGGTTAGGGCCAGCTTTGCAAGAATCTCTATATTTTCCATGATTGTGTCATCTATAATCTGTTTTGCCATAATTTTTCTCCTTCTCTCTACGGTTCCAGGCGGTTCATATCTCTCGGAAACAGGCAGGCCTCTCTTACATTATCTTCGCCTAAAAGCTGCATAGTGAGCCTTTCCAGACCGATGCCCAGGCCTCCGTGGGGCGGCATGCCGTACTTGAATGTATCCAGATACTGCTCCATTCCCTCCTGGCTCATCCCCCTTTTCTCCATTTTTTCTGTGAGCATATGGAAATCATGAATCCTCTGTCCGCCTGTTGTCACTTCCAGTCCTCTGAACAGAAGGTCAAAGCTAAGGGTAAAACGTTCATCCTCCGGGTCATCCATGGCATAAAACGGTCTTTTTTTCGATGGGTAATGCGTAACAAATACAAAATCCGCACCGTATTCCTCCTGAAAATACTGTCCGATCAGCGCTTCCTCCTCTGGCTCCAGGTCAAAAGGATTCTTAATCTTCCTTCCGTATTTTTCTGCTGCCAGCTCCTTTGCCCGGGAAAAACGAACGAAAGGAATCTTCCTTGTCTCCGGCAGATTCACCCCCAGAATCTTCAATTCTTCCGCATACTCCCTTTTCAGCAATTCCATTGTGTACTGCAGAAATCCGGTCTCCATGGCACAGATATCCATAAAATCATCAATATACCCCATCTCAAAATCCAGGCTGGTATATTCGTTCAAATGCCGCCTTGTATTGTGTTTCTCCGCGCGGAACACCGGGCCGGTTTCAAATACCCGATCAAAAACCCCCACCATCATCTGTTTATAAAACTGCGGACTCTGTTCCAGAACTGCAGGTTTATGGAAATAACTGAGTTTAAACAGGTTGGAGCCGCCCTCTGCCCCCTTGGCTCCGATTTTCGGTGTGTGTACTTCTGTAAATCCCCGAGTATATAAAAATTCACGGAATCCCCTGCACACGCCCTCCTGGATCTTAAAACGGGCACGCTCTTTTATATTCCGCAGTGATATGGGACGCAGGTTCAGTTTTGTCTCCAGGGAGGTATTCAGCTTCCACTTGTCTATGGCAAGGGGAAGGGGCGCTGCAGGTGATGAAAGTATTCGGACTGCACACAGGCGGAGTTCCTTCTGATGAGGCGCACGCGCTTCTCTGCGTATTGTGCCTGCGGCCCGGATACAGTCTCCTTCTTTTAAATCCGAAATTGATATATTTGTCTTTCCCTCCTCCCAGACGGTCTGCAGCAGGCCTTCTCTTTTTCTCAGTATTACAAACGCGATCTCACCCATTTTCCGAATGCTGTGCACGGTTCCCTCCACCAGGATTTCACCGTCTGTCTCCTGCTTTTTCAGCAGTTCCGTAAGCTCCAGGGTATCCTTTTCTCTGATGCCTTCCACAAATTCCATATCACATCTCTCCTTTTTCCAGAAATAAAAAAGTCCCGGGGATATCCAGAAAAATCCAGATACCTCGGGACAGGATATTCTTGATCACATCTTTGTGATCCGTTCAATCGCTTTCACTGTATTTTCATAGGTTCCGAAGGCTGATAATCTGAAGTAGCCTTCTCCATGTGCGCCAAAACCACTGCCGGGTGTTCCAACCACGTTTGCTTTACGGAGAAGTTCATCAAAGAACTCCCAGGAGCTTAACCTGCCCGGTGTCTTCAGCCACACATACGGGGCATTGATGCCGCCGGATACAGAGTATCCTGCATTTTTCAGGCCCTCGTAGATCACCTTCGCATTTTTCATATAATAATCCACCTGGGACCTGAGCTGCTCTTTTCCCTCCGGTGAATAGACGGCCTCCCCTGCGCGCTGCACAATATAGGGAGCGCCGTTGTATTTTGTTCCGTGTCTTCTGGACCAGAGGTCATGCAGGGACACACTGCCGCATTTTAAGTCTTTGGGCACTACTGTGTATCCGAGTCGGACACCGGTAAACCCGGCATTTTTTGAAAAACTGTGAAGTTCAATGGCACAATGCCTCGCACCTTTACATTCGTACACACTGTGCGGCACGTCTTTTTCTGTTATATATGCTTCATATGCCGCATCGTAAATGATCACTGCGCCGACGCGGTTTGCGTAATCTACCCATTCCTGAAGTTCAGCTCTTGTAATACCTGCGCCTGTGGGATTATTGGGAAAACACAGATAAATAATATCTGGTGTCTCTTTCGGAAGCTCCGGAACGAAGTTATTCTCTTCCACACAGGGCATATAGATCATGCCGTCATAATTCTGCGCGTTTGGATTATAATTTCCTGTTCTGCCTGCCATCACATTGGTGTCCACGTATACCGGATACACAGGGTCGCACACAGCAATCTTATTGTCCAGACCGAAAATCTCCTGGATATTTCCGGAGTCACACTTTGCGCCGTCGGATACAAATATCTCATCCGCTTCAATATCGCAGCCCCGGTTTCGGTAGTCATTGTCAGCTATGGCATTTCTCAGAAAATCATATCCTTTGTCCGGCGCATAGCCATGGAAGGTCTCCGCATTTGCCATATCATCCACTGCGCTGTGAAGAGCCCGGATAATTGCCGGCGCCAGGGGCTGTGTCACATCACCGATTCCCAGTCGGATAATGTCCGCATTTGGATTTTTCTGCTGATAGTCAGCTACCTTTTTCGCTATGTTGGAAAACAGATAGCTTCCCTGAAGCTTCAAATAATTATCATTGATCGTAAACATATCACATTTCTCCTTTATACTTAACTGTTCAGGCTGCCGAACAGTTACTATACTTCATCATAGATAAGTGTCAGTATCATCTGTGCTGTCTCCACCATGCTGGTGGCGCTGTCCATGCTGCATTTCTGTATATAACGGTACGCTTCCTCCTCTGTGAGATGGTTTCTGTCCATCAGAAGGAGTTTTGCGTTGGTAATATAGTTCTGGTCCCGCTGGCTGCGGGCTTTGGGCTTCTTCTTTTCCCTTTTCAGCCTTCGCTCAAGCTGGTAAAGCAGCATTTCTACAGTATTTACCAGCTCGTAAATGCGAATCGGCATGGTGACTGCCATGATTCCTGACTCAGCGGAACTTACCACATTTGCAGAGCCTATGAGCAGCATTTCAAAAAACCTGGGCAGGGAGCCAGCCAGTTCCCGATAATACATATCCGGCAGTTTATAACCACTGATGACCAGCCCTGCCGGGTACTTATTTATTTCCATCAAAGCCTGAGCGGCAGTTGTACATGCTACGGTATTTTCAAATCCATGCTCCATGAGGATTTTCCGTATTTTCTTTGCATCTTCCGATTTTGGCAAAACAATAATGATGATGCTCATGCACTGCCTCCTGTTCCTCTATACACGGTACAGATACTGTTCGATCTCCCATTCAGAAACCTGTTCCATGTAGCTCTTCCACTCCTTCTTCTTCGCCTTCACATAACACTTTGTAAAAGTTTCACCAAGTACGGCTCTCATGAGCGGGTCCTTGTTAAATTCCTCCAGCGCCTCACTCAGGTTTTCCGGCAGGGTATCAATGCCTGCATTTTCCTTCTCCTCCCTGGAGAGTTTACGGATATTTTCTTTCAGTTCTTTTGGCGCCTGCAGATTCTTTTCCATTCCCTCCAGCCCCGCTGCCAGACACAGCGCGAATACCAGGTAAGGGTTGGAGGCAGAATCGGGGCTTCTCAATTCCAGCCTTGCCCCCTCTTCCCGCTGGGTCTGAACCCTCACCAGCGCAGTACGCTGCCTGGACGACCAGGTAATGTCTGAAGGCGCCTCAAATCCCGGTGCCAGTCTTTTATAGGAATTCACAAGAGGGTTGCAGAGGGCTGTCATACCTTTGATATGTGCAAAGATTCCTGCCAGGAAAGAATACCCCTCCCTGCTCAGTCCAAGCTCATCTTCCGGGTCTGAGAAAATATTTCTTCCGTCTTTCATAAGATACATGTTTACATGCATGCCGGAGCCATTGGCGCCTGCTTTCGGTTTCGGCATGAAAGTGGCATGGAGGCCGTGGCGTTTGGCTATGGTTCTCACAGCCACCTTAAAGGTCATTACTTTATCAGCTGTCTCCGATGCGTCGGAGAACTGGAAGTCAATCTCATGCTGTCCGGGGGATATTTCGTGATGGGAGGATTCGATTTCATATCCCATCTCCTCAAGGGTCAGCACCATATCACGTCTGGCATTCTCACCCAGATCCACGGGACTTAAATCCATGTATCCGGCCTTTTCATGTGTTGTGGTTGTGGGCATGCCGTTGTCATCTGTGTGAAAAAGGAAAAACTCACATTCCGGGTTTACCATCAGAGAATAGCCCATATCTGCAGCTTTGGCCGCAACGCGGCTGAGAATGAAACGCGGGCTTTCTTTATAGGGTGTACCGTCTTCCTGATAAATATCACATATGAAACGGGCAACTTTTCCCTGCTGCGGCCGCCACGGCAGGATCGTAAACGTGGATAGATCGGGATGCAGATACATGTCTGCCTCCTCATTCCGGATAAAGCCGCCGATGGAAGACGCGTCAATGACGCAGCGGTTATCCATGGCCTTTTCCAGCTTGCTGGATGGGATTGCAATGTTTTTCAATGTTCCGAACATGTCGGTGAACTGCAGGCGAATGAACTCCACGTCCTCTTCCTCCGCCATGCGCAGGATTGCTTCCCTGGTGTAATTTTGCATTGTGGTATCTCCTCTCTTGATAGGATGATAAGGTGAAACCCGGGGGCCGGCGCCTGGTAGAAGGCGGGGGCGGGTGGTTGTGTAATTTTGGGTACGAAAAAAGGGCGTGTTTATCCAGAGTACCCTCCGAATAAGAACGCCCTTGTTCTTTTATTTATGGTTGGTATTATAGCAAGGGTTGTTGGGGTTGTCAATATGGGAAACTATTATTTATTACCTATTTTCACAAAATCAGTGATATCCGCCCAAGCCCCCACATTTGTAACCGGATCTTTTGTTGGACCCTGATTGTAGCATAAATAATACCGTTTATTATAAAAATAAATGTCTCCCAGACCTGGTGTTACTCTATTATCCCAATTATCAGTAGTATAGATCTCAGCATTCTTCTTCACATACAAACATTTATCTTTTCCATACCGCGTTATAAATTTCTCTAAACTATCGGGCATATCATAAGCATCTATTTTTACTGGCTCAGGAATAATATAGTATTCTCCTCCGGTTTTAAATATACCTGCCGGCAGCGTAAAACCATTTTTATCATTATTCAAAAATTCTTTATAATAATCTTCGTACTTCTTTTTCCCTGCCTTTATGCGTAAAACATCCTCACCTTTTTTCTTCAGATAAATGGTTCCGCTTCCATCTTCGTAATCCTCGTCGTCGTCTTTTCCATCATCTTTTCCGTCGTCTTTTCCATCATCCTTTCCATCATCACCACCACCAGACGGTGGTTCTTCCGACTCACTTCCGCTGTCCAGATTATAGCACTCTACATACCTGACAGTAGAATAATCCCCGTATTTCCCGGAAATCGTCAGCTCTACTTTCATAATATTTTCAGGGTATTCACTCCTGTCTGCCCATGAAAAAGATAAATCTTTTATACTGTATCCCATATACATTTTCTGGTCAAATTCCCAGTCAACTTCCTCATATGCACGTACCGGGTAATAGTAAATAACAAGTTTTTTTTCTTCCGGAGACTCATCCTTAAACGCCTTTGTTTTAATGGTCACATGGCTGTTTCCCTGGTTATAGAAATCAACCATGGTCCCCTTTTCACCCTCTGCTACAGATAAGTATGAGGAGTCTTCATTCTTACTCTCTTTTTCTGTATATTCACCATTTGAAATAATAACATTTGTTTCTTTTTTATTTACTGTAGCCTGTGCACCTGAAATCTGGCCTGTTATTTTATCCATCAGGGTGTCCGATACCTGACGGCCCATATTAATCCCCTGAATATGATAATATACATTCATAGCAGATGAGATAGCTTGGCTGGTAAGAATGACAAACAGACTAATAAGTGCAAACGTAACTATAAGTTCAATTAACGTGACACCCTGTCTGCTGTTAAGTATTTTTCTGTACTCTTTTTTGTCCTTATTACATTTCATATTACCAGAACCCCTCTTGTTATCTGCGCGGAACCGTTACTCAGCTACCTTAAACGAATACATGTATCTTTTCCCATCTGTATAATATTGCATACCCGAATCTTTACCAAGAGATATTTCTTCTCCTGTTTTTTTCCCGTCCTCATCTGCTTCAAAAAGGACAAAATCACTTTTCACCGGGGTACGCCGGGTTCCCTTGCCGGAACTGTCCAGTTTATAATATTCCGCGTTAAATGCTTCATTCTCCTTCATAATCTGCCGCGTGCGGTTCAGTACCTGCGAAGATACAGATACTACCTTGGAAAACATGAGAATCACCAGTACAACAACCAGAAAGGCAACCAGTGTTTCAATCATCGTGGAGCCGTCTTTATTCTCCTGAATCTTCCTGCAGTTCATCTCCCTCATCCCACTGCCACCCTTCTTTTTCATCTATCTTTGGATTCTTTGGTACAAATTCCCCATCGGAGAGCGCTTTGCCTTCTATCTCTTCAACGCTTAATACATAGGTCTTTGTCATGGAACTCTCAGATTTGCCGGCCGAACAGGAAACTGTCACCACCAAAGTAGTCCCCTCTCCTTTGTCCGCCAGCTTATCTTCCCTTGTCCAGTATGCTTCCACATATGTATTTTTCAGTAATTCAGCCGCATTCTCTACCACTTCACCGGTCTCAGAACTATTCTGCCCAAGCTGCAGACGGCGTAATGCACGGTCATTCAGGTATTCTGCTTCGCCATAAGGAGGCCATTTTTCCTCCCGCCACACATTATCACGGATGTAGAACCAGAAAGGGTACTTCTCGGCTGCTCCCTTCTCATAGGCATCCTCTCTTGTGATTGTTATCTGCCGTTCCAATTCCCGGCTCAGTGTCTGGACTATCTCCTTACACTGAGCCGCATCATGCTCTCGGTTTACCGTTGCATGAAGAGAAAAGGAAACCAGAAGCAAAGCCAGCCCGAGCATGACCAATACAGCCATAATAGCTATTGCAATGAGCATTGCGGATCCCTCTTTGTTTTTTAAAGATTTTTTTCTCATATCTGATTTCCTCTTCGTTCTGCATTAATTTGTTTCGTAATTATCGTTTACCGGAATTGGCTCTAAAATCATATTACAGTCGAATGTAAAACTAAGTCGGTTGTTCTCTTCCTTCACACTTATCTCTTGTACAGGTACTGTCACAGTAAACTGCCAGCCATTTTCTGTCTGTGTCAGATTCAGTATCACTTCGGCTGACAATGTATACGTTTCCGCACCTTCCTGTACCGTACTCTCTGTCTGAAGTAAAGTAAGAGTATCCGTCACAGCAATCTGTTCGCCAGTGGGACTGGTGTAATACCAGATATTGTCTTCGTCTCTTTTAATCTCTGCATAGAAAGAATCCTCTCCCTGCCCGATCTGTATCTGATATCCCTCTATTTTGTCATGAATCCCTCTCTCGCATAACCAGCTATACTGTCTGGCATCAAACTGCTTCGGCACACCATCTCCCTGTGTTCGATGCAGGATATATTCTGCCTGCGCCGTAGTTTCTGTCACCTCAGGACTTTCGACTATCAGCTTCGGCAGCACTATGGGCACTGTCCAGTCACTCCATCTGCTGATATTTCCACCATTGGCCTCTGTAACCCTGGCCTCCCTGAATGAGATCCATTTTCCTGCATATTGTGCATAAACTGCATCCTTCAGAGCCAGAATATTTGTCTCACTGCTTATATCATAATAAGCGCTGAGGTTACGAAGATCCAGCACCCTCTCCTGATCACTGTCCAGAATTTTAACCTGATATATACTGTATCCGTCTGCTGTCTTTTCAGTCAGCTTATAGGCGGTGTCTTTCCATACAGAAGCCTCTATAGATACACCACTCTGCACCTCAACAGCGTCAGAATAATCATAAAGCGTTGTGACTGCGGTTGCCTGCTCAATCTGAGTCGGCTTATACCTGTACCAACTGGAAATTTCAGAACTCTCATAACCTGCCAGCCGCTCCTGTTCCGGGTCATCTCCCAATATGACTGCCTGGACAGATGCCTGTGAAGTAAACAGATTGGCTTCATCTGCATAGTCCATGATCGTCTCCGCATCCGGAAGAATCAAACGGAAGTAAGCTTCCTTTTCCTCCTCCTTCGGCATCCAGGAGAGAATCATCTGTGTGGATACCGGCTTATCCAGTATGTTCTGTACTGTCTCTTCTTTTACAGGCAGTACTGCTGTGTCTCCTGCCTGAATATTCTGCACAAACACTGCAGTCTCATCTTCCCTGCATACAGGTTCATCCCCGTCAGACTGTATATCCAGCGGTGTATCTGCAGATGTACTGCAGAAAATATTATAACCGCCGTTATTGTCGTCCTCCAGATAGATCCAGTCCGCATCATATCGGTAAGCATTCAGTTCATCCGTGTTCGATTCCTTGGCCTTGCGGATACGTTGGATCCTGTAACCATCTGAATAACTTTGCAGTTTGAAATCCAGCTCTGTCTGCACGGCAGGAACATACTCCGGCACTGACTCCAGTGTACAATTCCCACTGGTAAGATCATAATAGACAGATGCTGCACCTTCCGTTATTTTAGGTTCTTCCACTCTGATACGCGGTATGCGGATCCATTGATAGTTCACCGTATTCTCCGTTGTATCATCCTCGTCTGACCACCAGGAACTGATATTGCTGTCTGAAACACTTCTAAGCGCGATCTTCAGCCATTTTCCGGCATATGCGGGATCGATATTTTCCAGTGTATAAGTACTGTCTGCAAAATCTCCGGTCATAGCAGTCTCTGCTGCCTTGCCCTTCAGTGTTGCCACTGCACCGGAATTCCAGTATCCTCCCGCATCCTCTTCTGAAGGCGCATCACCGGCAGGCATTACGCTCACATCGTCTGCCTCTCTCTCGTCAAATACTGCTGCTGCTATCTGGTATTTTCCTCTGTAATAATTCTCTCCTGTATCTGACATAGACAAGGTGACTCCGTCTCTGATAAACTCCTGAAGAGTGACAAACGTATCTCTTACTCCATCCTCATGAGGCATATACTCCGGTGATGCAGTTAAATTTGCTGTATCCGGCACTGTCAGACGATTCGGAAGTGTAATTTCTCTGGCTACACCGTCTATTCCGTCACGGTATTCTGTTGTTGTCTCGTCCGCACATGCCCGTACGGAAACAGTTATCATTTCACCTCTTTCATAGTCATTCAAATCAAGTATTCTGCTCCATGTATCGCTGTCTCTCATTTCATCATCTGAAACAAATGTCCATATTTCCGTAAGATTTTTTGTTAATGTATAGGTGTCCTCTGTAGTCCAGATAAGAGCCATGGTTTTTTCAACTTTATTGCCGTCAACATTCTCCACCCAGCTATAGACTTTTTCCTGTTCCCCTTCTGTAACATCTACTTCCGGTTTCTTTCCATAAAGTTTCCCGGCTGTTTCAAGTGCGGCATCTAATCCTGCTTTTTCCGTATAGCTGCTGACCGCACCTTCATCACCTTCTGCCCGCTGTACGCAGACTTCATACGCGGCTGTATAAGGACGCTCTTCTTTCAGAACCGCATTCCAGACTGTGTCATACAATAAAGAATTCTTCTCCGTTCCCTCCTCCTTTGTGTGGAGCTGGAGGACTGGTTTTGAAATCTGGGAAAGCCTTAACGGAACTGCAAATTCCATTTCAGAACCAGAAGGGAACTTTATCGTTGACCCACTGACTGCATTGGCTGTGCCTGCACGAACAATACTTATACTCACTCTCGGATAATTCCAGGTCCTCTCTTTGTCTTTAAATGAGACACTCCAGCTTTTCTCCGATTCCTGATAACTGCCGGGAGTATTCTTATCTACTGTGGATGTACCAAGCAGAACTCCTGTTTTGTCTTCCTTAGAGGTATAACCCTTTAATGTAATGTCGTATACCGCATCCTGCTCTCCAATACCGACATCCCAGGTAAATGTATAATTTACCCCGTCTTCCTGAAGCGGCATGATGTTCTCTATAACGGGCTTTGGCTGTATATCATGAGAATAGGATTCAGCGGTTACTTTACATGCATTCTGGTCTACGGTGTACTTCTTCTGATCTACCTGTTTCAGGTAATGCTGCTCATCGCCGTATGCCAGGATACTGCTGTAAATAATTTCGTATTTTCCGTCTGTATCCCGCCGCAGTATATATCCATTTGCAAGGCCATCCTCGCCGAAAACAGGTTCATTATTTCTGGAAGTGTCCCTGAGACAGAGACTCTTATCCTCTGAATTTCTGTCTTTTATATACCGGAGCAATTCCTCTTCTGTTATATTTTCTGCAACTTGATGTCCATACCAGCATACATCGGACTGGCTGCGCCATGGGTAAGTACGAACCGTAATACTGTCATAGTCCAATAAATTATCGGGAAGATGATTCAGCTTACTGGTCATCTCTACTCCATTACTTGCAACATGAGAATTGCCGGAAGCCAGGGTCAAATTGCAATGGAATATTTCTCCATTCTCTAAATCAAATGGAGCATTTACAAGAAGCTCGGAATTCATGTACAGTTCTGTAACATCTCCTATTTTCTCCATCATCACCTGATTATAAAGGTTTCCCGGACGATCACCATAAAAGTCATGAAAGGTTGTTTTCACATAGTCATTATCTTTTAATGCCTCCCAACCGTAAATTGCCGACTGTACAGATACAGATGTAGATTTTTCATACTTATCTGGTACTGCTTCAGCGTATGAGGTCATTACCTGGTTGCCATTGCTCGAAATGACAAAGCCTTCTGAAATGCCTTTTTCAGTATCAATCGTTATATTTTTATTCAATATAGTTAACTTTATCTTTGTTGCTTTGTCATCCTTGTAATCATCCTTATTCTCCAGAACTGCAACAAATTTATCCCAGCCTGCCTTTCCATTCACATCATAGGCTCCCAATTCCAGATGTATCTTCGGTGCAGCCTGCGGCATGAGCAGTTCTCTGCTGCTGCCTGCCCATGCAGAAGCTCCTTTTTGGATAACCCCAATAACTTCCGGTCCATATTTTTCCTCCGTATATTCTGTCTCAACATAGGAACGGCCTATTGACCTGATATAGACTTCTATTTTGCATCCAACCCATTCTTCAGGAACTCTGATGGTTTTCTTTTCTATGCCATAAGAAATTTCCTCCGGTTTATTAAATGTATCAGATACAATCGCATTGTTTTTATCTGTCACCCTAAATACAAACTGATCGGCATAGTATTTCCTGCCGGTATGGCCCCATGTAATCTTCAGTTCACCCCCTGTATTATCTATGCTGATGCCCTTTATATCATCGGGATTTTCCGGCGTTTTATTAAGATAATACTCCACTATTTTAGGGTCTACTTCTTCGTACACTTTATATCTGTTTTGAGATTTATCCGAAGATTTATCATTCCATCCACTGGCAGGGTTAAGTTTCAAACCAGTAATATTAAACGGCGATTCGGAAACAGCTTCACTTCCTTTTATTTCATATGTTCCATCCTCATTCTGGATAACGATTGACTTATATCCTAAAAGAGAATCCTCTTTTCCAGAATCTTCCGTCTCTGATTTTTTACTGCACAGACCGGCATTCTTTATACTTCCTGTAAATATTGGACTTTTCTCAAGATCTTCGGATGCTTTATTGAAATCATCCTGTGCTTTCTGTCTGGCTGCTGCCTTCTCCTCATATTGGGTTTTTGCCTCTTGATACTTCTCCTCAGTAAAGTTCCCTTCTCCCACAAAATCGGTGTTTCCGAGTGCCACATACCAAAGACATGCAAATCCTTTTTTGACATTATTATTCCCGGTCACTTTTGAAATCATAATTTCTATTGAAGAAACTTCTTTTTCTTTAGTCAGCAAATCGGAAAGGTCCACTTCTTTGTTGGGATCGTAGAAATCTCCAAGGCTTATTCTGTCACTATCTGAATCTCCTGAAAAGGTCCCGTCTTTGTAATTAATTTTTACCTTGTAAGAATACTGGCGTACTTCTGCTTTGGCGCTATTATAGTCGTCCTCTAAACTACTGCTTCCTGCCCACAGGATTTTCAGACTGTCTATTTTTTCCGCACCAGATTCAGGCGGTGACAGTTTTATCAAAAATCCATTTCCTCCGGATCTATTATCTAAGATATATCTTTTTCTGTCCTGCCCGCTGACGTCCTTACTTAAATTATTAAATATATACGTCCCATTTTCCTCCAGTACCTTTTTCCCGTCCAGCGTTGTGGATTGAACCGTCCAGTCCTTCAGATACTCCTGCATTCTACCCCATTCATCTTTTGCATCCTGTTCTTCCTTCTGACACTCTTCCAGTTTTGTTTTAGCAGAGATATATCCTTTCAGACTCTCAAGATAGCTATCCACTGTTGAAGTAAAGCCATTTTCGCTTGTATCTCCTTGGGATGCACTTACTGCGTAAACACAGATATAATTTTTCTCAGTGCCCTCAGCATTAAAAACCCCCTCTTTTATTGTACCATCCATAATTCTTGTAAATTCAAATCTAATATTTTTTATGATGGTATTTCCATCTAAGTTTGTGCTCCAGTAGGATGCATTTGGTTTATTCTGTCCATAAGCGATGAACTCGCAGCCGTTATTCTCTCCTGCGATCCATTTACCATCCTGCCCCAAATAGTAAGCCCCATTATTACAGGATATTTTAAATTTATATTGTCTGACTATATTGGGGTTTGCATTCGTATCATCATTAGCCCAATATACTCCAAAATTAGTCAAAGGATATCCCTTGTAGAAATTAAATGTTAACTTATTATTATTCACTTTACTAAATTTAAATCTTCTTTGACCAGCAGCCTCTCCGTCCATCTCTTTCCAAAGATTATCTGACGGATAGTTATTGATTGCAGAATTTGACGATACCTCGCTGATGTACACCGTCTTATCATCTACTGGCGGTGGTTCCAGTTCACCTGTTCCGAGATAGTAAGAGTCCGTAATATTTCCTGATGAATTATTTGCCACATTCTTGGAATCACCTATACTGATGCAGTCAAACATAGAAGTATACTTCTTATTTACAATTCCCGCCATTTTTGTGTTGGTGTTTCCATTGTTTCCATAATTTCTGCATCGGTAAAAACTGGCATCCTGCTTATCTCCGTTCCCGAGTATTCCTCCTGCCGTACCACCTGTTATACACCCTTCATTCACGCAGTCTGTATAGATTCCTTTGATATTTCCTGCTGTATCATGGGCGTACCCCACTATTCCACCGGCATTACTTCTGGCACTGATATTTCCATAATTTTTGCAGGAATCAAACACCACGGCTGCACCTTGGTCCGTCTGATAAAATGTTGCAATGATACCCGCCGCTGCAGAGCCATTAGACTGGATATTACCATAGTTGGTACAGTTGGACATAGCGATTCCCTTATACTTTAACCGGCCGATTCCTCCTGCACTCAGCTTACCGCTTATATTTCCATAGTTGTAAAAATCGCTGACAGTCATAGAACTGCTGTCTTTATTTTCCAAACGCCCTATCAGCCCCCCTGCTGTAACATTCTCTGAATTTCCTCCTGCCACTACTGCCGCATAATTGGCCACATGTTGCATACTGACACCGGAGGCACTGTACCCGATAATACCGCCGACTCCGAAATCATTGGAGTACGCTGTCGTTTTCACACTCCAGTTTTCTCCTGTAGACAGTATATCCTTCTCACTGCTTCCCGTAGCTGCCGCGCCGCTGGTCTGGTATCCCACAATGCCGCCGGTGTGGCCGCTTCGGTTATTTATCTGCACATTCTTCGTTGAATTGGAGTAATTATCACAGTCTGCCACATACCCGTCATTCCAACCTGCAATCCCTCCTGCATAGCCGACGCCGCTTTTTTTTGCGTCTTTATCCGTCTCAATCAGGGTATTATCACGGAATCCAACATAGGAATTGCTGATACTTCCGCCTGCGTTATTTCTTCCGGCAATACCTCCCAGATTTACAATATTATCTGCTGAGCCATTGGTAAGAAGATTTCCGCTGTAGGCACATTTTGATATACTGCTGTTATTTACACCTGCTATACCTCCATATCCAGTGTCAGTTGTTCCCAGGTCTCCTGTTATATCTGCAGAAATATTACAACGATTTATACTGCCATCATTTACTCCTGAAGCACCGCCAATATTGGCATAGTTTGCATTTGTTCCTGCAAAACCAATCTTTGTATCACGGACCACTGCCGAATTACTTTCAATATCTTTGATGCCTGAATTTGCAATTGTTCCTAAATTACTTCCGGCAATACCGCCTATGCTGCTTCCTGAGGTGTAGGTTTTCACTTCACATAAGACCACGGCGTCTTCTGTCAGCAATATATTACCATAGTTAATTCCGGTCACCGCACCCACATCACTGACTTTGCTGTTTACCGTATTGGATATTATAACGGGCATTCCCTGATTTCCGGTAATCTTGCATGCGGATATGGTACCCTTATTAATACCTGAAATTCCTCCGGCACATTTCATACCTTCAAAAATAAGCGTTTCATTCCCTGCCCGTACAAAAGAATCCTCTATAATACCGCTGTTTTCTCCTGTGATTCCTCCGCACATGCCATTTGCTGCAGAAACAGTTCCTGTATTTGAACAGTTCTTAATATCTGAATAATTTACAGACACAATTCCACCTGCATCACCTTCACTTGCTGCAGAAATATTCCCGGCGTTCCAGCAATTGTCAATCCCGCCTGAAGTTATCCCAACTATTCCCCCGGCATTTCCGTTCCCGGCAACTACAATAGCAGCATTTTTCACATTCTTTATAACCTGATCTTCACTTACACTCTCCCCCACAAATCCGCCTGCCATTTTATCGCCTATTATACTGCCTGTAAATGTGAAGAATTCAAAATCTTCACTATCATTAACATTCCTTTTATTTTGAATTTGACCGGCGTTATAACCAGTAATACCACCGACGTAAGTTCCGCCAGCTTTGATTTCCGCGTTTGCAGTTGCCATACTCGTATCAGATACGGAATCACCGTCTTGTATGAGTATTATGCTCCCTTCTGCACTGTTTGCCCCTGCAATTCCCCCTACATAAGAACCGGATGCATTAACGATTCCACCGAATAACCAGGTGCCGCTTATGGTTCCGTAATTTTGGGCAGCTATTCCCCCTACATAATCATTTCCGGTTATGGTTTTGTTTGTAAAAGAACAGTTTTTTATTTCTCCCTTATTAAACCCTGTAATTCCACCCACATAGCTGCGCCCTGCAGTTCCGATACTGGATACACTGCAGTTCTTGATCAGGCCTTCGTTGACTTCACAAATGCCGCCCAGATAAGTGCCCTGAGTCACAACATCTCCCACATCCATGTTTCGGCAATTATCAATCTCTACCCATATTCCGGATCTGCCGATCACACCGCCGGCATAGGAATATAAGAAACCATACTGATCCTCATTCTGGGATTCTTTATCATTTTCAATAGCACTTAATGCTGTTATAGGCGTTTTATTCACAACATTCTTTATGGTCAGTGAGGTATACGGTGAATTATAGCCTATGACGCCGCCCACGTAGATGTCCCCTGTCAGACTGCCGAAACGCATGGACTGTTCCGTTTCATGTTCCTGGATTCCCTTTATAGTCAACGTACCTTCACTCTTATTTCCTTCAGGGTCATAATCACTATCATCTATATATTTAACATTTTCACTGAGACTTTTTTCCTCTGAAACTGCTTCCGTAATCAGGGAAGATAAATTTGTAATAAAAGACTTTGCGTCAACATCTAAATCAGGTAAAATTCTATTATATCCAATAAAACCACCGGTAAATGCTGTTGCATACACCTTACCCAGGAAATTATCTGTTGTAAACTCTGTGCTGATCCGGTCATCTGTAGAAATAATATTCCCTCCAATGGTACCGCTGACACAATATCCGCCAGTCACCTCATTGGGATTGGATTTCAACGTATTATCTCTGAGCAGTTCAACAGAGGAATTAAATCCGGCATATCCTCCGACAAAGACACCTGTACCCTTGATAAATCCGCCTTCCAGTTCATAATTTTCCACAGATGCGTCCACGTCATTGTAACCCACGATTCCGCCCACGTAATTCCTGCCTGTTATGTAGCATACCATACGAATGGTTGTATTCAGATAATCGGAAACGGTACCTGATGTTATCTTACCGTTATTATATCCCGCAATGCCGCCTACATAATCTCCCTTCAGACTGGCCGCATCTGTAATATTCCTTGCGGTATCATCAGCAGCTACCTCACTGCTGCAGTTCTCCACAATACCTGTGTTCAGTCCCGTAATACCTCCCACATAGTTCCCATACCCTGCAACAATACCTTCATTTATCCAGTTCGCTACAATCTTTTCCTCGTTTCGAGTATAATCCGGATTTGCTACATGAAACTCGTTATCTTCCCCGCTTCGTGCCGCGTTGATTCCGCAGATTCCTCCCACATAATCACAGCCGATCACATTCGCTTCGTTTGTGTTCTTTTCCCCCCGGTTACTTTCATCCTTACCATCCAGGTTTGCCTCTGCAAGGCTCTCATTGAACCCTACAATTCCCCCCACATATTGATAACCAAATATATAACCTTCTTTGTTTTTTTCCTGTTCCGTGTTACAATTGATGATCTTACTGTTTTCATTATATCCTGCAATGCCGCCCACATAGACGCCATTGAGCTTTTCCAGAAGCTTTTCATCTGCTGCAAAAAGCTCTTCCATGTCTTCTTGTAAATATTGAGGAGAACTGACACAGTTGCTCACCTGCAGATTATCGGCCTTATTCGTTTTGTTGCTGCATAATCCCACGATTCCTCCGATATATTTCGCCTGAGAAAGCATTTCCTGCATTTTCTTTTTATCCTGGTTTTTCTCAAGGTTAACAGGCGCAGCTTCCACTGCACCATAATTTTTGCACCATTCTATAAGAGCAGTCTTATCGTCCTTCTCCACTTTCAACTGCCCGATTATACCGCCTACATAAGTTACACCTCTGACAGATGCGCGATTTACCAGATTTTTATACCGCATCTGCAAAGACCCTGTATCTTTTCCTGCGATGCCTCCTACATCTGTTTTGCCCACTACAGTGCTTGGCATATTTTTTGCATCCGAATTGGCAACCGTTAAATCCACAAGAGTGCCTTTGTTTTCTCCGCAGAAAGCACCGACAGAAGCACTTCCCTCCACTGAGATTTGGTCCAGTACCATATTGGTGATCTTACCTTCGTTCTTTACAAACAAACCAGCCGGACCATTTTTTATATACTGTATTGTACTCTTGCCGTCTTTGCCATTATTAATCTCAGTACCATAAACAGCTGTGCTGCTGTTCGCATCTTCCTTTATGATCAGTCCGCTGATCGTATTTGTCTTCTCATCTGCACCTTCTAAAACAGATGTGCTTTTCAAGGTCCCAACTGACGGAAAAGGCGTGGCTGTATCCTTGACAGGCGTCACTTGTGCCGTAAGAGAATTCCAATCCTTCTTTTTGTAAATATTATCTGTATCATACAGATATCCGTCCTTAATAAATTTCTGCCAGTTTATGTTCTCTGCAAGCTGATAGGTGCACTCCCTGTCCGCTGCACCACTCACAGCTTTTTTAGGAGTAAAATCCTCCACATAGCGTACGTTATAAAGATGTCGTGCATTTTTAAGTGTATATGTGACCTTTTCAGTCCCACTGCTGCTTTTTTTTGTATATTCCCCAAAATATGTATGGGATACATTGCTTTTTCTCACAGCCGTAGGCTTATAATCTTTTCCTACTCCCTTCACTTTACAGAGTATGTTTTCTGTATCCACACAGAATCTGTGAAAACTATATGTATTTTTCAGATTATCTAAAATCGGGGTCGTCTTCGGGTTATCCTGGTAGCTGCCATAAAGCTCATTATAATAATAGGTGGCAGCACTTAAATCTGCGGCGTCCAGGATCAGACGTACCGTGTTTTCATTCTCCAGCCAGGCAAGCATGGGGTAATCACTGGTAGTCCACTCTTTCCCGTCAGTATCATACCGGGTCACACTGCATGTTATAGGTTCCGACGTATTCTCTTTTTTGGTAAGTTTTCTGCCATCCAGTACAATTTTAAGCCGCTGTGTTTCCTTATCATTGTCTGTATCTTTGTCAAGCACCAGGATTGTGTAATCCATATTCGTGACAGCATTTCCATCTTTATTCGTTACCATAAAGGAAAGGTTAAGGGTCCCCTCATTGTTAAGCTTTACCTTTTTGATTGACGGCTGTTCCGCCTTAGGCGTAGTTGCAACGGCCAGAGAATCCACACCGTAATACCCTACCATCCGCTCTTTTCTCACACTCGTCTCACGGTTGGTGATATCTACAGTTCCCCTTTTTGCATGATTACTGCTGTTATATTCAAAATCATCGTTTTGATTACTATATAAAACAGAAAAAACCTGACCTTCTTCCGGAGTAAACTCTACGCAGACTGCCGCATTTAAAATAGACGAGTCATATACATAGGGCAGAAGCAGGTCGTAAAGCGCAAGAATCTCCTCATCCGGTTTTTCTCCCTTTCCGGCCTTATACTCCTGATATTGCTTATAGGTTTCCCCGTTGCCCTTCAGATAACAGATTTCACCTCTGTATTTTTCCTTGTCTGTCTTGCCGGCACTTGCAGGCCAGAGAAGATCCAGTCTCTTCTCATAGGCTTCACTGCCTTCCTCTTCACTGTAAAACAAATCTTTCACATTAACCTTGTTTTTATAGCCGCCGTCTGAGGCCAGCACTCTCCGGAATTTATCAAGACGTCCATTCTCACTGTACTCTGTCAACTGATTCTGCGCCGCACTGAAAAGCGTCTTCGCATACTCATTCTGCTCCTTAAACTGCGACCACCGTATCCACGTCATCACACCAAACACTGCCCCTCCAGCCAGTATCAGCACAATGCAAATGACCACAATAAGTTCAACCAGCGTATATCCACCCTGGTTTTTATTCCCGCCTTTTCTGTTTTTATCAATATTCCCGTGCAATACCCCTTTTTCCATATAATCCACTCATTCCTTATTCCAACCCGCCCCCGCTGTCTTCACCGGGAACCACATGTGCAGAAATACGTCTGAAACACGCTCTAGAAATACTGTTCCAAATCCCTCTTATCATTCGTATACTGAAGCGCTGATTCTTTCTTTATATATCCTTCACGCACCAGTCTCATCAAATCCATATTCAGCGTATGCATTCCTGTAGCACCGCCGGACTGCATCATACTTCCCATCTGGTGGCTCTTATTCTCACGGATCAGGTTCGTGATGGCATCTGTGCCCAGCAGGATCTCGGTTCCCGCAATCCTTCCTGTCCCGTCATCCACAGGCATAAGACACTGTGTGATAACCCCTTTCAGAACACCGGCAAGCTGCGTTCTTACCTGGTTCTGGCTGCCTGCCGGACAGGCGTCAATGACACGCTCAATGGTCTGCGCCGCACCTGTTGTATGGAGCGTAGACAGAACCAGATGTCCTGTCTCAGCGGCAGTAAGCGCTGCCATAATGGTCTCATAATCACGCATCTCACCCACAAGGATAATATCCGGGTCCTCACGCAGCGCACTGCGCAGTGCAGAGGCAAAATCCACAACATCTCTTCCCGTCTCCCTCTGATGGATCAGGGCCATTTTGCTCTGATACGTGTACTCGATAGGGTCCTCAATCGTGATCACATGTTCTGCCCTGGTCTGGTTGATATGTTCGATCATAGCGGCCAGTGTGGTAGACTTACCGCTGCCCGTAGGTCCTGTGACCAGAATCAGCCCCCTGGGCTCCTCAGCCAGTTTGTACAGAAGCTTCGGCATATGCAGTTCTTCCAATGTGGGAATGTGACTGTTCAGCAGACGGATCGTGGCGGCAATCTTTCCCTGCTGCCTGAAAACATTGACCCTCTGCCTGTTGTGGTCCGGTGTCTCCAGGGCAAAATCAATATCATACCCTTCTGCCAGACGTGTCTTCTGGTTTTCATCCAGAAGCCCGTACAGCATAACCTCTGTCTCCTGTTCATCCGGCTGGACCAATGTCTGCTCCAGTTTACCGTGGACACGCATCATAAGCGGCATTCCCGCAGAAATATGAAGGTCAGAAGCCTTCTCTTCCCTTCCCATCATGATCAGCTGATTCAGGTCGTACATTCTTTTATCCTCCATTTTCATTTCTGCTATTTATAGTAAGCCACTTTTCTCAACTCTTCCACACTGCTGACTCCGTCCTCCACCATCTTAAGGCCGGCATCCTTCAGTGTCTTCATATTCTGGTTCTCCACAGCGTAATCCTGGATTGCCTCCGCGGAGGCACCGTCCATGATCATCTGCCGCACCTGTCTGTCTATCATGAGAACCTCATGTATTGCAACCCTGCCTTTGTAACCTGTATAATTGCACTGGGGACAGCCCTTTGGGTGCATGATTTTTTTAATATCCGTTCCCAGTATTCTTCTCTCCTCCGCTGTGGGAATGCTCTCCTCCCCGCAGTCGGGGCATACTTTTCGCATAAGCCTCTGGGCAATAATACCAACCAGGGAGTTTGCCACCATATAGGGCTGCAGTCCCATGTCCTCCAGACGGATGACAGAGGATGACGCGTCATTTGTATGTAAAGTGGAAAATACCAGATGCCCTGTGATGGCCGAACGCACGGAAATAGATGCCGTCTCCACATCCCTGGTCTCACCGACCATGATAATATCCGGGTCCTGACGGAGCAGCGCCCGAAGCCCTGCCTCAAATGTCAGTCCTGCCTGGTTATTTACCTGCATCTGATTGATCTTCGGAAGGTTCTTCTCCACCGGGTCCTCTATGGTTGAAATATTCACCGCCCGTTTTGACAGCTCCGAAAGTATCATATAAAGGGTCGTTGTCTTGCCTGACCCTGTCGGGCCTGTAAAATAAATGATCCCGTTTGGTGACCCCAGCATGGATTTCAGCTTCTTATAATCCTCCTCATGCATGCCGAAGGTCTCCGGATAATCAATGTTGGAATTGTTCGCCAGAAGACGAAGCACCGCCTTCTCCCCAAATACGGTAGGGATCACGGAAACACGGATATTCACATATTCCCCTGCAACCTTCATACGGAAATGCCCGTCCTGCGGAATCCTTCTCTCTGCAATATCCATATTTCCCAGAATCTTGATCCTGGCGATCAGAGAAGCATGAAGGTTTTTCTGCAGAGTCACAAACTCAACAATGACACCATCGATACGCATACGAACCGTGGTCTTATCCTCAAACGGCTCAATATGAATATCCGATGCATTGGTATTATACGCCCTGTCGATCAGCCGGCTGAGCAGGTTGATGATCGGTGTATCGTCATCCCCCTCCTCCTCAATATTAAATTCATCCGTGAGTGCCAGATCCTCAAATTGTTCGTTCGCCACACTGGCTGCTTTTCTGGCTTCCACCTCACTGTAATAGTATCCTATGGCATTTCTGAGGCTGGAAAGTCCGCTTAAACAGATTTCAAGCTGCATGCCTGTGAGCTGCCGGATATCCTCAATAGCGTAGAAGTTCAGCGGGTCATTTAATACAATGGTCAGCACGCCCTCGGCCTGTTTTACAGCCAGCATATCGTATTTTTCCGCAAGCTGCCTCGGAATCTTCTGTACTGCCTCCACATCCACCTCTATGGTGGAAATATCAATAATACGCGCCTGCAGAAGTGTGGAAAGCGCCTCCAAAAGCTGCTCCTCTGAAATAAATCCCATATCTGTCAGGGCAGCTCCCAGCCTCACTCCCTTGTGTTCCTTCTGATAGGCCAGTGCCGCATCTATCTGTTCTTCTGTGACATATCCATATTCTTTTAAAACATCTCCGATACGAACATTTCTGATATTATTGTCCATGCTAACTCCTACTATTCCTCAGTCTCACTGCTCTCTTCTGCCTCCGCATCTCCAAGAACAGCGCCTAAAAGCTGTTTCTGCACATACGTCTCAACGTCCTCGTACATATATATTTCAACTGACATACTTAATGTATATTCGCTGCTGCCCTCTTTTTGATTCTTCTGCCATGAAAAATCCGTTACTCTCTGTCTGGGGTTCTGGCTGACCGTCACATCCAGCATGGCCTGCAGGTTCTCTCTGGAACCGGTCATATTCATGGTCAGACTGGCTGTATACATGCCGTCAAATGCGGTATTTTCACTGTTTTCCTGCTCTGTTCCGTATACAAGATCCGAGTAATTGGGAAGCGTGGTGTAAACAGTAAAATCCGGCATTTTAATGTCCATATTGGTGACCTGAATGCCGCAGTTCACTGCAGTATTGGTCATCATACGGTCAATCTCCACACTCTTCATCACCGGGTAGTATTTGTCCTGCATAGCTTCAAGGTCTTTCTGAGACTGCTCCTCCCTGGTTCTGATCCCCGGCAGCGAGACCACCTTCATCTCTTTTTCCTGTTTCTCTATCTCTGCCTCTGTGATCTTCTCACTGAGTTCCTGGGTATCCTCCGCAAGCGGCATAAGAACGCCGATTGTCAGGCCAAGGATAACGAGAACAATTCCCAGCACGATCAGAATTTTTTTATCTCTCTCCGTCACTTTCAGTGTCATTCTTCCGCCTCCCCCTGTACCGGAGCCATGGTGCAGTTTACATTTACACTCCAGTCTCCGTCCTGGTTCTGTGAATATCCCGTGTAATCCACAGACGCAAATATCTCCTCCTCCATGAGAAGTTCAATGAACCGGTTGATCTGCTCTACATTCCCGGCACTGGTATTAAAGCTTAGAATTCCTGTGGTGGAATCATAAGAACTGATCTCCGCGGAGACAAGCCCTTCCGCGCAGGATGTAATCACAGCTTCTACAGAGCTGTCCACAAGGGGATACTCACTGATCTCATCTCCCAGAGATTCCATGCCTGTATGAATGGCAGAAATGGCGGACATTCTCTCCTGAGCCGCATCATATTCCTCACAGGCCTCAAGTACGGATTCCCTTTGATTGTATTCCTCCAGCGCCTTCAGTTCACTGCCCAGCATGATCTTTCTCACCAGAAAAATCAGGGACGCCAGTACCAACACACCCACAACGGCTCCCACAGGTATGGTGATCTTTCTTCTCGCTTTTCTCTTTTCTATCTGTTCCGGCGTATATTTTAGCTGGGTGATAATATTGCCCTTGGGGTCTGTTTTCAGCATACCGCCTATGGCCAGCGCAAAATTTGCGAAGCTGATATACGGGTCATCCGTCTTTGAGTAGACAAAACTTCCGCCCGTCTCCAACTGTTCCACGCCCAGTTCCGGGTTGATCTGGGCAATCCCGTCCTCATAGACCGCATAATCCTCATCTGTCAGTCCGGCAATGTACACGTCCGTAATTTTCTGGGGGATATTCTGAGCTTTTGCGAACTGCATCAGGTTGTTGGCTGCCCTGGCAGTCTCCACTGCGTATCCCGGAGTTCCCGGTTCTGAGAAGAGACGTTTTTTGTTAAAGGTCTCATATTTTCCATCTACCAGCAGCGCATTGGTCAGATTCATCTCATCCACAAACTGGACAATACAGGTCTTCCCCTTTAACTGCACCATTTTTTCCAGAAGCCTTATCATGGCTCCGTTGGCACATTCAATGCCTGAAAGCTTTACCCCCAGCTTTGCGAAAAGCTGAGAGAACTGCAGGGCATAGTCCCTGGGCACTGTCATGGCAAATATCTGTCTGATCTTCGCTTTTTTATCCGTCCCGTTCAACGGGAAATAGCCGTAAACAGGATTGGAGATTCTCCCCACATCCGTAAATTCACGGCTCAGATATTCCATCATTTTCTTTTCATTCATCACCGGAACCTGAACAACTTTGGAATTGAACTGGCTGCTGTCCAACACCAGATACACATCCTTTTTCGGCAGATTCTGCATTTCCCACTGTTCCTTCAGGATATCCAGCAGGGCTTCTTCATCCACAATGGAGCCGTTTACCAGGCATCCTGTGGTATCTATTGTATAGTACATCCCCCGGATATTAACCTTTCCGGAGGAGGATTCGCCTGTGACGATCCTGATATATTTGTTTGATAAATAGACTGTCAGCATTTTGTTTCCCCTTTCTAAGACATGCCTGCAATGGAGTCATAAGAACCGTAAAGGGCACTGAATACGGAAACCATAACAAATGCCACAACTACACCCATGATCAGGAGCATGATGGGCTCCACATAAGAGACCATTTTGCTTATAGCCATATCTGCATCGTATTCCATGGAATCCGCAGTAAAGGAAAGCATGGAATCCAGGCTTCCTGTCTCCTCACCCACTCTTATGGAATCCGATAATTTTCTTACAAATCCATCAATCAGGTCCAGGCCGTCACTCAGATTATTTCCTGCCCGCACAAAGGGGATCACCTGGTCGAACTGGGCATCTATGTAATCATTTCCGATTGTCTTTCTGGCAATCTGCAGTGCCGATACAATAGGGATACCTGCGGAATACAGGGAACTTAAAGTTCTGGCAAATCTGGACGTACAGATTGTCTTCTGCAGCTTTCCGAACAGAGGCACCCAGAGCTTGAATCTATGCCATTTCATACGCACTTTCGGAATGAGCATCAGCGCTCTGACTCCGACCACCAGGAGGATCACAGCTATCAATACCAGAATCCAGTGTTCCTGCAGAAGGTCACTGAATCCCATCAGTATCCTGGTGGATAAGGGAAGTTCATCCATCTGGGCGAACAGCTCTGCAAATTGGGGCAGAACGAATTTGGTCAAGATCAGAACAACTGCCACCACCATAACCCCCAGTATTTTGGGGTATGTCATGGAGCTGGAAATCTTGGCGTTGAGCTTGTGGCTTTTCTCGTAGTGCTCCGCCATCTGCATGGAGACTTTATCCAGATTACCGCTGGTCTCTGCGGAACGATACATATATATCATCAGAGGCGGAAATGCCCCGTTTTGTGCCTCCATAGCATCGGAAAGGGCAATACCCTGGCGAATCTGTCTGAGGATATCCTCATAGACGCCTCTCTCCTTCGGCTTTACGGATTCGCCGTTCGCCATAATATTCAAAGCCCTGACCAGAGTAACACCGGACGCAATCAGAGTCCCCATCTGTCTGGAGAAATCCGCCAGAACCTTTGGCTTAAACTGCCGCATCCCCTTTGAACTCTTAACAGCTTTGGCGGACAGCAGAAAGGCATCCTGCTCATGCAGCTTCTGCTGAAGCTCCGTGTCATCCGCCACGGTCATGATACCTTTTATTACCTTGCCCTCTAAAGTTCTTGCCTTATATTTGTATTGTGCCATAACGCGGCCTCCCATTTACAGAATTAAAAATCCAAGATACCAGGAAATAATCTGTTCCCCATACAAAACTCCCACAGCCATTCCCATACACAGAAACGGGCCGAATGCAAAATGGTCCTTCCTGTCCTTTTTCTTACCTATCAGAAGCCAGATTCCCCATATTCCACCGGCCAATACAGCCAGCACTGTGGATATCAGTGTGATCTTCCACCCCAGAAACGCACCGCAGGCACCCATCAGCTTCATATCTCCGCCGCCGAAAGCTCCCGGTATGGCTAAAGTCAGAAGAAGCATGGGGACACTTACACAGACAATTCCTATAAGCCTTGAGATAAGAGATGTTTCCGGCATTGTAAAACAGGCTGCCGCTGCCAGTATGTATACGGCAATCCAGCACCCGTCCTCTATTTCCATGGTGTCCATATCCATAAATGTTACTACAGTCAGAATACAGAAAAACAGGAACACGGTCAATCCGGCAGCCGGTTTTTCCTTATAATACCAGCCGCAGAACAGGGCCGCCGCGCCGCCGAACAGTTCAATGAGCGTATCCCTGGCACCTATTTTCTTCTTACAGTAACGGCACTTTCCGCCCAGGAAAATATAACTGAACAGAGGAATCAGATCCAAAGCCCCCAACTGGTGACGGCAGGAAGGACAGAAGGAATGTCCTTTGACAAAATCCATTTTTCTGGGAACACGGTAGATGATCACGTTCAGAAAAGAAAATATGCAGGTTCCCATAAAGAATATCACTACAGCAATCATTGCCGGATAACTATTATATACATCCATATCAGCCTCTTTGTTCCAAATTATTTTTTTAGAAGGACGAAGTTATTTTTATTGTACATCAATATTCATCCTCCTAAAAAGACAATTCCGAACAAAATCGCGCCTGTGTGCCTGTAAATGACAAAAAGGGATTTCACCTGGTTTATACCAAACGAAATCCCCTCCTGTTATTGATTTTCATATTGTCGGGTCTTCCGGTAAATTGTCCATGTTCCGGAATCCTTGTCATCTGCTTCGTAGATAACTAAATACTTTCCCTCCTGATATGTCATGCTCAGCACACGGCATTTGGCCTTATCCCAGGAGATGAGATGAATCTCACCTTCCACTCCGGAATAACTCTTCACTTCCTCTTCCGCTTCCTTTGACATACCGCTTTCACGGGAACTGTCTAAAAGCGGCTCCTCCAAACCACTATATTGGATGGAGAGCAATTCTGTGTTCAGGAGCACATTTTTGGCGCTTCTAAATGCAGACCGCATTTGAATCGATTGTTCCCAATACCATAGCGCTGGTGCAAGAACAGCTATGCTGATTAGGAGCGTTAGAAGGGAAATCTTTAGTAGTCTGCGGAATTTTATTTTTTGGGTGAGTGTTTCATAATCTATATACATTTTAGTTTATGAAACCTCCTATTATATTATTTACTTTACATCTGCCCAACCACCAGCAATAGTCCATGTAACAAAATGTTTACCATCTTGATATGAAAATTTTGTCACATCACCAACATCTGCGCCTGTTGTTGTATCTGCCGCTATAGCAATTTGATAAACTGCTGTTTTACCTCCTGTAGCAACAGCAGCAATCATTGTATCATTTCTAGTGACAGTAACCCCACCAGTAGTCTTAAATGAATCTATTGCATCCGTCTTACTTATGTCATTACCGGCATAAAAATCTGCTACTTTTGCTTGTACTTCAATTAAGGTGGAAGCTGCTTCTTCTTTTGTATTTGCCTTATTAGCTTTATCTACATACTTAATTACACTTGGCACCATAACCGCTGCTAAAATTAAAATAATAACAATAACAACAATCAATTCCACCAGAGTAAAACCCTTTTTACTCTTTCGATTTTCTCTCAACCTTTTCAACATCCGTGAATCCCTCCATCTTTTTTTATTTGCCACCCACATACCTTGCACCTTACTATGGGTGAAATCCGCGGATAAAACAGCAAAACTGCATTAACTGGCTGTACTATATATATTGTGTTAAATGCTGCTTATATGCCGCAATTACCTGAACTTCTGCATTAATTTATTATATAATTTTTGACTACTTTTGTCAACAAAACCATTAACAATCAAATTAATTATTTCTTAATTTTTGCAAATTTGTAATATTCACTTTATTTCTTATACTTTCATGTCATTTGTTTGCGAAAGAGGTTAAACAAACTTAATTAAATTCCCTAACCACTCACAAAAGACGTATTTTTACCCCTTACTTTAACCCATTCTTTATCATCTCCAGCAATGTTTTCTGTGCCTCCGCAGAATAATACAGCACATCATATTCATTTCCCTTTTCACTTACACGTCTCTCGGCAGTGATCCCGGTTTCTTTTCCTTTCTCAGAAGCACGCTGCATGGGAATCCCCCGGAATCCAAATGTCTCCAGATATCCTTCATCCAGCAGCTTCTGCTGCACTGCCTTATTTGTCAGACGCTTCATGGTGCTTTCATCACGCAGTTCATTCAACTTAGCAACCAGCTCGCTGAGTGTCATCTTATCGGCAAACGGAAACGCCTGCTCCATATCTTTTGTCAGAGAAAATTCCTGTTTTCCTTTTGCCTTCCCCTTATTTTTCCCAGTACCTTTCCCCTCATCATTCATACCATTTTCTATAAAGATTCCCGCTTCCTCTCCAACAATTCCTGCCCCTGTCACATCTTCATTTTCGCCGTCATCCGGCACATGCTCCCTGATACATGCCACAAAACGCTCCCCGTACTTTTCATATTTAAATTCTCCAACGCCGGTAACCGTCAGCATTGCACTCCTGGTTCTTGGTTTTACAATACACATATGCGTCAATGTTTTGTCAGAGAAGACAATATAAGGCGGCACCTTCTCCTCCCTTGCTATCTCCATCCTAAGACTGCGCAGCACCTCGAAGAGCTGTTCGTCTGCCTCGGTAAAATCAGCTCCGGCAAGCCCGGCTGCAATTCCTTTTCTGCTCTTTTTCTCCTTCTTCTCCTTTGCCTGATGCTCCTGTTCCTTTGCCATTTTCATAGTGATCTGCGCCTCATCACCCAGAACCTCTTCCGATTTTGCCGTCAGCTTCACGATCGCATACTCATCATTGGTAACCGTGAGGAACTCATTCAGCAGCAGATAATTTATAACCTGTCTCAATTTATATGACGGCACTTTTGCCAGTTCCCCGTAATTGGGATTTTCATTCATCCTGTAATTCCTGATTTTTGCCGTATTCGCACCGTGTACAGTGTCAATAATAACGTTTACCCCATATCTCTGCCTGCTGCTTTTCACACATCCAACAAGCGCTCTGGCAATCTCCGTCACATCCACGGACTCAAACTGGCTCAGACAATTGGAGCAGTTCCCACAGTAATTTTCCCCATACTCCCCAAAATACCGCAGTATGTAATCCCGGAGACACTCATTGGTAAAACAATAATATGTCATTTTACGAAGCCTCTCCCTGTCCCGCTCTGCCACCAGCTCCCGGGCCACCGGGTCCAGCTCCTGGTTCTCCTGGCTGTTGTCAATAAAGAGCTGGTTTGTCACAACATCCTGTCCCCCATAGAGTAAAATGCATTCCGCCGGCTCCCCGTCACGCCCGGCACGTCCTGCCTCCTGATAATAGCTCTCCATGTTCTTCGGCATATTGTAATGCACTACAAATCTCACGTTGGACTTGTCAATTCCCATACCAAACGCGTTTGTCGCCACAATGATCTGATACCTGTCATATATAAAATCGTCCTGGTTCTTCTTTCTCTCCGCGTCCCCAAGGCCTGCATGGTACCGTGTAACGGAAAATCCATCTTCCTTAAGTTTCCCGCACACCTCCTCCACCCCTTTTCTGGTGAGACAGTACACAATGCCGCATTCTCCCGGATGCATCTCCAGATAATTTTTCAGCACTCCATACTTATCCTTCGGAGACTGCACTCCAAAATACAGGTTTGGCCTGTCAAATCCCGTGGTCAGAACCTCCGGATTTTCCAGCAGCAGAATATCCATAATATCATCCCGCACCTCCCTGGTGGCTGTAGCAGTAAAGGCACTCACCACCGGCCTTTTGGGCAGTTTCTTAATAAACTCTACGATTTTCAGATAACTTGGTCGAAAATCCTGCCCCCACTGGGAAACGCAGTGCGCCTCATCAACAGCCACCATAGCTATCTTTGCATGAAGGGCAAAATCCAGAAATTCCTCTGTCACCAGCCTCTCCGGTGCCACATAAATAATGGGATATCTCCCCTGCCTGGCAAGCTCAAGTGCCTTATAATACTGGCCAGTTGTCAGTGAACTATTCAGAAAGGCCGCATGAATCCCCGCCTGATTCAGAGACCCCACCTGGTCCTTCATTAAAGAGATCAGAGGCGAGATCACCAACGTAATGCCATCCATAAGCATAGCCGGGATCTGATATATGAGTGATTTTCCGGCACCTGTCGGCAATATCCCAAGTACGTCCCTTCCGGACAAAATACTGTCGATCAACGGCTCCTGCCCCTCCCGAAATGTATCGTAACCAAAATATTTTTTCAGTATCTGATATTTATCCATACTGTATCCTCCTGTTATCTGTACATGCCCGCAAACCATATCATTCAGCCGATAAAAATGCAAGCAAAAACGCCTGTTTCCATTTACTTTTCCATACAATTTATTATAATAAAGTTATAAACTTTGCACGGAACCTGTTTATACACATTCTACTGCCAAATGGACATGGTTTTCCACAAAAAGCAGATAAAATGTGGGAAAGGAGTCTCTATGACTAATGAAACACCCTCATCATCACAAAACCCTCAGAACTTGTTCCGGGAACGTATCAAAAGGGTAGACGATGCCATTGCACTGCAGGAAGGTGACAGGGTTCCATTCGCCCCCTTCAACAGCGCACTTCCCTATTTCCTCTATGGCGGCACCTTCCGTGACAGCATGTATGACTACGAAAAAGCATCTCAGTGTATCCTCCGCTTCTATCAGGATTTCCAGCCCGATGCAGACATCCACCTGGCATTCACCAGCGGCAGGTCCAACGAACTTGCCGGTTCCACCATGATTGACTGGCCCGGAAGGCCCGGAACAAGAGTGCCTGACTTTTCCACCCATCAGGTGATCGAACACGAATATATGTCTCAGGATGAATATCCGGAGTTTATCAATGATTTTATGGGATTTACCCTGCGCAAATACATCCCGCGCGCGTTTCCCAATCTGAAGGGCCTTTCCGGCATTCACTTTGTTCCTTCCATTGTACTGAGCACCACACCCCTGGCTTCCTTCTATTCCCCGGATGTACAGGAGGCGTTTTCCATTCTGGCGAAGATTGGGGAAGAGGATGCAAAAGCTGCTGCGGCCAGCAATGCCCTCTCAGCCCGGATTGCAGCCATGGGAATCCCTCCTATGATGACAGGAGTCGGGGAAGCTCCCTTTGATATTATCGGGGATTATTACAGGGGAACCCTGGGAGCGCTCACGGACCAGATTGAATGCCCGGACATGATAGAAAAGGCCTGTGATATGCTGGCAGACATACAGATAGCCTCCTACGGGTATTTTAAAACTGCTTCTCTCCCTGTAAAACGTGTCTTCTTCCCGCTCCACAAAGGCATGGACGGATTCATGAGCCCCAAACAATATGAAAAACTTTACTGGAATCCGCTGAAAAAAATCATGCTCGCCCTCATAGATATGGGTGTCACGCCTTTTATCTACACAGAAGGAAAATACAACAGCCGCCTGGAACAGCTTGCGGACGTTCCGGCCGGCAAGGTTATTTATCACTTTGAGAGTGTGGATATGGCACAGGCGAAAAAGGTTCTGGGCAGCACAGCATGCATCTCCGGCAACATGTCCATTTATCTGCTGGAACACGGAACCAGGCAACAGGTCATTGACGCCTGCAAATCACTCATAGACACCTGTGCCCCAGGCGGCGGGTATATTTTTGATACAAATGGAAGTATTGACAATGCGAAACGCGAAAATATAGAAGCGATGTATGACACCGTACTTACCTACGGCAAGAAGTAAAACATCCTTTCAGATGCATTTATCATAACACAGCAGGCCCACTGATACAATAAAAAAATGAGAAAATCAGCAGTCTGCAGAAATATAATGCCGCACCGGGTATACTGCCGTTCCCGGTGCGGCGTTTCACAAAATCATTTACATACTATCTACAGATTAGAATACCCCATCAGCGAGGCATCCACTGCCTCCGCTGCCTTCCGTCCTTCCCGGATAGCCCAGACGACCAGGGACTGCCCCCTGTGCATATCCCCCGCAGTGAATATACCGGGTATACTGGTCTCATACTCGCCCGGCTTTGTGGCCACATTGCTCCTCTCGTTCACAGACACGCGAAAGGCTTCCGTCACATACTTCTGGCTCCCTAGAAATCCCGCTGCGATCAGGACAAGCTGTGCCTCGATTACCTCCTCTGTCCCCTTAACAGGAACCATATTCATGCGGCCTGTCTTCTCATCTCTCTTACTCTCCAGCTTAACGGTCACAGCCTTCTGCACATCCCCTTTTTCATCCTTAAGGAACTCCGTCACTGTTGTCTGATATATCCTGGGGTCATGCCCGAACACAGCGATCGCCTCCTGCTGTCCGTAATCCGTCTTACAGACGCGGGGCCACTGGGGCCAGGGATTGCTGTCAGCCCTTGTATCAGGCGCCTTTGGCATCATTTCAAGCTGTGTCACAGATTTGGCACCCAGACGGATGGCTGTTCCCACGCAGTCATTTCCCGTGTCGCCGCCGCCGATCACCAGCACATGTTTTCCCTTTGCAGATATAAACTTATTATCCCTTAAATCAGAATCCAGCAGACTCTTTGTCACGGAAGTAAGAAAATCCACCGCAAAATAAATATTACCCGCATCTCTTCCCGGAACTTTTATATCCCTGGGGTTGGAAGCCCCGCAGCAGAGCACAACCCTGTCATACTCTTTTTGCAGCTCGGACGCCTTAATATCCTTCCCTGCATCCACGCCCGTTTTGAAGACAACGCCCTCTTCCTCCATCAGCCTCACTCTTCTGTCAATTACAGACTTATCCAGCTTCATGTTCGGAATGCCGTAGCGCAGCAGCCCTCCGATTCTGTCGTTCCTTTCAAACACAGTCACCTGATGTCCTCTCCGGTTGAGCTGCTGCGCAGCCGCCAGACCCGAGGGCCCGCTTCCGATGACAGCCACCTTTTTTCCTGTCCTCACTTTTGGAATTTGTGGCTTTACCCATCCCATTTCATATGCCGTCTCAATGATGGCGTGTTCATTTTCCTTAGTCCCCACAGGCTCCCCGTTGAGGTTACAGGTGCATGCAGCCTCACACAGCGCAGGGCATACTCTGGACGTAAATTCCGGAAAACTATGTGTTTTTGAAAGGCGCAGATATGCCTGTTCCCAGTTTCCCGTATATACCAGATCATTTGTCTCAGGCACCATATTGTGCAGCGGACACCCGGAAGCCATACCTCCCAATATAGCACCTGACTGACAGAAGGGAATGCCGCACTCCATGCAGCGCGCCCCCTGTTTCTGCTGTTCTTCTCTGGACAGATATTTTTTAAATTCTCTGAAATGCTTAATCCTCTCTTTTGGCTCCTCCATCCGGGCATTTTCTCTGTTATATTCTAAAAATCCTGTAGGCTTTCCCATGACTTACTCTGCCCCTTTCTGACTAAAATTCTCGTTAAACGCTTCCAGTTTTGCCTGTTCCGGCGACATACCCTGCTCTTCCATTCTCGCAGCCAGAGTGGTCATCTTTTTATAGTCATCCGGAATGATCTTTTTGAATTTAGGCAGATACTCCTGAAAATGCGCCAGCACTTCCTGTCCCTTCCCGGAGCCGGTAGCCTCCACATGAGCTTTGATCATATGGTGCAGCTCCTGAATATCCGGCTTTGTCTCCACCTTTTCAATGGAAATCATTTCTTTATTCAAATTTTTGTACAGATCATTTTTCTCGTCCAGCACATAGGCAATACCACCGCTCATTCCTGCAGCAAAGTTCTTGCCCGTTTTTCCCAGCACGACCACACGTCCACCGGTCATATATTCACAGCCGTGCTCTCCCACGCCCTCTACTACAGCACAGGCGCCTGAGTTTCGGACCGCAAAACGTTCCCCTGCCACACCGCCGATATAAGCAGTTCCGCTGGTCGCCCCATAGAGTGCAACATTACCGGTAATAATATTTTCATCTGCCTTATAGTTTCTTTTTTTCGGCGGATACAGTACAATTTTTCCACCGGACAGACCCTTGCCCATGTAGTCATTACAGTCCCCGCACAGCGTCAGGGTAAGTCCTTTTGGAATAAATGCTCCAAAGCTCTGCCCTCCGGCTCCATTACAGGAAACAGTTATGGTATCCTCGGGAAGTCCGTCCTTATGCTGCCTTGTGATCTCCGCACCCAGAATAGTTCCAAATGCCCTGTCCGTGTTGGTCACCTGGATCTCCACACCGGCTTTCTCACCTTTCTCAACCGCTTTTCCCAGCTTTTTCAGCAGCACCTTTTCATCCTTTGTCTCTTCCAGCTTAAAGTCATACACCTGTGCCGGATCAAATGTGACCTTTGCGCCTTTTTTCATATACGGATTATTCAAAATTGCACTTAAATCAATTTGAGAAGCCTTTGGATTCTCGGCATTCTCCTTCACTTTCAGCAGGTCCGTGCGTCCTACCATTTCATCCAGTGTACGGACACCCAGTTTTGCCATGTACTCCCGCAGTTCCTCTGCTATAAAACGCATAAAGTTTACCACGTATTCCGGTCTGCCCTTAAAACGTTTCCTCAGCTCCGGGTTCTGTGTAGCCACACCGACAGGGCATGTATCCAGATTGCAGACACGCATCATGACACATCCCATGGTCACCAGGGGGGCAGTTGCAAATCCAAACTCCTCCGCGCCCAGCAGTGCTGCCACTGCCACATCACGACCGCTCATCAGCTTGCCGTCCGTCTCGATCACAACCCGGCTGCGAAGCCCGTTTTTAAGAAGTGTCTGATGAGTCTCAGCAAGACCAAGCTCCCAGGGAAGCCCTGCATTATGGATAGAACTCTGCGGCGCTGCTCCGGTGCCACCGTCGTATCCGGAGATCAGGACCACCTGCGCACCGGCTTTTGCCACACCTGCTGCCACGGTTCCCACACCTGCCTCAGACACCAGTTTCACGGATATCCTGGCATATTTATTGGCATTTTTCAAGTCATAGATAAGCTCTGCCAGATCCTCAATGGAATAGATATCATGATGCGGCGGGGGAGAGATAAGGCTTACGCCGGGCGTGGAATGCCTTGTCTTTGCAATCCAGGGATAGACTTTCCTTGCAGGCAGGTGTCCTCCCTCGCCGGGCTTTGCTCCCTGCGCCATTTTAATCTGAATCTCCTTTGCACTTACCAGATAACGGCTGGTAACGCCAAAACGCCCGGATGCCACCTGTTTGATCGCGGAACAGCGGTCCACAGCACTTCCCGCACTGTCCAGACGCTCATCACTCTCTCCGCCCTCACCGGTGTTGGATTTGCCATGCAGCATATTCATGGCAACAGCAAGAGTCTCATGTGCCTCTTCGGAAATAGATCCATAGGACATTGCACCTGTCTTAAAGCGTTTTACGATATCGTCAACACTTTCCACTTCCTCAAGGGGAATTCCCTTTTCCGGATACCGAAAGTCCATCAGACTCCGCAGATATCCGCTCTGTTCCCTGTCTACCAGTTCCGTATACTGTCTGAACATTTCGTAATCACCGCGTTTTGTGGATTCCTGCAGCATATGGATGGTCTGGGGATCATAGCGGTGCTTCTCCCCCTCACTCCTCATCTTATGGATTCCCATGCTCTCCAGCTCCAGATTCGTTGGCAGTCCCAGCGGGTCAAACGCTTTGGAATGGCGCACCTCCACATCATCTGCAATATCCTTCAGCGTGATTCCGCCCACGCGGCTCACAGTCCCTGCAAAATACTTCCCGATCACTTCCTCTGATATACCAATCGCCTCAAATATCTTAGATCCCTGATAAGACTGAATGGTGGAAATACCCATCTTGGAAGCGATCTTGACAATCCCATGCAGAATGGCATTGTTATAGTCATCCACAGCCGCATAATAATCTTTATCCAGAAGCTTATCATTGATCAGCTCCTTTATGGTATCCTGTGCCAGATAGGGGTTGACCGCACATGCTCCATACCCCAGAAGTGCTGCGAAATGATGCACCTCTCTCGGCTCACCGGATTCCAGAATAATGGCAAGGGACGTTCTCTTCTTTGTCTTTACCAGATACTGATGCACTGCGGAGACTGCCAGAAGTGACGGAATCGGCATATGATTCTCATCAATTCCTCTGTCGGAGAGAACCAGTATATTGGCACCATCCTTGTACGCCTTATCCACCTCCACAAACAGCCTGTCAATGGCTCTGTCCAGACGGGTGCTTTTATAATACGTGATCGGCACCACTGCTACCTTGAAGCCGTCCACCTTCATGTTTTTGATCTTCAGCATATCTGTATTGGTCAGAATCGGATTGTTAACCTTCAATACCTGGCAGTTTTCCGGCTGCTCCTTCAGCAGGTTTCCGTCTTTTCCCACATATACGGTGGTGCTGGTGACAATTTCTTCACGAATAGCGTCAATCGGCGGATTTGTCACCTGTGCAAACAATTGTTTGAAATAGTTAAACAGAGGCTGATGCTTCTGCGAGAGCACAGCAAGTGGTGTATCTGTTCCCATTGCCGCGATCCCCTCAGAACCATTCAGGGCCATGCTGTAAATAGATTTTCTGTAGTCCTCATAAGTATATCCAAATGCCTTCTGCATTCTGGTGAGCTCTTCCCCATCATACTCCTCCACCCGGATGTTGGGAATCTTCAGGTCGTGCAGTTCCACCAGGTTACTGTCCAGCCACTCACCGTAAGGTTGTTTTTTTGCGTAAATCTCCTTTATTTCATCATCGCTGAAAATCTGTCCTTTTCTCGTATCGACCAGCAGAATTTTGCCGGGATGCAGACGTTCCTTCAGTACGATCTCCTCCTCCGGCACAGGCATGACCCCCACCTCTGAGGAGAGAATAACATCCCCGTTTTTTGTAATATAATATCTGGACGGGCGAAGCCCGTTTCTGTCAAGAACGGCGCCCATCACATCGCCATCGGAAAAGAGGATAGAAGCCGGACCGTCCCACGGCTCCATCATGGTGGCATAATACTGGTAAAAATCCCTTCTCTCCCGGGAAAGCGTATTATTGTTAGCCCAGGGTTCAGGAATAGCCACCATGACTGCCAGCGGCAGATCCATGCCGTTCATCACAAGAAATTCCAGTGTATTATCCAGCATGGCAGAGTCAGATCCTCTGGTGTCCACCACCGGAAGCACCTTGTGGAGCTGATTCTTCAGATAATCTGACGCCATGGTCTCCTCTCTTGCCAGCATTTTATCAGCATTTCCGCGGATTGTATTAATCTCCCCGTTATGCACAATAAACCGGTTCGGATGTGCCCGCTCCCAGCTCGGGTTAGTATTGGTACTGAAACGTGAATGCACCATGGCAATGGCTGATTCGTAATCCGTATCCTGCAGATCCGAGAAAAATGTGCGAAGCTGATTTACCAGAAACATGCCCTTATACACAATGGTCCTGCTGGACATGGACACCACGTATGTATTGTCATTGCTCTGCTCAAACACACGGCGGGCAATATATAGTTTTCTGTCAAAAGGAAGCCCTTTCTCCACATGATCCGGTTTTTTAATAAATGCCTGCACTATATTCGGCATGCACTCCAGTGCCTTGTGACCCAGGACCCGGGAACATACAGGCACTTTGCGGTATCCCAGAAACTCCAGCCCCTCCTTCTCCACAATGATCTCAAACATTTTCTTTGCCTGGTTGCATTTCAGTTCATCCTGGGGGAAGAACAGCATGGCAATTCCGTATTCCCGTTCTCCTCCAATCGCAATCCCCTCTTTTTTGCAGGCTTTTTCAAAGAATTTGTGAGAAATCTGAAGCAGAATACCGACGCCGTCACCGGTCTTTCCCTCTGCGTCCTTTCCTGCCCTGTGCTCCAGGTTTTCCACAATCTTCAATGCATTTTCCACTGTTTTGTGGCTCTTAACGCCTTTGCTGTTCACTACGGCTCCGATACCGCAGTTGTCGTGTTCAAATTGCTGCCGATACAGTCCTTCATCTTTTCTCATAGTCAAATCCCTCTGCTTTCTTATATTCAACAGCCGCACACACAAGTCCCGCAAAAAGGGGATGCGCATGATTCGGTCTGGATTTTAATTCGGGGTGTCCCTGTGTTCCGATAAAAAATGGATGGTCCGTGATCTCAATCATCTCCACGATCCTTCCGTCAGGTGAAAGGCCTGCCAATGTCATTCCCTTCTCCTCCAGCCTCTCCCTGTAGTCATTGTTTACCTCATAGCGGTGTCTGTGGCGTTCTGTGATTTCCTCCTTCCCATAAAGGGAATAGGATTTCGTTCCTTTTTTCAGCCTGCAGGGGTAAGACCCAAGTCTCAGGGTCCCGCCCAGGTCCTCCACTCCGTTTTGTTCCGGCATGAGCGCAATGACCGGATGCAGGGTATCAGGATTCAGCTCCATGCTGTTGGCATCATGATAACCGAGCACATTTCTGGCAAATTCAATGATCGCGGTCTGCATTCCCAGACAGATTCCCAAAAAGGGAATCTTGTTCTCTCTGGCATATTTCACTGTCAGTATTTTTCCTTCTGTCCCCCTGGTTCCAAAACCCCCCGGAACCAGGATTCCATCCACACCGCCCAGCAGTTCTTCACAACTGTTCTCCGTGATATCTTCAGAATCCACCCAACGGATCTTCACGCTGGCATGCCCTGCGATACCACCGTGCTTTAACGCCTCCGCAACACTTAAATAGGCGTCATGAAGCTGTATATATTTACCTGCAATGGCTATCTCAACCTCTGTATTCGGATGCCGCAGGTCTTCAACCATGGCTTTCCAGTCATCCAGATCAGGTTCAGGGCAGGGCAGGCGCAGACATTCACAAACCACCTGAGCCAGATTTTCTTTTTCCATTGCCAGAGGTGCTTCATAGAGATATTCCACATCCAGGTTCTGCAGTACATGACTTCCCGGTACATTACAGAACAGCGCAATTTTATCTTTGATTTCCCGGGAAATAGGGTATTCTGACCGGCACACCAGAATATCCGGCTGCAGTCCCATACCCTGAAGCTCCTTCACGCTTGCCTGGGTAGGTTTTGTCTTCAGCTCCCCGGAAGCCTTCAAATAGGGAATCAGGGTAACATGGATCAAAACCGCGTTCTCATGTCCCACATCATGCTGGAACTGCCGGATTGCCTCCAAAAAAGGCTGGCTCTCAATATCACCTGCCGTTCCTCCCACCTCAATGATAGCGATTCTCTCTTCATCCGGTGTCTTAGCTCGATAGAAGCATCCCTTTATCTCATTGGTAATATGAGGAATCACCTGCACTGTCCCGCCGCCGTAATCTCCGTGGCGTTCCTTATGCAGAACCGACCAGTATATCTTACCCGTGGTCACATTGGAGTTCTTATCCAGACTTTCATCTATAAACCGTTCATAATGTCCCAGGTCCAGATCCGTTTCTGTCCCATCATCTGTTACGAAAACCTCCCCATGCTGGATCGGATTCATAGTACCGGGGTCCACATTGATGTAGGGATCAAATTTCTGCATGGTCACCTGATATCCTCTGGCCTTTAAAAGCCGCCCAAGTGACGCCGCTGTAATCCCCTTTCCCAATCCCGACACCACGCCGCCTGTAACAAATACATACTTTACTGCCATCACATTTTCCTCCTGCGTTGCCTGACTTATGGAATAATTACAACATTTTCCACACATCAAAAAGGCGCCGGTAACCTTGATATATAAGGTTTACCGACGCCATTGTCGTTATTTTTCCAATATGCTTTTTACTTCTTCCATTCCTTTCTGCCTGCTTCAAATGAAACACTGCAAAAATTATGGAATTACTATATCTCATTTCTCCGCGTTTGTAAATCCCCAAATTATTTTTTTTCATCAGAGGGTCTCCGGAGGACTTTTCTGCAGCCCCCTCTCATTTTACAGATGCCTTTTGACATACATCCCGTGTGGGTCCGGATATAAATCCTCCTATATCCCATATTTATCAAACAGCTTCTTCTGATAATCCCAATCCGTAACAGCCCTCTTGATTTGCTTATAAGCCTCATCCCGTTCTGACTGCCGCAGCAATACTTCAATCAACTGATTCACTCGTATTTCTCCCTGCTCAATACCCCTCTCAATTCCCCTCTCAATTCCCTGCGTTTCTCTTTCCTCCAGCATCTCCTCAATTGCAGTACACATATTAACCTCTCCCTTCTCATTTTCTTTTAAATCCTTCAAAGCAGGAACATTCAGAAACTTTGACACCAGCCAGCCTTTTTTTGCATCCAGATGCATGAACTCCCTTTTTCTGGTCTCCAGGAATTTTTTCATCCCTTCTTTATCCTTCAGAAGCGGAAGCAGTTCAAAGACCTCCCGAAGT
>OATT01000397.1_pt1 | contig 43591 bp, 50 predicted proteins | sample 1476071 | NCBI WGS metagenome assembly OATT01 (sample SAMEA2579989, study PRJEB22360) | human gut metagenome | biome: human gut; feature: human-associated habitat; material: faeces | place: Denmark | collected 2008/2010 | reverse complement strand
GAGCCTGTAAATAATTTTGTGTATTCTGAATTTCCTCTTGGAAATAATGAGTGATTTTTAAAATTTAAATTTTATTTAGTTTTGTCTAAATATAGGTTTTATTGACATTTTAAATATTACCCTATATGTATATTATCCCCACTTATTGGGAATAATATACGCTAGGGAAAATATCAAAAGAACTTTATTTTAGGTTTATCCTAATTTAAGGTTCTTTTTTCATCTAAAATATCACTAAAAATAATATTTAATTGATTAATAACTAAATCCCAATCAGCATAAGCTCTGGTCCATTTCCTTGCTACACGTTCAACGGCTAGATATAGCATTTTCATTAAACTATCATCATTAGGAAATATTAATCCTCTCTAACTTTATAATGAATTGCATCCATAAATACAAATGAGTATGTTTTTTCTAGAGGTCTACTTTGCCATTCGGCTACCAGCGGTAAGATTTTATTTGTAATATTAGATACAGTTTCAGCACTAACATCCACTCTATAAAGTTCTTTTACTTGTTCAGAAATATCACGAGTTGTCATTTCAGTTGCATATAGACCTAATATTTTTTCCTCTATTCCATTAACTGATCTTTGATGTTTAGGAATAATTCTAGGTTCAAATTCACCATTTCTGTCTCTTGGTATATTTATTTCAACTGGTCCTAATTCTGTTTTTACTGTTTTCTTTGAATAGCCATTTCTACTATTATCAATGGATTTACTAATAGAATCGTACTTTTCATAACCTAATGCTTCATCCATTTCAGCTTCTAATGATTCTTGAAGCACATCTTTAAACATATCTTTTAGATCATTTAAAATTTCATTTGGACTAGTAAAGTTTTGTTCCTTAATATATTTTCTTAATAATTCTTTCGACATATTTGACATATAAAAAACTCCTTCTTGTAATAATTGTTTATCTCAACTATTTCCAAAAAGGAGTTGATTTTATTAAATTTACACAAAGTTTTTTACAGAGGCAAAAAGCTGTACAATGCCAGCTTTTTTCTTATTTACACTTCTATAAATCATATAATACAAATTTAGTAAAAACCTCACTTATTTATGGTACGGTTCTCCGTAACTACTCTAAATGAGGTTTTGCCACTTTATTCTTTTATCTATTATATATAATTATGCTATAATTCCCACGCTACAGTTTATTTTAATAGATCATTTATTATTGAAGCTAATTTCTCAGGTTCATATGTTGGGGCAAATCTCGAAATAACCTTACCATTTTTATCCACTAAAAATTTAGTAAAATTCCATTTTATATCTTCTCCATCAGTTTTAAACCCTAGATCTTCAAGCTTTCCGTATAATAACTTTGATTCTTCATCATCTTCTGCTTGTGGTGCTTCTGATTTTAAAAACTTATATAAGTCTGAAGCATTTTCTCCATTTACTTCAATTTTAGCAAAAGTTTCAAAAGTTGTTCCATATGTTAATTTGCAAAAACTTGATAACTCAGCATCACTTCCTGGTGCTTGTTGGAAAAATTGATTACATGGAAAATCTAATATTTCAAAACCCTTATCTTTATATTCATCATAAATCTTTTGTAACCCTTCATATTGTGGTGTAAATCCACATCCACTTGCTGTATTTACTATTAAAAGAACCTTTCCTTTATATTTTTCTAAAAGTATTTCTTCTCCATTTGTCTTTTTTACTTTAAAATCATATATCATAATTTTTTCTCCTTCTTATAAATGTTTCTCAATATTTTCTTTAATCACCTGTTTAGGTGAAAATCCTATTAATCTTTGAACTTCTTGACCTTTTTTTAATAATACTAATGCAGGAATATTAGATATATTATATTGTTCTGCAATATCCATACTGTTATCAACGTTAACCTTTATTATGTTAATTTTATCTTCAAATTCAGCTTGTAACTCATCCAATATTGGTGAAATCATTTTGCAAGGTCCACACCATTCTGCAAAAAAATCCACTAAAACCATATCTTTTTCAATTTCACTTTTAAATTCATTACTATTAACTACTTTCATCATAAATTATCCCTCTTTATTTTTTCTTTTTATTTGTTCTATATAAGACACAGCTGATAATGCTGCTATATTTCCTTCTCCTGCTGCCTTAATATATTGATATGGAGTACCAACTATATCTCCTGCAGCATAACAACCTTCAATATTTGTTTTCATTCTTCTATCAACTTCTACATGATTGTTTTCAATTTTTAAACCTGGAACTAATTGTCCTGGTGATATACTATCTCTTAAAATAAATACCCCATCTGTTTCAATTTCACTATTTTTAAGAATAAGTTTTTTAACTGAACTATCTCCTACTATTTCCACTGGAATATCCTTTATTATTTCAATAGATGAATCAACTTCTATTTCTTGCTTATACATTGGCACATAATATACTTTTGATGCTATTGTTCCTATAAAATTTGCTTCAGCTTCTTCATGCTTATTATAAGCAATTATTGTTACGACTTTATCTTTATATAAAGGAGCATCACATGTTGCACAATATCCTACCCCTTTACCTAAAAACTCTTCTTCCCCCTTAAATGGCTTACCAAAATTAACTCCTGTAGCTAATATTATTGAAGTAGCTTCATACATTTTGTCATTTACCATTAAAGTAAAATAATCTCCCATAGAATAAATGTTATTCACTTTTTCTTCTGTTATTTCAATATCCATTGCTTTTAAATGATTAGCAAATTCATCTCTTATTTCTACTCCACTTTTTCCATAAAAACCTAAATAATTATTTATCTTATGAGCCTTTACAAGTTTTGTACTTATTTCCTTACTTCCAAAAATAATAAATCTTTTATTTCTTATCTTTGCATTTAATGCTGCTGATATTCCAGCTGGTCCACTTCCTATTATTGCAATATCATATCTTTCATTCATTTTATCATTACCACCTATAATTATTTTAATAAATTTTTAATATCCTCTTCAATTTTTAATGGCTTTACTGTAGGTGCATATCTTTTAACTACATTTCCTTCTGAATCAATAAGAAATTTTGTAAAATTCCATTTAATTTCTTTACTCAATAAACCTTTTTTCTCATTTTTTAAGAACTTATATAATGGATGTGTATTTTCTCCATTTACCTCAATCTTTTGGAACATATTAAATGTAACTCCATAGTTTAAAGAGCAGAACTCTTGTATTTCTTCATTGCTTCCTTTATCTTGATGTGCAAACTGATTGCAAGGGAATCCTAAAATTTCTAGACCTTCTTCTTTATATTTCTTATTTAATTGTTCTAATTCAGTAAATTGTGGTGTTAACCCACATTTACTTGCTGTATTAACTACTAATACAACTTTACCTTTAAATGCTTCCATCTTAACTTCTTGCCCATTCATTTTTTTTGCTGAAAAATCATAAAATTTCATATTTTATCTCCTTTTAATTTTATCAAATTTAATTTTATTCAATTAATTATTCTAAATTTATAGAATTTGCTACATACACATTTAATTAAAAGATCAATTCTAATTAAATGTATATTTCAACAAATTCTTACTTAAATGTTGCTAATAAATTATCTAACAATCTCTTTAGCTCAACAACATCTTCTATGCTCTTGCCAAACTTACAATACATTTTCTCTGGAACCTCAATGATTTCCCCCTTCATTTTTCTTCCTTTTTCAGTAACCTCCACAATAACTACTCTATCATCATCCTTATCTCTATATTTATCTATTAATTCCATTGAAAGTAGCTTTTTTAATACAGGAGTAAGAGTTCCTGAATCTAAATGTAGTTTTTGCCCCATTTCCTTTACCGTTATCTTTTCATACTCCCATACAACTAACATAGCAATATATTGAGTGTATGTAAGTCCATATTTATCTAACTGTGGTTTATAAGTTTTTATTACTTCTCTTGAGGCTGCATATAATGAAAAACATAACTGATTATCTAATTTCATTTTCTCATATTTACCCATTATAATTCCCCTTTTTTAAATTTTTTCAAATTTAATTTTATTCAATTAATCTTGTTATTATATTATTACTATTCACCACTTTTGTCAAGTGTAAATTAATATAAATATATTTTTTAACTCTTTATTATTGCTTATGGTAGTATATTTTCAATTACAAAAATAGCTTTAGGCAAGTTATACCAATACCTAAAGCTATAAACCTCACTTACTTATGATACGGTTCTCCGTATCAGTATTAAGTGAGGTTTATTTTTTTAATAATTTTCAAAATTCTTTCAATCATATATTAATGCTAATCTTCTTAAACTCGTCTCTACAGTTATCTCTCCATTATCCTTTATTTGCTTTATTTCATCTAGTAGATACTCTTTAATTTTTTTCAAAACCTATAGTATCAAAATTATAAGCTACTAACGAATATTCTTTATATTTAGTAAAGTTTTCATTTTTTATTTCCTCTAGACTACTATATTATGATTTATACTGTAAAGCTTCAATCTGTGTAATTAAATTAGCTTGCTTTTTCAATCTTTCTCTTAACTTAGTTTTTTCTTTTATTAGCTCTATTAATTCTAGTTCTGTTACATCAAGACTTCTTGGAATGTATGTTTCATCACCTCTTCTAGTGGCCTTGTAGACACAGAACCTTACTTCATATCTCTTTAGCTCCTTGATATAAATTTTCTCTATTGAGTATTTTAATTATATTAGTATATTCTGGTATTAAACCTGTAATTTATCTTGTTTCATTATTTCGATATCTACGATATTTTCTGCTATAACTACATATCCACCTAAATCTTGCTCTACATCCCTAATACCATAATTTTTCTCTAGTATATTAACAGTATCATGTATACTTTTAATAACTTCAATTTTATACTTTTTTAATTGTTTTAATTGTTCTTTCAAATAAATTTTTCCATTTTAAACTCCTCTTCTCAAAAAAGTGTGCTACACATTGGAAAATATGTAAAAACTCTTATTTTATATATAATATATATTTATAATTAGCTTTAATTCAGATAAAACTATAATTCTATTTTCCAACATACTTCCTTATACTAAATGATTATAATTTTAACAACTCTATACATATCTTTTGTTTTATTTACTAAATATAGTGTTATCGTTATAAATTATCTTTATCGTATATTTAATAGATTTTTTATTTCTACTCACCGTTAAAGAATCTTTTTAGAATCACAAATCTAACATGTATTATTCAAAATATAATAAAATACAACGGAAAAATCTTTGCATTTCAAGACTTTACCATTGTATTTCACCTTGTTTATTATTTTTAATTTTAATTTTTATACTAAATTTGTAGATATATTTTAACTCTTTCTCCTTGAATATCTCTCTAAATAGTTATACTTTTATTTTTTTTAGATAAAACTAATGTTAATATAAATGTAACCACAAAAGCTATTCCAAGCGAGATAAAGAAGTTTACTATATTTTGAGGTCTTATTGTTACAAAACCTATAATCCCTGTTGGCCCTGGAGATACATTTAATACATTTGTAAATACCGAATATGCAGAACCCAAAGCACTACCTATCATAGCAGAATAGAAGGGTGTTTTTAACTTTAAATTAACACCAAACATAGCTGGTTCAGTAATCCCTAATAATGCTGATATACCTGATGTTAATGCTATGCTTCTTAATTTTTTATTTTTTGATGTAATAATTGATGCTAATGACGCTGCACCTTGTGCTACATTGTTACAAGATGCAATTGCTAAGAAAAATGAACCTCCAGTTACTGCTATATTAGCGAATAATTGCATTTCTACTGGAAGTATACTATGATGCATTCCAGTCATTGTAAGAGGTGCATATATAAATCCTAATACTGCTCCTCCAAGGAATCCCAAAGTATTATAAAGCCACATAAGAGCATTTGTTATGATTTCACCAGCGCCTCGCATTATTGGTCCTACTACCATAAATGTTGCAAGTCCTGTAATAAATACTGTAAATAACGGAGTTAATAAGTTATCTAAGAATTCTGGAATTACCTTTCTTAAAAGCTTTTCAATCTTAGCTAAAATATACGAAGATGCAATTACAGGTAATACTGTACCTTGATAACCTACACTTTCTATACTTAATCCAAATATATTCCAAGTTGGAATTGTTCCATCAACAACTGCAGCCCCATAACTATATCCATTTAATAAATCTGGATGAACCATTATCATTCCAATAACTGCTCCTAAATACGGATTTCCTCCAAATAACTTAGTAGCTGAAAATGCTATTAATATTGGTAAAAATACATATGCTGCATTTGCAAAAGTATTTATTAGCCTAGCTAAATCTGCAATTTGAGGATATGCTTCTACTATAGATTTACCTTGAATAAACAAATCTTGCGATGTTAGCACATTATTTATTCCCATTAATAAACCACTAGCAATTAATGCTGGTAATATTGGAACGAATAAATTAGACAATGTCTTAACTAATGCTTGAAGAGGATTCAATTTCTCATCTGCTTTCTTTTTAATCTCCTCTTTGCTAGATTCTGTTATTCCTGCTAAAGCAATTATTTCTTTATATACTTCATCAACAGTTCCACTACCAATTATTATCTGAAATTGACCTGAATTTGAAAAATAACCTTTTACTATTTCAACATCTGATAACCTATCTAAATCAACTATACTTTCATCTTTTAAAACTAATCTTAATCTGGTTGCACAGTGAGCTGCACTTATAATATTATCCTTTCCACCAATTATGTCTAAAATTTCTTTTGAGCTAGTTTTTATTTTTTGCTCTGTAGCCATATTTTTCTCTCCACCTTTCTCAAAAATCGTTTTCATTAATTATATAAATTTATTTTATAGATTGGCTTTGATAATAAATCTTTAATTGATGTATTATCAATAGCCGCTCCAAAATTATTTTTTAAACTTATAAACTATTGTTTCATATGGTCTTAAACTTATAACATTGCTAAACTTTGCACTATCAGTATAATTTGTTAATAAAGTTTCATAGGAATACTCACTATATTCATTTGGTAATTCAATTTCTATATTATTACTATAGAAATTGCATATTACTAAAAGTTCTATATTTTTATACTTCCTTATATATGCAAATACCTCTTTATGATTATCTAAAATCAATTCAAAAGTCCCATATTTAATTACATCATTCTCTCTTCTTAGTTTTATTAGTTTCTTATAATAATTTAATATTGAATTTTCATCATTAATTGAATCTTCTACATTTATATAACGATAATTATCATTTATATGTAACCATGCTTTTCCTTCTGTAAAACCTGCATTTTTTTCTTTGCTCCATTGCATTGGAGTTCTTCCATTATCTCTACTCTTTGCATAAATAGAATTCATAACATCTTGCTCGCTATATCCTAAAGCTCTTCGCGCTTTATAAACATTTAAAGTTTCTATATCATTGTAATCTTTTATAGAATTAAGTCTTATATTAGTCATTCCTATTTCTTCACCTTGATAAATGTAAGGCGTCCCCTTTTGCATATGCAACATAGTAGCTAACATTTTTGCACTTTCAACTCTAAATTTTTTATCATTTCCCCACCTTGAAACCATTCTTGGAAGATCATGATTATTTCCAAATAAACTATTCCAACCTTCTTCGTATAATTCTACTTGCCATTTCTTAAAAGTTTCTTTAAACTTTATGAAATCTAAAGGTGCTAAATCCCATCTACTTTTACCTTCTTGTTTATCTAATGAAATAACTTCAAACTGGAATACCATACTTAATTCTTTTCTATTTGGTGAACTATATAACTTAGCTATTTCTGGTGTTGCTCCCCATGTTTCTCCAACAGTTAATGAGTCATATCCTCCAAAAGTTCTTTTATTCATCTCTTGTAAATATTCATGTAACTTAGGTCCATTTTTAGTTATTAGTTTATCTACATCTTTACCTATTAAATCTATAACATCTAATCTAAATCCACCTACTCCAAGTTCTAACCAAAAATTAATCATTTCATATATTTTTTCTCTTACTAAGGGATTTTCCCAATTTAAGTCTGGTTGTCTCTTATCATGTAAATGGAAATAATATTGACCCGATGCCTCATCATAAGTCCATGCTGGTCCTCCAAAATTTGATTGAAGTTCATTTGGAACACCCCCATCTACTGGGTCTCTCCAAATATAAAAATCTCTATAAGGATTATCCTTTCCTTTTATTGCCTCAATGAACCACTTATGTTTATCAGATGTATGATTAACAACTAAATCCATAAGAATTTTAATATTAAATTCTTTAGCCTTATTAATTAATTCCTTCATATCATCCATTGTTCCAAATTCATCCATTATGTCATAGTAATCGCTTATGTCATAACCATTATCTACATTAGGAGATTTATATACTGGACTAAGCCAAATTACATCTATACCTAAATCTCTTAAATAACCTAACTTTGATATTATTCCTCTCAAATCTCCAATTCCATCATTATTACTATCCATATAACTACGTGGATAAATTTGATATACTATTGAGTCATGCCACCACTTGCGCTCCATAAAATCACCTACCTATTTATAACGTTTTCTTTTATGCTAAAAATATATATTGATTTTCATTTATATCAATCTATAATTGTATTATACATACTATTTTTTTTTTAAACTTGCTCCATTTTATCCTAAAATAACATTATTTTGACTTTTTTAAGGAGGTTTATTTTTATGGCAAATATAAACTTAAAAGAAAAATCCAATCATGGAACTGCTATGTTTCCTTTTCACATATACAGTCACTTAGATTCAATAGGAAATTATTCTGTCCCTTTTCACTGGCACAATGAAATTGAAATTATATATATAGAAAAGGGTGAATTAAAAATTGATATTGATATGGTTACTATAATTGCAAAACCTGGAGATTATTTCTTTATAAATTCAGAACAATTACATCTTATTAATTCAGTAGATAATAAAGCATCTTTACATCATGCTATTGTTTTTTCACCCCAAATATTAAGTAGTTCATATTTCGACTATTGTGAAATAAATTATATTATACCTATATTAAATAATATAATTAGTTTTCCAACATCACTTCCGAAAAACAGTAAAGTTAAAAAAAAAATACTTAAAGAGATTTTAGATATGATAAATATATATAAAACTTCTAATAATGGATGGCAGTTAAATATCAAATCATCTTTATACAAGATAATTTCACTATTAATTTCTGAAGATATGTTATTAAATAAGAAAAATATTAAATCTATAAAAAAAGATTATAAGATAGATTTAATAAAAAAAATACTTAACTATATTCATGAAAATTACAATGATAAAATATATATTGAAGATTTAGCTTTAGAAGCAAATATGAATGTTCAATATTTTTGTAGGTTTTTTAAAAGTGTAATTGGAAAAACACCTGTAGAATATATTAATAGTTATAGAATCGAAAAAGCTACAGAACTTCTGCAAACTGAAACACTCTCAATTTCTAATATTGCATTAAGTGTTGGAATAGATAACTTTAGTTATTTTGTAAAGCAATTCAAAAAGTATAAAAACTGTACACCTTCCCAATACAGAAAATCTTTATAACAATAATATATTTATACTACAAATTAAAAAATCCACTAAAACATTTCTTATATTTTAGTGGATTTTATTGTTGATGCGAATCATAAATAAGCTCTCACCTATATTAATAATCCAATTTCAGTAAAAACCTCATTTATTTATGGTACGGTTCTCCGTATCAGTATTAAGTGAGGTTTTTATCATAAAAGGACAAGAAACTTAATTTCTTGTCCTTTATTTATATTGATACAATCTGCTCTTTACTATACGGTATTCCTTCTTTATCTTTCCACGTTGTTGTAACCTTAAATTTGTCTGGCGTTCCGGAATGTACAAATACAACTTCTTCAAAACTTTTACCTGATTCCAGAAATTCGTAGGGTACTTTACTTCTCCATATAACGCCTTTACATTCTTCTGGAATTACAAAATCCACACTATAAGCAGTAGCTTTTCCCGAATTCCATATTTTCATTTTATAATTTCTTTTAGAAAACTTAACAACTCTTGCTTCAATATTTGCCTTTGTTGCTTCCTCTCGTTCCCTTTCCTTTTCTTCTAATTCATATTTTTTAAGCTTTTCCTCTATCCCATTTAACTTCTCTTGAATCTTTCCTGCTTTTCTAGAATCTATAAATGAAATTATAGATAATATAAGTGCTATTGTAGGAAATCCGTATTGAACTAAATCAATAAAAAACGCCTTAAAATTCATCCATAGTTCTATTATCTCCATACAATCTCCTATTTAAATAACTTTTTAAAGTCCTTAACTACTTCCTTCATTATTTCATCTTTAAAATCTTCAATATTAGAATTTATTACATCTGTATTTTCTTCAAGAAGTTGTTCTTTAGTTGTTACTCTTCCACAATCAGAACATTTAACTTTTATATCATCATCAGCCTCGTCAATATCTATAATATTTTCATCAATCGCCGAGAATTGGTCATTTCCACAAACACTACATATTAAACTAATTTTCATTTCCATATCTTTCATAAAACCTCACTCCTAATGCTATTTTTATAATATTTACATTGATAAAAATAGGTTGAGATATCTATCCCAACCTATCTATACTATTATCCTCTAGGTGGAAAATTATCATTACCATAAGAATCTTTTTCTCTTATTCTTCCGTTTCTTCCATGAATAATGAGTTCTGATTTTTGATTCCTAGCAATCTCTCTAGCAATATTAATAGCTTCTTTTTGTGTTTTAGTAGTAACAGTAGCTCTACTATTTCCAGCTCCTTTAACTTGCCAATTTCCATTTCCATTAGGTGTAACATGTTGATTTTTTTTCATATATATTTTCACTCCTTCTATATAATTATAGAAGAATGACTTGCTCAAACATTCATCTATGAGTCCTTAATTTATTCTACTGGTATTTTAAAAGCTTTTAAACCATAAGTTTTAGCATATATTCTTTGTCCATTTTTAGTTATCCAAGGGCGATATATATATTTCTTTTCTTCCTTGTCTTTACTATTATTCATGCTAAAACACCCCCTTATTGCAAGAATTTTACCTATCATATGTACAATAAGTAAGTTATTCTTGAAAAAAAGCGATTTAACTGTTAAAATATTATTTGCAAGAAATCTAAACAGTGAGCAAGTTTTGTTCGCTATTTTTCAAGAAATGAAGCTATCTAAGCGCCAACTTAGATATTGCTTCATTTTTTTATATTAAACGGATTTTCCGTCTAATCATCATTTTCATTTTCTTTTTCTCCTAGTAGAGCTGCTTTGGTTAGGTCAAAAATCATTACTTGTTCATTTTCATACCAATCACCTAAGATACGGTAACCCTCTTCTTTTATGTTCCAATTCATAAGTCTTGATAGTGTATAAATAAAGTCTTTATTATTAATTCTTACATTTATACTCTTTATATTCTTAAAAAATTGTATTGAACCTTCTTCATTTGCATCACATATTTGTACTGCAATCATCTTTTTTTCTTCATTCATTAACAAAACTACATTTTTAGGTTTACCCATTTTTATAACAGCGTTTTTTGAAAATGTTATTCCATTATCTGTTATTGATACATATGGCAATCCAGAAGTAAGATTAACTTTTTTAAATCCTTCCAACATATTCATCTCTCCTCATAATTTATTATATTTTTCCAATTTACTTTTGTCAACATCTTGTCATTTATTTTTTATTATTTTATCACTTTAACTTTATATACCTGTTGTAATTCTATTAATCCCAAAATAAATATTTTTATCGTGTAACATTTTTGTTTCATTTTAATCATATTTTAAATCATCGTTTTAAACTATTTCCCAAGAAATTATTAATCCTTTTTATTTATTATACCATATTTAATACTTATTTGTATCTTTTTAAGTTACACTGTGTAATAAAGTAATCATTGTTGAATTGTATTTTAGTTTGTGTTAGTATCATGTTTTCTTCATTAATTCAACTATTATTTTATATGGCAATATACAAATTCAATATATTTACTCCAACATTTCTTAACATAAAAGAAGAAGGAGTACCATTTATAGATACTCCTTCTTCTTTACTTATATAATGAACCAAGCTATCATTTATTTTTAGTTTTATTGAATCTATTTCTCTTGATTCATTTATAGTTATTTCTGATATTATCATGTGAAGCAATTTCTTCTGTTGCTCTCTAGTTGCACTCTCTGTTAGAACTTTACTAAAATTCTCTAGTATGCTCTTTATGAATTCATACGGTATTTCTTCACTCACATCATCTGAAAGTGTAACTAGCAATGGTTCTTTTTCCTCTTGAAGACTTTTTGCTCTCTTGTTTAGCTTATCTTTTCTCTCCTTGAACTCTTCCTTAGATATTACTTCTTCTTCATATGCTTCGAAAAGTTTAGTTTTCTTTCTATCTATCTTTTCAAGCTCTTTATCTATTCTTTCTAACTCTTTCTTAGTTGGATTTATCTTTTTATGTCTTTCTCTATTGATGTTATTTACTATACTTTCAACCATTTTCTCATTAGAAAGTAATTCTGAAATCTTATTAAATACATACTCATTAGCTTTATCAACTCTGATTGAGTTACTGTTACATACTGCTGTACCTTTGTTTTTCCAATTTCCACAAGCATAGTATTGTATTCTTCTCTTTGTTCCATCTTTTAGTGTATTGGTAGTTCTCATTATTACCATTCCTGCTCCACACTTAGGACACTTTAATATTCCTGTTAGTGGATATTCACCATCATATATTCTTGCTGGTTTTCCCTTCTTACTTTCTAGTATAGTCTGTACTTTATCCCATAGACTTTCATCTATTATTGCTTCATGTATTCCATCCGTTATTATTGGATTCGGATTTATATTTCTTCTTCTCTTTTCTGACCAGTCTTGTCTAACGTTGTATCTTATCTTTCCTATGTATACTGGGTTAGTTAGAATATCTCTTATAGAACCTACAGAAAAATCATTTCCCTTCTTAGTCTTATAACCTAACTTATTAAGTTTATTAGTAATTGCCTTATATCCCTTTCCATTAGAATATTCATTAAATATTAATCTCACAGATTCTGCTTCTTTTTCATTAATTATAAGTTGTGTATCTTTTCTTTTCTTGTTTTCTGTCCCTTCAATTGGAACTATATCATATCCTAAAACCCTATTTCCACCCCACCTTCCATCTCTTGCACGTGCTAAGCATCCCATTTTTACATTCTGAGAAATAGTATTCCTTTCTAGCTCTGCTACTGCTCCCATCATATGTAATGAGAATTTTCCCATAGGTGTCTCTGTCTCAAATTGCTCTGAATAAGACCTAAACGCTATCCCTCTTTTATTTAAAATATCTATAATTTCTAATAGATTTAACATATCTCTCGCAATTCTGCTTATCTTCCACGTTATTACAATATTAAATTTCCCCTCCTGTGCATCTTTTAATAATTCTTGCATAGCTGGTCTACCTTTTATACTCTTTCCGCTTATACCTCTATCAGAATAGCACTTATAAATTTCATAATTCATTTTCTTACACCATTCGGTTAATAGTCTTTCTTGCTCATCTATACTGTAGCCCTCTTCAGCTTGTTCCGACGTAGATACCCTGGAATATATTGCCACTAAATTTTTCTTAGCTTTTTTCGAATCATACATAAACCCATCAAACTTCATTATTGCATACCTCCATTATTACTTACTATCATCTATCAAATTTATAATATATACTTATCACCTTAGTTTATAACGGAAAATATCGTTATTATTGTCATTTCGATATTTCGATATTTTCCGTAATTAATTGCTTTAATTAGCTATGAAATTTAATCTTAATCACTATAAGTTAAGAAAAAAATTGACACAAAGTTTCATACATTGATTCTTCCGGTTTTCCATCAGGCGTAAAATCACATCTTAAATAGTAATCCTTAACTCCAAATTTTCTTAATACTTGCTGAATGTTTTCAGGAATATTTTCAAATTTTGCACAACATACCTCTTGAGTTTCTCCCTCACCTACACATACTCCGGTTCTGTAAAACTCTATTATCAGAACATCTTCCATTTCGTAATAGTCTACTTCCTCTGTTTCATTAGATTCTTCAAACTCTTTTACTATTTTTTCTATCCACTGATTATCTCTTGATTCTACTGTTCTTTTTAATATCTGTAATTTCTTATACCTATCTACCCATATATCTCTATCCTTTACTTTTATATATTTGCTTGGTTCACATACAAATTGTATATTAATATTATTCATTTATAACTTCTCCTTCTTCTAACTTATATTGTTTAATTATTTTAAATTAACTTTTTTATTACTTACTTCTTTTAATATGTAGTCGACTATTATTTCTGAAAGTATTTCTAATACCTCTTCAACATTATTCTTATTATTCATACTTATCACTCCTTTTCTCACTACTTTTTTAATTTATATAAATCCTCTGATAACTTTTTTTAAACTTTCTGTAGTTTCACAAAAACTTACTATTGATATCCTCCTACTTTCACATTCTGACCCTAAACTAACTATTAAATTTGGTCTAATATCTTCTATTGACCATAGTAATAATCCTTCAATTTCGCCATCTTTAATGTCGCTCATTAATTCACTAAACATCAAAACACTACCATATTCATCTATATATAATTTCACTCCACCTCTATGTTCCTCAAGCTCATGTCTTAGCCATTGTAACCTTCCGTATCCCGTTAAAAGATTCTCATTGTAATTCTCTTTTCTTATATATAAACCTATATTTCTATCTTTTATTTTATTTAAAACTTCCATATTTACTTTCTCCTTTTTTCATCCTGAATTTATCGACATTATCGAAGTACTAACTACGATAATGTCATTTATCTTATGCTACCTTTTCTTTAGGTATCTTAACTATATCGATTATTCTTCCATGATTTCTTTGAGTTATTTCATAGTAAATACCCTCTAGCTCTAAGTTAGATTTCATTTCATTTAATCTTCTACTTAACACATTTGGTTCTTTTGCCCATAACTTAGATGTTGTATCAATTTGTTCATTTTCAGCTACTTGATTTAGACATAGTAGTAATTGGCTTACTGTTCCGGTAAAAGTATTATTATCATTCATATACTTTATTAGTGCAGTAGCTATTGGACTAGAATCAACAGCTTCTTGATTAGCCTTTCTCTGATTATTTAAATATGCTTCTAAAAACTTTTCACCACCAATTTCCAAAGCTTCTGCAACTGCATATCCCCATCTAGTAAAATCAGCCATTCTTCCTAACTTTGTTAAGTTTACTGTTTTATAAATTCTTTTTGCCCTTGCTAATGCATAAAACATTGCCCCTAATATCATTGGCTTGTCCTCATTAAAGCTATCCCATACTACTCTCTCTTCCTTTCTTTCATCTTCTGATATTCTTTCTAATGTAAGAACTATACATCTATCTAATAAGTCTGATTTTGTAGCCATCACATTTGTACCATTCAATGTAATACGACTTTTAAATTTAACTATTAATTCATCATCATCACTATAAAGCCTTCTTTTACTATACCCTCCACCTGTTGATGCAATACAAAACAAATCACTTTTCTCAGATGAAATAGTGTCTAGATTATCAAAACATGGCATATAATTATTAGAAATCGTTATTGCTAAATCTTGAATTGCTTTAGGTATTGAAATTACATCTCTTAGAGACGGGTCTATTAAACTCCTATTCATTCTCATTGTAGTTGTTTTAGAAGCTCCTTTTTCTCCATGAATTACTTCAATTGGATGTGGAATATCTGATATTAGTCTAGTTACTAAACTTACTGCATGTAATATTCTGTCTTCTTCAGATTTAAACCTAAAGTGTTTATCTAACAATCCTAGTAAATCTTCATAATATACTGGTATTTCCTGTTCACTCATATTGTTCTTTCTTATAAATAAAATCTGTTTTGAATCATCAATGCTCCACCCATTTTCATCAATTCTTATTATTGTAGATTCCTTATTACATAAATCGTAATAAGTAACTCCATCAACCTCTGCACATCTCTTATAAACTTCTAATTCCTCTCCTTCATATAAAGCCTTAGCTTCTAAAACTCCTATTGCTTGGCTAATATTATCTTTTGAAATAGCTTTTCCAAGTTCATCATAAAATCTCTTTCTTATAAGCATTTGATATTTTTTATCTTCTAGTCTATAAACCTCATAGAACTTATCCTTATCTACTGCTACAAAAGTTTCTTCTACCGAGTTATGAAAAAATACATCTCTATAATTCAAAGCTTGTTCAATAACTATATCTGCATAGCTCTTTTTGGGTTCCTCACCTTCTTTTTCTGAATATTCTGATTTATTTTTCGATGCCTTCGGCTCATAAAGCTTCTTTAGTGAACTCCAATTTTCATGTGAACAACTATCATGATGACACTTAGCACTAATAGCTCCATTATTAAATTGTGTTATTGAGGCAGATTCATCTGTATGGTTAGAATTCCAAGGGCATGTTTCTAAAACATAGACAGTTCTATCAACTTCTTCCTTTACCTTTGAAACATCTAGTCCCTTTTCTCTTAACCACTCTTCAATATTAATACTTCCTTTCACAACTGATTTATTATGTAAAGTATTTACTTTCTTACTAGTACTATTTTTATTAGTATAAAGTTCTGCTACTTTTTTTAATAGTGCCTCATCTACAACATTAAATTCATTTGGAGCTTGTAATATTCTTGACCTTCTATGAGGTCTATTTTCAGTACTATCACCTTTACAAGCAATTGTTCCATACATTTTAGTTATTCTTGCTGGATTATAAGTTGTTTTATCTATTTGAGCTTTATCATTACTGAACTTACTATCCAAGGCATAAAGAAAATCCTTATATAATTGGGTTACTTCTTTAGTATTAGGTGAGTCTACCTTATATAAGGCATGATATCCATTACCACTACAAGCTATTACTGGTTCAGGAAATCCTTCACTTGTTAAAAAGCTTACTACCTCCATTAATACTATTTCTGATGATTGCAACTCTTCATCTGTTGAAGATACACCTGCTGGTCTTTTAGGGTCTACATCTATTAGTAATAATTCTCTTCTTACAATTTCTGAATCTGATGTTGTATGACTTGCATACTCTATTAACTTATCCTTTCCTCTTGCAAGTAAATCTTCTGAAAATACATTTAGTGTAAGGAACATATTGTTAACTCCATCATATCTAAAAGTATCTCTTAGAAGCTTTTCATTATCATTATAGTAACCACTGATTGTACCTTTTTTAGTTTTAAGCATTCTTATTTCAACTGCTCTATTATTGATTCCTAAAACTTCTATAGCTTTAATGCATTCTTTTCTAAATTCTTCATAATTCTTGTTCATTTCCATGTCCTCCTAAGTGTTTTTTGCTCCTCGCTACAAGAATTAGTATACCTTGTTTATTAATAAAACCCTAGGTCATGAAATTAACACTAAATCAAAAGACAGAGGAGTACTTCCTCTGTCTTAAATGTCATGTATAAAGTTTGATTTTAAATATTTAACCCTTTTTCTTAGTTTATCTTTATTTTTCTGTATAATACTAGAATTTTTATCTACATTTTTCACGCAATTTTGAAGCTTATAATTATCTATAGTAACATTTAAGACATATCTTTTAACTTTACCCTTTATAAGGTTACTAATATCTCTAATCTTACCAAAAACTTGTCTATTATTATTTTCATCATTAATATAATATATTGCAGTTTCTCCGTATTTACCCTCATAATCAATTTGGCGTAAATTATTATATAATTTATCTTCTACTATATAAAATTTAAGCTGATTTTTTCTTCTTATAATTTTTTTAATATCATCATCATATTTAGTTATAAAAACTATTTTCTTATTTGATTCTTCTTTCAATACCTTATCTAAAATATTGCACTTATCATTAACAATTTCTTTTCTTTGTTTCTTTATTTTTTCCCTAGTTATTTCATACTCATCATTATTATTTATTTTTTTACTTAGTTCTCTTATATCAATTTTAGGAGATTTAGATGTAATTTTTGCTTCTGATACTATTACATCTAAATACATATACTCAGTACTCCTTAATACAACAAGATTAACATCTAATTTTTCTTCTGTATATTCTCTAAGCTCTAGACATTCTACTTCTCTCGAGTAAATTCTTCCTATCTTTATATAATCTATTAAAACAATGTTATAACCTAAAACTACTAATTCTTCTATATCATTATATACTTTATCTTCATACCTTATATCATTAATCTTTATAGAATCTTCTATTAAGGATTTTGCCATCCTTCTATTAATATCGATATTATATGTATCTTTTATATATTTAATTATACTTGCTTCATTCCATTGTGATATTTTAAATCCTTTAATTATTGGATTGGTATTTAAACTTTTAAGAATTTCTTCTTGTATATCTATATCAATGCAATGAGCTCTCATTCTCTTTCTTAACTCAATTTCATTAATATTCATTTTTGCTATCCATCTATCAATGCTCCTAATTGATGTAGAATATTTACCTGCTAAATAGTATTTATCCTCACCATTTAAATACTCCTTTACACATTGTTGCTTCTCTTCATCCGTATGCCTTGATTTTATCATTAATTAACCGTACTCCTTTTCGTAAATTACAATGTGATTATAGCACTTCCTATTTTCTCTTCCAACTTTTCTACTGAAAATATTCACACTACCGAAGTATCGATTATGACGATATTTTCTGTAAAAAAAAGAGGTTTCCCTCTTTTTTTAATCTAATCTTCTTATTTTGCCATCTGAGTATACTCTATAGGCATCATTTAATTCATCTAACTCTATTATGTAAACTCCTACATTATAATATTTTCTTCCCTCTTCATCATATTGTGGTGTTTCATCAACTTCTACTCTAAGTGTATCTAACCCAGTTCTAAGACTGTAATCTTCTGCATACTCAATTGCTTTTTCTACAGTAAATTCTTCATCTTGTCTATTTCTCTCTTCTTCCTTTTCACTCTTTCTTTGTTCATAATATAAATCTCTGGCTTGATTATCTAGCTCCATCATAGTATTCTTATCCTTTTGATTTACTTTTTGCCACTCTGGAGTCTCCTGGCTCAGCTCTATAGCTTCCTCATAGTTACCTTCATCAATTAATTTTTTTACATCTTCAATTTTTTCTTTAAATTCTTCCCTAGTATTTTTTACATCAGATAATTCTTCTTTTAAATTATCGATTTTTTCTCTTGTTAACTCATAATCTTTATAGCTCTTATCAATTTTATCTAATGTTTCTTCTGCCCAATCTATATTATCATATAATTTAATCTTATTAGAAACTAACTCATATCCATGAGATATACTCCATAATTTCTTAAACTCTCTATTGTTAGTTTCTCCAGCTTTAGCTCTAAGTACATTTTCAGCTTCACTTATCTCTCCATTATTTAAGTACTCTTTAGCCTTGTTTATAATAACTTTTACTTCATTATTAGATTTACCTATTGACCCAATTACTATGAAAGCTACTATTGCTACTATTCCTATTATTATCTTATTGACCCTCTTCAATTTTTGTATCTCCTTCACCCTTTTTAGATTTAAATTTCTGATAAATAAATATCACGGCAGCAATTACTGCTACTACTTTTATTAAAAACCATAAGACTGAAAAGAATCCTAGTATTATTCCAGAAAACCAATTAGTTATAAATGCTCCTACAACACAACATACTAACCATTCTCCAACCATTGCACCAAATCCTAGATACCATATTTCAAATATCGTATTTATCAATGCAAATATTCCTGTTCCTATTATTATTGTTGCTATTACTGCAATAGCTGTAGTTATTCCCCCTGCATCAAAAATATTCATTATTTCTTTTCTCCCCTCACACTTTTGTTTATTCCATTTTTATTTATTACTTTTTGTAACCAATTACATGTGTATCCTAATTTTCTTGATATCTGCTTTAAGTTCTTTCCATCATAGTTCTTATTTAAATAATCAATTATATATTTATCTGAATATAATCTCATTGGAAATGTTATTTGTTGCCCCTTATAATTTTCATATACTTTTAATGTTATATCATGCCCTAAAACTTCAACCATATCTTTATAGATACCTCTGTAATTTTCACTTTTTTTACTCATATATTCTTTTTCCATCATCTCCTTTTTCTTTCACATTAAATATTACCTCCTTTCAAAAGTTTTCATAATATTGAAAAGACAAGTGATTTTACAAGGAAAAATCACTTGTTTAATGTAAAAAGAGTTAATGCTTCTTTTATTAGAAACATTAACTCTTTATCAGATTTATAATATATATTTGACTACATCATTTAAAACAGTTGATTTACTATTTCTTTGTTGTTTTTATTTTGAGTGTTATTATTTATTCTCATTTTCTGAAATCTCTGTTTTCTAGTATGTTATTGTTGCTTTTTGATGTATTTCTCTTTATTGGTACATCACATTTTTATCTCTGTCTATTGTTATGATTTTATTATCTATTGTAATTTATTAGACTTTCTTAATCCTATCTATATAAATTGATATAGTTATTATATCTTCTTCCTCAATTACTTTTATTGTTATATTATCTTAATTGTATCTTATATATTGATTAGATTTTCTTCATCTTATTGTATCTATTTCTTATCAGTTTATATCTTCTTTATTATTAACTTTAGTTATTATAATCTTTATTATTTTTTTATGTTATTGAAATTTCTTAATCACTTATTTTTAACTTATATCTATTCTTAATTATCTTCTTATTGTAATCTTATTATTATATACTTCTTTCTATTATTTTTATTTATTATATTTACTCTTCTCATTCTTTATTATTTATTTTATTTTTTATTGAAATAGATTTTTATTAATCTATTTCAATTCTTATTTCATTATAAGGCTTTAGCCCCCCTATCCCCCCGTTACTCTTTCCAAGTCCCAAGTCCTTAGTTCCTATTCCCTAGTTCCAAGTTCCATTATTTTTATGTTTTATCATTTCAATTCTTTTTATTTTTGAGTGAATTTAGATTTTTCCTGTACATATTATATGTTATGACTTATCCTTGATTTCAAGTAGAATTATTGAGCTTAGGATTTCCTATGACTTCAACATCTCATAGTCTTTCATGCCTTGTTATCCTAGCTTGTATAGTTATGAAGCTATTATTTACTGATTTATCTTTATTGCTTACCATCTTATTTAGAAACCATTCAATTTATCCTCTCTTCGCAATTTTTCATTCCTATGGCTACATTTATTCACATTTTCTAAAATCTCTGTTTTCTGATGTGTTAACGTTGCTTTTTAGATGTACTTAGCTTGATTGTAGTTACAATTTTTCTCTTTATCCTATTTTCAAGATAAATTATATCTTTACTTAGACTTCTTCTATTCTTTCTCCTCAATCTTATTTATTCTGAAAATATCGTCACTATCGTTATATCGATACTACTATTACAACGATATTTTCCAGTAGTTTATTATTGTTATAAAAAAAATTAGCTTATTGTTATAATATCATCACAATGAATTTATTATTTTATTTATTGTGATGATATTATATTTCATACTACTTCTTAGTTGTTGCTTCTATTGAAGTTGCCACAACTGTTAATACTGTTCCAAGTACCTTTATTACTGTTATAATATCCATAACTTTCTCCTCCTATCTCTTATAAACGTATATGTATGAGTAACTATCTTTTACAGGTATTAACTTTATTACATACTTACCTTCTTCAAGTTCTATGTATACTAGAGTTTCTTTATCATAACCTGTACCATTACATAGCTCTACAACTTTATTGAACTCTTCTATCAATGTGAATTGAATGTAATTAAGTTCTTGTTGTAACTTCTTTAGGTCTATTAACTTCCTATCATTCATTTCAATTATTAACTCTCTAGGATTCCATTGGTTAGATAGCCTTCCATCATAGAAGTCGAACCTCATTACTCCAAGAAGTTCTTTGCTATCATACTTGAAATACTTTTCTTTACTTAGCTTATTTATCATTTACTTGAACCTCCTTCAATTAGTATTCTGATGGAAAAAGCATTGTAGAATATTCTCCACTATCTATTACATATAACTTAATCTCATCATCTATATGAATATCTTCTAGCTCTATTTCATATGTGCATGAGTATTCAGGAACTTCTTGACTTTGATTTATTACAACCTTATTACCTTCTTTTCTTATCTTGAAAACCTGTAAGTAATCCAGTTCAACACTTTCTTCATCTTTTAGCTTATCAATCATGCTCCACATTATAAGTTGCAATCTTATATCTACTTCTTCATTTACCTCTCTTGTTACATATCTATTATCTTTCTTGAACATATTTCTTTATCTCCTTATTATTAATTTTTCATCTCTATCTAAAAAGTAAAAAGGCTATACCTTATTAACTAAGATATAACCTCTTAACAATCTATTTCAGAATATAAATATTTATTATATTCATCTTCATATATGGTTTCTGGAGCAAGTCCTAATAGTTCTTCAATATTATTTCCTCTAATTAAGTCATCTATTACCTCTTCTTTACTTGTTTGCTCTATCCAATATTCAACTAGTGAGTCCTTATCTATTAAGGAATTAACATAAATCGCATCATCAAGTAGTTCATCTAATAACCTTCTTGCAACATCTTTTAGATTAGCTGAACTTTTATAAATTATGCTATAATCATCAATCATTACATAACCTTGTTCATCTAACTCATTACACCAATTAATAACATGACCTATTGATAATTCTTCTAATCCATTACTTTTTAGATTTTGGTACATAGAAATTATCCTGTCATCAACTTCATTTTCTCCAATTTCTTTTGCTATCTTTACTGACATACTCCAATCATTTAGGAATTCCTCCTTTAACTCTTCATTGCTTACACTGTTTATTAATTTTTCTACACTACTTATTTCTTCTGCTGTTATACTCTTGTATTTATCTAATATCTTCTTAATTTCTCTTATTATATATTGCTGAATTATTGAAGAAACTTCTTCATTAACTGTAATGAACACATTATCTTTATTAAACATTTATACTCCCTCTTTCTATACTTTTATTTAAATGTAAAAAGCCTTAATCACTATTCTTATAGCAATTAAGACTTTTAGATTTTATTTATTTCTTGTTTTAACATTTCAATGAATCCTTCTGAAAATACTTTCTCTCTTATTGACTCTTTTATTAGCTCTATTAGTTCTAGCTCTGTTACATCAAGACTTCTTGGAATGTATGTTTCGTCACCTCTTCTAGTAGCTTTGTAGACACAGAACCTAACTTCATCTCTCTTTAGTTCTTTGATGTAGATTTTCTCTATTGAGTATGTGTACTCTCCTTCTCCAACTTTTCCTTGGCTTATTATCTTGCAGTATTTAGTTTCCTTGATTATCTTTTCTTCACTCTTCTTACTCATGTTATTCACCCGCCTTATCTTATTCTAGTAGGAACTTAGAAAGTTCTTCTGTAGTTACTACTACTATTGCAAAATCACTCGAAAGTATATAGAGAATCGAATTATAATTTATCCCTCTACTACACTCAATCATATCAGCATATTCTGGTATTAACCCTTGCAACTTATCTTGTTTCAGTATTTCGATATCTACGATATTTTCTGCTATAACTAAATATCCACCTAAATCAGATTCTACATCTCTATCAGCTCCATAGTTTTCATTCAGTATATCTATTGTTATTTTTATACTTTCAATTACTTCTGATGGTATATTATTTACCTCTAGTAATTGATTTTCTTTATAAACCTTCTTCATCATCAATCCTCCCTAAAATATAAAAACTTCTATATGTAATCTAATTACACATAAAAGTTTATTATAAGTAATGTCTTATTAAATATATTATTCTAAAATATAATATATATTTATATTTTAGATTTAGTTCTAAAATACAATTATTTATCAAAACTAACTACTAAAAGTAATTTACCAATTAGTTTTAATAATTAATGTTTCTTTTAAATGTATAATATGTTCCTATAAAGTAACAAATATAAATAACAATCATTAAAGCAACTCCAAAGATTATACTTAAAATAAATTCTATATTCCCAACAAAAACTGTAATTATATCATTATAAATTAGATAATAATTATATATAAATATAGCATCCCCAATCATTGCTATAACAATAGGCACTATGAAATATATGGAAATTTGTTTTAAAATAATCCTATTTATTTGATTTTCTTCAACACCTAATTTTCTAAGCACATTAAACCTATCTTTATGCTCAATAGAATCAGTAAGCTGGCTAAGTGATAAAATAGTTAAACTTATCATTAAAAGTACTATCCCTAAATATACTCCAAGAATTCTCATGGCTAAGGTTGTTGTTAAAATATTATTAATTTCTAGTGATTTGATTCTTATATCAATTACCCTATATGTTATGTCATTTTCATCACTATACTTTGTTACAAATTCAGAATTATTACTTCTAAACCAATTATAAATATAATTTTGTCTAAATTCATTAGCCTCTTCATATTTCATCTTATTTTCAATATTAGCAACAAAATTAGTTTCTATAAAGTCAAGGTTATCACATACTTCATCAGGTAAAATTATAATATTATCAGAATTAAAGTAAAAACCTTCTCCAATAGATTCCTTATAACTTGAATCTTGGCTAATATTATATGTTACTCCATTGATATTCAGCTTTGAATTTTTGCCTACATAATTATTTATTACTTCATCACTAACAACATTATGCCATTGGGTTGTAAATTCCTTATCATTAAGTTTAATTTCATCATAGCCTAGCATGGTTCTTAATTTATTAAAATCACTTAGTTTTATTGCTAAAGTTGATTTAATATTATCATCGTGACTTATAATATATTTTTCTACCTGACAATAACTCTCTATGTCTTTCCCATTATTATTTAACCAGTCTACAATCTCACTATAATCTAATTTAGGAATTACTTTAATATCATCTATATTAGATTGAGCTAAAAAATTAGTACTATAATTATTTCTTATCTCTATATCATAAGGAACTCTCATATCTAAATATCCCATTGACCACTGAGACATTACAAGTGTCATTATAAAACTTATCATAGCACCTAAAAAAGTAATTGATATTGTAGCCATTAATATTGGAGCTGTCTTTACTTTAGATACTATTGCCCCTATTAAAAATAAATTTGTTCCTTCATATTTAAAATTAATGCATTTATTTTTTATATAAATCATAATATAAGCTATTGAATAAAATAATGCATAAGTCCCTATTATAAAAGTAATCAAAGATATTCCTATATACATCAATGATTTTACACTATAATCAATCTCTGAATTTATTAATTTAACAGTATAGCTACCACTAATAATATACATAATTATTGATACTACAAATATTGCTATATACACTTTGTTACTTCTTTTAAATTGAAATTCAACTTGTTTATGTGCATTTATCATATCTATAAGCTTTATTTTTCTTAAAACTATAACATTATACAGTCCAATTATACAAAACATAGATATAAAAAATATAAATGTAATTACCACTGTATCAGCATATAACTTTATACTAAAGACTACTTCCTGCTTTGCACTTATTAACACTATCGCTGTAATTGCTTGAGAAAATAAAGTTCCTACCAATATTCCTGTTATTATAGCTAAAAATCCTACTACAATTGTTTCAATAAAAAACATCAATGATACACTTATTTGTTCAGCTCCAAGTAACACATATGTGGCAAATTCTCTCTTACGTCTCCCTATCATATATTTATTAACATAAGCTATAAGTAAAATAAGAATTGCTGTAATCAAATAAGTTGAATACTGTAATATTATCTTTAAAGCTCTAAAGTTATAGGATTCTTCTGTAATTAATTCATAATCAGAACTAGAAAGCGATGTAATTGCATAAAACAAACTTACACATATTGCTATAGTTATAAAATAAATCAAATAATCTTTAATAGATTTTCTAACATTAGTTTTGGCTAGCTGAGCGTACATCTCTAACATCACCACCTAATAAAGCTACTACATCTAATATTTTATTGAAAAATTGTCGTCTTGTATTTGTACCTCTTACTAACTCTGTAAAGATTTTACCGTCCTTAATAAATAATATTCTATCACAATAGCTAGCCGTAAATGAATCATGAGTTACCATTAATATTGTTGCCTCTAAATCTCTATTTAAATTTGATATCATTTCTATTAACATTTGAGCCGCTTTTGAATCTAATGCACCTGTAGGTTCATCTGCTAATATAAGTTTAGGATTAGTTACTAATGCCCTTGCACATGCAGTTCTTTGTTTTTGTCCACCTGATACCTCATAAGGATATTTTGAAAGCAAATCTTCTATTCCTAGTTCTTTTGCTACGTTTATTACTTTATTATCTATCTCACTCTTTTTAGTTTTATTTATAGTTAGTGCTAAAGCTATATTTTCATGTATAGTTAATGTATCTAACAAATTAAAATCTTGGAATATAAAACCCAAATTTTCTCTTCTAAACTTAGCTATTTTCTTCTGGTTTATTTCAGTTAAATCTTTTCCATCTAGATAAATACTTCCTGCACTTACATCATCAATTGTAGCTATCAAATTTAATAATGTTGTCTTTCCTGACCCTGACGGTCCCATTACCCCTACAAACTCACCTTTTTTCACATTAAAGCTTATTCCATCAATAGCTTTAACTATATTCCCTTTATTTCCATAGTATTTTTCAATATTGTCTATTTTTAATACTTCATTCATTAATTATCACCTCAAAGATATTTTAACTTATATATCACATACTAGATTCGATTTAATATTACTTTTAGGTGACAATATTGTAACATTAGTAACTTAGAACTTACAAAAACTTCCCATAGGAAAAGTAATACTAACTTTTGTATAAGTATCTATTTCTGATTCTATACCTATTAATAGTCCTAATTTATCACACAATTTTTTACACAAATATAATCCAATCCCTGTAGATTTACTGTTTATACGACCTATATTCCCTGTAAATCCTTTTTCAAATATTCTCTCTATTTCATCTTTAGAAATTCCAATACCATTATCCTCAATAATTAATTTAGTCCCATTTTTAATTTCTTGTAAATAAATCTTAACTTTTGGATTTATGTTATTTCTATACTTTATAGAATTTACTATTATTTGATTTAAAATAAATTCAAGCCACTTACTATCACAATATACCTCTGTGTCTATGTCTTCAATTTCTATATCAATATTATTTAAAATAAAGCCTTGCTTATTTCTTGTAATAACGTTGTTTACACAACTCTTAAGACTTATCTCCTTTACAAGATAATCTTTATCAACATCTTCACTTCTTGCATAAAATAAAGCTTGCTCCACATATCTATCTATTTCTTCCAGTTGCATAAGTATTGCTGAACTGTTAGCATTTCTATTATTTTCTTCAATTAATTTAATAAGAGAAATTGGTGTTTTTACTTCATGAATCCATTGTTCTATATACTCTTTATAATCCTTTAATCTTAATTTTTCTTTATTAATCTCTTCCCTCATTGCTTTACTAGATTTTTTCAAAAGGAAATAATAGGGCTTTGCCTCAATAAAAGGTGGTACCTCTAATACCTCACTTATTAAATACTTTTTATCTATATTGCATATACACTTTTCTACAAAGATAAAATAATCTTTTCTTTTTATATAGGCGATAATCAAATATCCAAATAAAACACACCCCCAAATTACTGCTATAATTATTAATGGTTTTAATTCATTGTCTATGCTTAAAAGAAACACTTCTAAAAATATTAAAGACATGATATTTAACAATATATTTCCTATGTTATATTTTAGATACTCTTTAAAATTCATATTATATAACCCTGTCCTCTTTTAGTTTTAATAAAATCCTTTAATCCTATTTCTTCAATTTTATTTCTTATTCTTGTTATATTTACTGTAAGAGTATTATCATTTACAAACATAGAGCTATCCCATAAGTATTCCATAATTTCTACTCTAGATACTATCTTTTCTTTATTTATTAATAAGTAATACAATATTTTCATTTCATTTTTTGTAAGCTCTTTACTATTTCCCTTATACTCAATAGTACTTGATAGAATATTTAACTTTAACCCATTGTACTCAATAATATCTAAGTTAGAATCATTAGGATAAGCTCTTTTTATTAAGGCATTTATTCTAGCTAAAAGTATTTGGGTATTATATGGCTTTGTTATATAGTCATCTCCACCTAAGGTGATTGCCATAAGCTCGTCTATATTGGTATTTCTACTTGTTATAAAAATTATAGGCACCTTTGAAAAGCTACGTATCTCTGTACATAATTTAAATCCATCATCACTTGGTAGATTTATATCTAATAATACTAAATCTGGACTATCATCTTTTACCATTTTAGGTATCTTATCAAAATCTTTTGGTTTTAAAACTGAATAACCATTTATGGTCAATAAATTCCCAATTTCATTTTGAAGTTGTTCATTATCATCTATTATCATTATCGTAATCATATTTTTCTCCATTAATTTTTATCTTACTTCTATATATAGTACTAATATTTTATTATACCATATTATTCTATTTTTTATAAATATAACTTTCTTATTTTAATAACCTTTATTATTTTATTCTGGACAAAAAAACTCTTACCTGTATATTTAAATACAAACAAGAGTTTTAATATCTTATAACATTATTATATTTACAATTTCAGTAAAAACCTCACTTATTTATGGTACGGTTCATTTTTCATTATTCTAAAAGCTCTATAAACTTGTTCTAATAACATTACTCTAAATAATTGATGTGGGAAAGTCATTTTAGAAAAACATATCTTATAATTAGCTCTTTTAATTACATCTTGAGATAATCCTAAACTTCCTCCTATAACAAAAGTTATGTTTGAATTACCCATAACCCCTTGGGTTTCAATAAACTTTGAAAACTCCTCAGAGGTCATTTGCTTAGCATTTAAATCCATTGCTATAACAAACATATTATCCTTTATCTTAGATAAAATAAGCTGTCCTTCCTTATACTTAATTTGAAGTTCTTCCTTTTCAGATGCATTATCAGGTGTTTTTTCATCAGGAAGTTCTATACTATCAATTTTGCAATATCTAGTTAATCTCTTAGAATATTCATCAATAGCTTGCTTCAAATATTTTTCCTTTAATTTTCCTACAGAAATAATTGTTATATTCATCATTTTCTCCTCCTTTGTTAAATAAAAAAACTATATTTGTTCTTCCTTAAAATTATCTACCTCTACAATAGTAGTATCCTTACTTATATAAGTGCTTTTTGGTATCAATACATTTAAGGTATCATTTTTTAAAACAGCCCTAATTCCATTAGGATCTGCATTTTCCACATAATAATCTTCATTTATATCTCCACCTGGTTGAACTATAGCTACTGCTATATTTTCATTATTACTATAAAACAAGTTTCTCTTAACTTGTAATGTAACATAATTATTATAATACTCTAAGTTAATATCTTCTTTTTTCACTCCTGGTAAATAACATTGAATTGTATAACCCCTTTTATGCTCTTTAAATTGTATATTAATAGGTGACATTTCATCTATATTTTTGACTAAGTTATCTATAAATTCACTATTAACAATATTATTTACAACATTATCAACTATATTATCAAACCTATTAATATTGCCAGCTATAGCATTAAAAGTAGTAGAAAATATATATGGGAATATACTAAACATATAAACTACCTCCAAATAAACCTACTATTATAATTTATTTATTTGAATTATCATTTGACACTAAAATATAAATTAATTAATGCAAAAAAGAGCTTTGATATCAAAGCTCTTTTATAAAAATGGAAATTATTTTCCACAACATTTTTTATATTTCTTTCCGCTTCCACATGGACAAGCATCATTTCTTCCAACTTTATTTTCATTTCTTACACTACAGCTTTCTCTGTATGCTTTTTGGATTTCTCTTCTCTTTTCAGGTGAGAATATAGCATCCCATTGTGGTAAGTTATAAAGATATTCAGCTTTAGCTTCTAACATATTAAAGAATAGTTTTTCTAAGTTTATATCTAATACTATTTCATCATTTGAAGTTAAAGCTTCTAAATCATATTGATTATTTAAACTTTCATTTATTCCATCAACAAATCCCATAATGAATTCTTCAGAAGTTTCATACTTCTTAGCAAAATCAGCAATAGTTATTTTCATAGCTTCTTTGCTATTAGCTAATAAATCTCTATATATAGCAGTTTCTATTTTAGTATATTCATTCCAAAATGCTGCTTCTCCCTTAGTCTTAACATACTCTACGACCATATCTGTCCATTGTTTATATAAACTCATAATTTTTTCTCCTTTTTCTTTTCTTACGATTATATAAAAATTATACTAAATATTATGTATCTTTTTCAACATATAAATATTAAGTCATTTCAACTTGATATTGTGCTTCTTTTTCACAATAACTGCATTTATTTTTTGTTGTCTTATTAATTACAGGAAATGTTTCTTTTCCATCTATAACTTCATCCATTGCCTCATCTATATGATCTTCACAGGCATATATTTTTTTCATATTCTCATCCTCTACTTTTATAAAGTAATTATCTTGCTTGGATTATGTCTATTAGCTAAACTTAAAAATACATCTGAACCAACATTAATATTATTACTATCTAATATGTTTCTAACTGTAATTTCAGCTAATTCAGGTGTATTATTAGTATTGCTTAAATGCCCTAAAATTATTTTTTTCCCTAGTCCACTTTTTAATACCCTAACAATTGCTTCACCACAATCCTCATTAGATAAATGTCCATATGCTTCTTTTATTCTTTGCTTTAAGCTATACGGATAGGGCCCAAAGTCTAGCATTTCTGGATTATAGTTACTTTCAATTAAAATAATACTTGAATCCTTTATATTATCTTCAATTTCTTTAGTAAAAGTTCCAAAATCAGTTGCTACACTTGCTTTCTTATCATTTAAATTAATTGTATATCCAACTGGTGCAGCTGCATCATGTGGAATAATAAATGATTTAATTTCCATATCCTTAACTGCTACAATTGATCTTCTATCCATTACTTTTAAATTATGCTCTTTTATCTTTCCAATTGTCCCTTCCATTGCAACCCAAGTGTCATGTGGTGCATAAATAGGAATATCATATTTTCTAGATAAAACTCCAACACCTTTAATATGATCTATATGCTCATGAGTTATAAAAATCCCATCTAATTCGCTTGGATTTTGCCCAATTTGCTTTAATGCTTCATCTATTTTCTTTCCAGGTAATCCAGCATCAATTAAAATTTTAGCCTTTTCTGAACCTACAAAAATACTATTTCCACTACTTCCACTATATAATGAGCAAAACTTCATTTAAAATTCCCCCAAGCTTATTTTTCTACTCTTTTTATATCTGCTCCTAAAGCTCTGAATTTATCTTCAATATGAGGATATCCTCTATCAATATGCTCTATATCAGAAATTTCTGTTTCCCCATTTGCAACTAATCCTGCTATAACCATAGCTGCTCCAGCTCTTAAATCTGTTGCTGTAACCTTTGCTCCATTTAATGACTTAACACCATCTATTATAGCAGTTCTTCCTTCTACTTTTATTTCAGCACCCATTTTCTTTAATTCATCAGTATGCTTATGTCTATTTTCCCATATACTTTCTGCAATTAAGCTTCTTCCTTCTGTAATGCTTAATAAAGTAGACATAGGTTGCTGTACATCTGTTGGAAATCCTGGATATGGAGCTGTTTTAACACTAACACCTTTTAAAGGTTTATCAACTGTAACTCTTACGCTATCATCGCCTTCTTCAACTATTGCTCCCATTTCTAAAAGCTTTGCTGAAATAGATTCTAAATGCTTTGGAATTACATTTTTTATAGTTATATCACCTTTTGTAGCTGCTGCTGCAATCATGAATGTTCCTGCTTCTATTTGGTCAGGTATAACGCTATAATTACATCCTATTAATTTTTTAACACCTTTTACTCTTATAACATCAGTACCAGCACCTTTAACATCTGCTCCCATAGTATTTAAGAAATTTGCAACGTCTACTACGTGTGGCTCCTTAGCAACATTTTCTAATATAGTTGTTCCTTCAGCCATTGTTGCTGCAATCATTACATTTATTGTAGCTCCAACAGAAACTACATCAAAGAAAATATTGGCTGAATGTAAATTTTCAGCATTAACACTTACAGCCCCATGTTCTATAACAACTTCTGCACCTAATGCCTCAAAACCTTTTATATGTTGATCTATAGGTCTAACTCCTATAGGGCATCCCCCTGGAAGTTCAACTTTAGCTTTTTTAAATCTAGCTAATAATGCTCCTATAAAATAATATGATGCTCTCATTCTTCTTACATCTTCAGTACACGCATTAACTGTTGTAATATCTGAAGCATCAATTTCTAACGTATTACTATTTAGTTTATTTGCTCTACAGCCTAAACTAGCTAAAATTCTTTCTAAGCAATGTACGTCTTCTATATCTGGTATATTATCAATAATACATTTTCCTTCGCTAGCTAAAATAGCTGCCGGCAAAATAGCAACTGCTGCATTTTTGGCTCCATTAATTTCTACGTCGCCCCTTAATGTTTTGCCTCCATTAATAATCAATGTTTCCATCTTATATTCACCCTTATCCAATTTATATATATATTAATTTATCCTACAATACAAAAATTATCCATTTTTCATTTTATATGGTATAGTTTAAATTTTTACCTTATAAAATTTTAGTCAACACTATTGATTATATCATAAAGTATGTAAGAGTTAATAGGGTTTTTTCTTCCAAAATCCCTTAAATTTTAACTTTATCTTATGTTATTACCCAAATATATAAATTGTCAATTTAAGATTACATATGATATAATTTAATATAAAAGTATAATACAAAATTTAACTTGTGAGGTTATAACATGAAATATTATTTGGTGGCATTATTTGATGATGTATCTTATAAAAACTTAAGTCCAATTCAAAGAAGTTTATCTAAAAGATTTAGGGCAAATAGGAATTCTCCTATTCCATATATTCCCTTAGAAGTAATAGAAAACCCTAATATAGATAAACTAAATACTGTAATGGATAAAATTTTAAAACCCTATAAAAATTTTAAGGTAGAGCTATCATCAACTGTATCACTTTGCGACTCAAATAAAACTCTCAACTTAAAAATTGAAAATATAGGTTATATAAAAAAAATAGATAGATTGATTGCTGACAATTTAAAGTTATATGGATTTAATGTAAAAAGTGGAAATAATGAATTACATTTATCTTTAGCTAATATAAATTATATAAATAAAGAAAATAAAAAGTTTGATTCAATAATTGAATACAAACCAAGTATTTCAACTTTAAAAGTTAATAGAATCGAACTTTGGAAAATTTCTAATAATCGAAGAGAAACTTTAATTCAGACATATCCATTAAGAACAATTTAGTATATTTTATTAAACTATGTAAAAAAATATAATATAAATTTATTTCTTGTATTCATTTACAGACCTTTTCAAGAATTAATTATTTCTATAAAATATATTATATTAATCCTAGTAGACGCGGAGGGCATTTATGAACATTTTACCAATTGTAGAATTACAAAAAGAAAAAAAACAAAGTCTATTAATTAATCAAGATCTCTCACAATATAAATTATGGGCAAGAAAACACCTTGAGCTTCAAGTTAAGTTAAGTTCACTTGCTGAAGAAACTAAGTGTTATAAATACTGGATAGATGATGGCCTAAATTTAAATAAAGAAGCTGTATTTATTAAATATACAGATTTTCTTACACATGTAATAAACCTAGGAATAGATAAACATTATATCGAAAATTATGAGATAGTACTTAGACCTAATGATTATTGCTTAAGTGATCAATTTTTAAACCTTTATATTGATATTAATGATTTAATAATATCACCCTCTAATGATCACTTTTTTACACTGCTAGAAGATGCCCTAAGTCTTGGAATAACTTTAGGCTACTCAGAAGAAGAAATATTCAATTCATTTATATATTAATTTTAAAAGCATTATTGATGTATACATTCACTACATCTAATGCTTTTTTTCTTGCAATAAAATTTAATATATAATTGCTAACTTAGGAATACTATACCTGGAGGTGATAATTTTGATTGGATTGATAACTGCTATAATTTCAGGTATTTCTATGAGCCTTCAAGGAGTATTTAATACTAGGTTAAGTGAAAAAATAGGTACATGGGAAACAAATGCTTTTGTGCAAGCCACTGGTCTTATTCTTTCTCTAATAATACTTTTTTTCTTTAGAGATGGCACTTTTAGAGAAATAAAATCTACTAATAAACTTTATTTACTTGGTGGAATACTAGGTGTTGTCATAACATTTACAGTTATGTTAAGTATGAAATCCCTAGGTGTAACTATTGGAACATCTGTTATTTTAATAGCTCAAATATCTGCATCTGCTTTAATTGATGCCTTTGGTTTATTTGGCACAGAAAAGGTTCCATTTTCTTTACATGAAATCCTTGGAATAGCAATAATGATAGCTGGAATAGTACTTTTTAAATGGAAGTTTTAAATTTATTATTATTAACAAAAGGCTCCTAAATCATATACTATAGTAATATGAATAATTTTAGGAGTTTTTTATGTTTTCTTCAACTAAAAAACTAGATCCTAATCTTAAATTTCTTTTAGCATCTAGTAGTATGAAAGAGTATAGAATTTTAATACAATATCGAAATTTTTCAGATTCAATTTCAAAAAAAATACATTCTTATCGTGGTAATATAATTAGAAAAATTGAATCCTGTAATATAATTTGTGCTCAATTAAGAGCAAAATCAATACATTTATTATTAGAATATCCTGAAGTTAAATATATTTGTTTAGATCAATACTTTTTTTTATGTGGAATGAGCATTCCAACAGCAAATAAAGTGCGTATTTCTCATAAATTATCGCTATATGGTCGTGGTATTGGAGTTGGTATTATTGATTCTGGTGTATATCCTCATAGAGATTTAACTTATCCCTTTAATAGGATAATTACCTTCGTAGACTTAATTAATGAACTTCCATATCCATATGATGATAATGGTCATGGCACTTGTACTTGTGGGATAATTTCAGGTAATGGCTCATCCTCAAATAAAATATATACAGGAGTTGCCCCAGAATCTACTATACATTGTTTTAAAGCCTTTGATAAATTAGGTAAAGGTTATGCTTCTGATGTTTTATTTGCATTAGAAGAATTAATTAATATAAGTGACCAATATAATATAAAGGTTATTTGCTTACCATTTGAAAGTTTAAATTATAATAAATTTATCTTTATTCTTTTTGATTTATTATTAAAAACTGCAAGACTTAAATCAATAATTTGTATAGTACCTAGCGGAAGCAATAAAAATATTGATGATTCTATTACAGGAATAGCATTAAGTAACAATTGTATAACTATTTCAGGAATAGATACAACATCTTCTAATGTAAAATCATATGATTATTCTTCTTGTGGGGCCTTAAAGAAAGATACTAAACCTAACTTTTGTGCAGCTTGTGTAGATGTAGTATCCTTAAATTCTAATACCTCATATATATCCTATAAAAATGATTCTAAAATACATGCCCCTAAATTAGATAATTCTTATAAAAGTTTTAGTGGAACTTCCATTTCTGCTGCATATATAGCAGGTATTTGTACCATTTTATTTGAATATAACCCTAACTTTACATTTGATGATATTTTATCTTTGCTAAAAGTTGCTTCTATATCATTAGATCTTCCTAAAAACCAACAAGGTGAAGGAAAAGTAGATGTTAATAAAATTTTAAAGCAATAAAAAAGCACCATTAAATGGTGTTTTTTTATTGCTGTATATATTTTATTGGGTTAACAGGATTATTATCAACCCTAAGCTCAAAATGTAAATGTGGCCCTGTACTATTGCCTGTACTTCCAATTGCCCCAATTAAATCATTCTTTTTTACTATTTCTCCTACACTCACGTATATATTACTTAAATGTGCATAATATGTTTTCATATTATTATTATGTTGTAAAATTATCAAATTACCATAACCACCATTATTATATCCTGCATAAATAACTTCTCCTTCTAGTGCTGCACTAACATCTTCTCCTAAATCTTTTGCTATATCTATTCCTTTATGAACAGAATTACTTCTAACTTCACCAAATGTAGAACTTACATATCCTCCTTTAGTTGGATTTGATAAAAATGCTACTCCTGCTTCATAAGGACTTTTAATCCCTGTTTTAACAATCGTATTTACTACAGGTGTAATAATATTTTCACTTACTATATTTTCATTATCTTTATTTAATCCATAATAAGTAATTTCTTTATTAAGGAGCTTATTTCCCTGCACCCCCTGAATCACCTTTGTTTCACCACTCAATAATTCATTGGTTTCTTCAAGAATTGTTTCTGGTTCTATAGTTTCTATTTCTTCTAATGTTACTTTTAACTTTAATCCTGATAAATTATCATTTATCACTTCTGCATTATATATTTCAGGTGCCATTTCTCCACTTTCATTCAAATATGTTATTCTATTTTTTTCATTACTTGAGCTAATAACTCCTAATAATTCTATTTGACTTATATTACTTATATCTAAATTGAGCTCATTTATATATGAATTACAAACTTCCTCTAACACAGAATACTTATCTTCTATAGATGTATAAAAGCACACTATACTATCCTTTATCTTAATATTATGACCTTGCAAATCAATATTTGTAATATTATTTGTATTACTATTAAATACACTTATAGCATTTATCTTATCTTCGTTTTTATCATCATTTTCATTATTTAAATTCATTACACTTTTATAAAAACCATTATTTTTTTCTGCACTAGTATTTTTATTAGGTAATATAAACATAAAACTTATAAGCATAATTATTGTTAAACTTATTAATTTTAATAATACACTTATTTTATTTTGCTTATTTAAATTCATTTTTAATTTTCCTCCTAAAGGACCAAATTTTTAAGCACATTTTTTAATTTATCCATATTTTTAATATTTTATGCATCTAACTAATTAAATTGTTTTGTTGAGGGTTAAGATTGCCTTTGTTATAATAAGTTTATTGTATAATATGAATTGCTTTTTTTAATTTATATTTAAATATGATTGCGTTAAAATAAACTTAAATTGATTAAGTTTAAATTCAAATAATACTTAAGAAAGGTCAAAAAATTATGAGCACTTTTATGTTAAAAAATAACTCATCAAACTTTACACTAGTAAGTAATGTGTTTATTGAAAAGTACATGCCAAAAGCTCGTGGAGAATTTATTAAAGTTTATCTATTAATGTTAAAATATAATAATTCTGGTGAAATGGGTGCTAACTCAACTATATTAGCTTCAACATTAAACTTACTTGAATCTGATATCTTAAATGCACTAAATTATTGGAACGACGAAGGTGTAATTAAGCTTATTCCAATAGATAAAATGGGTAATTATAATATTGAATTTATAGACTTAGTTGAAGACTCAAAATCTAGAAGTAAAGAAGTTAACTTGCTCGAAGCATTAAATAAAACATCAACTAAAGATATGCTAAATGATATCGAAAGATTATTAGGAAGGCCACTATCCCCTAAAGAAATGACTACTTATTTAAGCTGGCAAGAAGAATTTAATTTTTCATCTGAATTAATTTTAATACTTATAGAATATTGTGTTTCTCGAGGCAAAAGTGATTATCGTTATATAGAAAAAGTTGCCATTGCTTGGCATGATATGAATATTACAAGTATTGATGATGCACAAAATTATATAAAGAAAACAGAAGATAAGTGGATAAAAATACGACATATATTAAATTATTTAGGAATAAAAAATCCTGAATTAATGAAACCTCAACAAGAAATGCTTGAGAAATGGATAATTGATTATGCATTTCCTTTAGAAGTTATAGAAAAAGCTTGTAATATTTGTTTCCAAAGATTAAATCGTTCTGATTTTAAATATATTGATGGAATTTTATCAAGTTGGAATAAAAATAACTTAAAAACTTTAGCTGCTATTGAAAATAAAGAAGTTGCTTATAAAGCTTCTCAATCTCCACATAATAATAAAAATTTTATTAAAAAAACCCCTGAGGTTAATCCTCTTAAATTTAATAACTTTGAAGCTCGTGAATATGATTATGATTCATTAGAAAAGAAATTGTTAGGATGGGATAAAGATGATTAAAGGATATCAAACGGAACTTATGGATATGTATGAAAAAATTCGTACTGATGAAAATCGTAAATTAATGAAAAGACGTGAAGAAATAAAAAATAAATATCCAGAAATATTAGAATTAGATACAACAATTCAAAAACTTTGTTTAAATTTATCTATGGCTGCATTAAGGGGAATTACAGATCAAAATGAATTAAATAACATTAAAGAAGAAATAACCGACTTAAGAGCTAAAAAATATGAAATGCTTGTATCTCATGGATATAATCCTGATTATTTAAATTTACACTACAATTGTCCAAAATGTAAAGATACTGGATTTATTGGAATAGACAAATGTTCTTGTTTTAAATCTAAATTAATTAAATTATATTATAAAGATTCAGATTTAGAAGAAGCTGTTAAAACTAATAATTTTAAAAACTTTAATATAAATTTATATTCTAATCATAAATTAAACGATGAAAGGTATACTCCTCGTAAAAATATAGAAGATATCCTTGAATATATAACTGGTGAATACTTACCAAACTTTAAAAATTCAAATACAAACCTTTTGTTTTATGGTAACTCTGGTACTGGTAAAACATTTTTATCATGGTGTATTGCTAAAGAATTATTAGATAAGGGATTTCTTGTAGTTTATAAAACTTCTGATGACCTTTTACGTGCACTTAAGGATATAAAATTTAATAATGATACTGATTTAGAAAATCTTCTTATTAATTGTGATTTACTAATTATTGATGATTTAGGTTCAGAACAAATTACCGATTTCTCATCTACAGAATTATTTACATTAATTAATAAAAAAATATTAAAAAATAAAAAGATGCTTATTTCTACAAACTTAAGTCTTCCTCTTATCTCAAAAAGGTATAGCGAAAGAATTTCTTCAAGAATAATTGGTGAATTTAAATTATTTAAATTTTTTACAGAAGATATAAGAATACAACTTAATTTAAAAAGACAAAAATAAAAAAATAAATCCTAATAACTTAAATTTCTTTACTGAAATAAGTTATTAGGATTTTTTTAACTATATGTATTTATATAAGTTTGCTTTAATAATTATTTTTTAAAACAAAAAAACTTCACCTTAGTGAAGTTTTTTGGAGCTTCATGTCGGAGTCGAACCAACAACCTGCTGATTACAAGTCAGCTGCTCTGCCATTGAGCCAATGAAGCATATTATAAAATTAAAATGGCGACTCAGAAGGGGCTCGAACCCTCGACCTCTGGCGTGACAGGCCAGCACTCTAACCAACTGAGCTACTGAGCCATTATTTGGTGGAAACAACAGGGATCGAACCTGTGACCCTCTGCTTGTAAGGCAGATGCTCTCCCAGCTGAGCTATGCTTCCATATAAAATGGTGACCCCTAGGGGAATCGAACCCCTGTTACCACCGTGAAAGGGTGGTGTCTTGACCGCTTGACCAAGGGGCCTAGTCTTTTGTTCACTACAATGCATTATTCATTTGTTTACATTGAGTTTTTTATAAAATTGGCGACTCAGAAGGGGCTCGAACCCTCGACCTCCGGCGTGACAGGCCGGCACTCTAACCAACTGAGCTACTGAGCCATTATTTGGTGGAAACAACAGGGATCGAACCTGTGACCCTCTGCTTGTAAGGCAGATGCTCTCCCAGCTGAGCTATGCTTCCATATAAAATGGTGACCCCTAGGGGAATCGAACCCCTGTTACCACCGTGAAAGGGTGGTGTCTTGACCGCTTGACCAAGGGGCCATAAAATGGAGCTTCATGTCGGAGTCGAACCAACAACCTGCTGATTACAAGTCAGCTGCTCTGCCATTGAGCCAATGAAGCACATTTTTATGACTTTAATATTAAATTAAAGTGGCGACTCAGAAGGGGCTCGAACCCTCGACCTCCGGCGTGACAGGCCGGCACTCTAACCAACTGAGCTACTGAGCCATTATTTGGTGGAAACAACAGGGATCGAACCTGTGACCCTCTGCTTGTAAGGCAGATGCTCTCCCAGCTGAGCTATGCTTCCATATAAAATGGTGACCCCTAGGGGAATCGAACCCCTGTTACCACCGTGAAAGGGTGGTGTCTTGACCGCTTGACCAAGGGGCCTAGTTTTTTATTTTTCCTACGCTCTCCCGAGCACATTACCTATAATACCTAAAATTATATATAGTGTCAACACTTTTTTTAAATTTTTTTTATATATTTTTTATTATGTAATATTAAAAACTTCTAAATCAGCATGGTTACCACATTTTCAGGATTTTTAATTTTTTCAATTGCCATACCATATCTCGCTAAAATATCTTCTTTTTCTTTAATTTCTTTATTTATTTTTTTTATTTCAAAAGAACAAATTTCAAAAAATTCTTCTTTATTTACTTCTTCAACTTTTATATTAAATCCACTTTTTTTAAAATTTTGTCCACTTGCATTTATTTTTATAGGTATAATTTCATTAATAACACATAAAATTTCTTTTTCCCATACTCCCCTTTTATTTACTGCATATTTATCTTTTAATAAGTTAAGACTTTTAAATTCAATATTATATTCATTTTCTATAGTATCTAAAATTGCCTTATATAACGCAACTGAAATTCCCCTATTTAATTTAATTTTTAAAAAATCATTATATTTAACTAAAAATTCATCTATTTCAATTTCAGTAATAAATTCAACTGAATCCTTATTAAATACTCTTATTCCTTTACTATCTGGATAATTAACTACTACTTGATCATAATTCATTCTTCTTAATTTAAATTCTTTATTATAATCTTCACACTCAGTATTAACTATCTTAACAATCATTAAATTTCACCTCTAAATTTAGTATTCCTTAATTTTTTAAATTTATTATTTTATAATTACATAATTATTATTGCAGAACATAAGTCAAAACATTATCATATTTAGTAATTAGTAGTTTTAGCTAGTATTTTAAATTCAATTTATAACTTAATTCTTGTTTTAATACATATAAAACAAAATCACAAATTAAATTTGATACATAACTACTAACTTCTAACTACTAACTAACAGAAAGGGGTTGTTTTATTTGCATCATGATTTAATAATTGTTGGTGGTGGAGCTTCTGGCTTAGTTGCTGCTATTACTGCAAAAGACTTTGGAATGGATGTTGCTATAGTTGAAGGAAGTGATAGAATTGGTAAAAAGATTTTAACTACTGGTAATGGTAGATGTAATATATCTAATAATTGTATTAAACCTCCATTTATTAATTATCATAGTTCTAATTCAGACTTTAAATTTTCAGCATTAGAAAAATTTTCTCTTGAAGATACAAAAAACTTTTTTTTATCTTTAGGACTTCCAATTGTATCTCTTCCAAATGGCAAACTTTATCCACAATCATTACAAGCTTCATCAGTTGTTGATATTTTAAAAATGGCTTTAGAAGATAGAAATATATCTTTATACACAAACTGCAAAGTAAAAGATATCCACAGGGGTAAAGAATTTAAATTATCCACAACTAATGAGGAGTTTAATTTATTCACAGCTAATAAAATTATTTTAGCTTGTGGAGGAAAATCTGCCCCAAAGACAGGTTCAGATGGAAGTGGATATAAATTAACAAAATCGCTGGGTCATTCAATAACTGATTTGCTTCCTGGAATAGTTCAATTAAAATTAGATTATAATCATTTAAAAGCATTATCTGGGGTAAAATTTGATGGATATGTCACTCTTTTATGTGATGATAAAGCTATAAAAAAAGAATTTGGAGAAATATTATTTACTGACTATGGAATATCAGGCCCTCCTATACTTCAAATATCAGCCTTAGCTTCTGAAAGTACCTTTAAGAAAAATAAAACAGAAATTATTGTTGATTTAATGCCAAATTATACTCTTGAAGAATTAGAGGATTTTATAGAATGTCACTTTGCTTTACTTAGTCATAGACCAATAATAAATGCATTAATTGGTGTAGTTAATAAAAAACTAATACCTATACTTCTTAAGGAATCTGGAATTGATAATCTTCAAATGCCTTGTTATGAACTTTCTTGGCATGAAAAGAAAAAATTAATTAGCACCTTAAAATCTTGGAAATTTACATGTACAGGTACTAATGACTTTAATCAAGCACAAGTTACTGTTGGTGGCGTAAATACAAAAGAAATTAACCCTACTACATTAGAATCTAATATAGTTCCTAATTTATATTTTTGTGGAGAAATATTAGATGTACATGGTGATTGTGGAGGATTTAACTTACAATGGGCTTGGAGTTCTGGATATGCTGTTGCCCAATCAATTGCACAAAAAAACTAAACTGCTATATAAATATTTAAGACTGCTGTAACTTTGTAAGCAGTCTTAATATTTATACAGTGTAGTTTCTTACTTTACTCCATTTACTCTTTAAAATAGAAAGCTCTGTACCTTCATTATTTTCTATCTTATGCAATATTATTAATTCATCATTATATTCCCTTACTTCATATGATGCTATTATTTCAACTCCATACTTGCATTCTTTTTCAAAAACTACATTTAATTCTTTCAATTCATAATTTAATACAGTTTCTAATGGAAGTGATTCAACTGCCCACTCAACATATCTAACATTATTTACGTGCATATTAGAATCTATATCGCCATATCTAACCTTAAATATATTTTCATTATCTGCCTTTTCCATTCTTTCTAATCTTTCTATTTTTAAATCTGATTTTTCATTTTTATCTACATTATAAGCTTCATATTGGTCTTCTGGTATCCTTATAACTCTTCTCTTATCTATATTAATTAATAATAATATTCCTTCTCCCTCTACTATCCTTTCATTATTTTCGTCATATATTTCATATAACCTTGATGCATAAAACTTCTTAAAGCTACTTGCACTAGTAACTACCTTTATTTTTTCTCCAAACTTAGGATATCTCTTTACTTTTATATCATATTTATAAAATACCCATGCAAGTCTTCTTTCAGTTAAATAATCAATTCCAACACCTAAATCATTTGATTGAATAGCTCCTATATCACAAAAATAATTAATTATTGATGACATCTTACAATCCAATCTATAATTAACTTCATAATAATGGACTTCATATTCCTTTTCTGTCCTTACTCCCATTTATAACACCCCTTATTAATATTGAACTACCTCGGGTACAAGACCACGAGGATTCTTTTAGCGTAGTCTGATATTTAAGTTTCCACTTGAATTAACAA
>OATT01000388.1_pt1 | contig 44361 bp, 43 predicted proteins | sample 1476071 | NCBI WGS metagenome assembly OATT01 (sample SAMEA2579989, study PRJEB22360) | human gut metagenome | biome: human gut; feature: human-associated habitat; material: faeces | place: Denmark | collected 2008/2010 | reverse complement strand
CCGACACATAGGCCCCCGGCTCATAATTGCCCTCATGCTGATAAATCAGCTCCGCGTCCATCCACTTGTTAAAAGAGCCGCAGTGGTTGAACACTCCATCGATTATAACCCGGATTCCTTTCTGGTGGGCCGCCGTGATAAACGCTGCGAAAAACTCATCGCTGGCCTTTAAATTGGCCTCGTCCGCCGTCCTGGCCGCATATTTTCCCGCCATATCGTTGTCCATGGCGTCGGAAGCCACCAGAAGATCCATATCCTCCTCGATCACTCCATAGTGGGGATCAATGTGTTCATAATCCTGGCAGTCATACTTGTGGTTGGAGGGCGACACAAAGACGGGATTCAGATAAATACACTCCACCCCCAGGCTCTTCAGGTAGTCAAGCTTATCCCAGACTCCCTGTAAATCGCCCCCGTAAAAGCGCCCCACATCCAGCGTCCCGGGAAGCTCGTCCCAGTCTTCCACCCGCTGCACCGGGCTTCCTATATAAATATATTCGTTGGTCTCCACATCATTGGTGGGATCTCCGTTGCGGAAACGATCCACATAAATCTGGTACATGACGGCTCCCTGCACCCACTCCGGCACATGGAACCCCGGAATAATCCGGAACGCATAGGTGGCCTCCGCCTGATTCTCCGCTCCCAGACGGTTGTAAAAGCAGATTTCACTGCCCAGGCGTATCTCAAAATAGTAGGAAACCGGTTCCTCGTCGATCTCCACGCAGATTTCGTAGTAGTCAAAGCAGCCCTCTGTGCAGATCCGCTTCATTCTCCTTCGGATTTTCGTCTCCGGTTCTATATAAAAAACAGAATCCGCATTGTCCCTGGCCGTCCGCAGTCTCAGACAGACTGTATCCCCGGCGTCAGGCTCATAGGGATTCCTGTAATCCTTTGTTTCATCGCAAAACAGCGCTTCTCTGTCAATCACACTTATCACTCCCTCGCCTTCTTCTTTTATTCTATCTGATTTTCAGATATTGCACAAGAAGAACAGAATATCTCCCGTCTTTTCAGCCATGTTTCCGGAAAAGTAAAAAGGCCAGCGGGGTAAGCTGGCCTTTTTAGGAGAAGGTATTTCGTTTTTATGGGGTGTAGCAAAAACTATATAATGTATTGGGGGGGTTACGTCTATTATAATAGCATAGGGCGAAAAATAAGTGTGCACAAACATGAATCAATTTCAAATATTTTTTTGTGCATAACGCGGACACCCCTCTTTTCCCCTGCTGCGCGCCCCCTCCATTTCGCACAAAAGCCCGGACCTGGCTTTCGCCGTCCGGGCTTTTCAGGCATTTTATACCTCGTGGGCTGCGCGTCCTTTTAATTCTCTGTCTGGCCGTCTGTTCCATTCTCTATCCGGTTAAACAGCTCCTCAAATTCTGCCTGCCCTATCTTTTCTCTTTCTAAAAGCAGCTGGCTGCACTGGCTGAGCACCTCTTTATGGCTTAAGATAATCTCCTTCGCCTTCTGATAGCACTCGTCAATGATCCGCTTGATCTCCTGGTCAATGGCCGCCGCCACATCCTCGCCGTAGGTTCTGGCGTGGGCCAGATCTCTTCCGATAAAGACCTCGTTCTCATTGCTTCCATAGTCAATCATGCCAATCCGCTCGGACATGCCGTACTCGGTCACCATAGCTCTGGCAATGGCCGTGGCCTGCCTGATATCCTGGGACGCGCCTGCCGTGATATCGTCAAAGGCCAGCTCCTCTGCAATTCGTCCGCCCAGAGAAACCATGATCTGCTGCAGCATTCGTCCCTTGGTAATATACTGCTCGTCGCTTTCCGGAAGCGGCATAGTATAGCCGCCTGCCCCCGTTCCCGTCGGAATGATGGAAACCGTGTGCACCGGGCCCACGTCAGGAAGCACATGGAATAAAATCGCATGCCCCGTCTCGTGGAACGCCGTAATTTTCCTGTCCTTCTCAGACATGACGCGGCTCTTTTTCTCCGTGCCGATTCCCACCTTAATAAAGGCCCGGTCAATGTCGCTCTGCATCAGATACTTCCTGCCTTCTCTGGCAGCGTGGATGGCTGCCTCGTTCATCAGGTTTTCCAGATCCGCCCCGGTGAAGCCGGAGGTCGTCTGCGCCACCCGGTGAAGATCCACGTCCTCTCCCAGGGGTTTCATCCTGGTATGAACCGCCAGAATCTCCTCCCGGCCCTTCACGTCCGGTCTTCCCACTACCACCTTGCGGTCAAATCGTCCCGGCCTTAAAATAGCCGGATCCAGAATGTCCACCCGGTTGGTAGCCGCCATCACGATAATTCCCTCGTTGACTCCAAAGCCGTCCATCTCCACCAGGAGCTGATTTAAGGTCTGCTCCCTCTCGTCGTGGCCGCCGCCCATACCAGTTCCTCTCTGGCGGGCTACCGCGTCGATCTCGTCAATAAACACGATGCAGGGGGCGTTTTTCTTGGCCTCCTCAAACATGTCGCGGACACGGGACGCGCCGACGCCCACATACATCTCCACGAAGTCCGATCCGGAAATGGAGAAGAAAGGCACCTTCGCCTCCCCGGCCACCGCCTTGGCAAGCAGGGTTTTTCCGGTTCCCGGAGGTCCCACCAGAATCACTCCCTTGGGAATTCTGGCTCCCACTCCCGTATATTTCTGAGGATCCTTCAGGAAATCTACGATCTCCTCCAGCTCCTCCTTCTCCTCGCTCAGGCCTGCTACGTTAGCGAACGTCACCTTGCTGTCTCGGCTCATCCTGGCTCGGCTTCTGCCGAAATTCATCATCTTGGCATTGCCTCCTCCGGCGTTCCTCAGATTCATAAACATGAAAAACGCTGCCAGAAGTCCCGCCGACAGAAGAATCGGAAGCATAATCGTCAGAGCATAATTCTCCTTGGGTATTTCCTCTACCTCGTAGGGAATGCCATCGTCCCTGAACTCCTCTGCAAAGTCTGAAACGTTCAGGACGTGGACCTCCTCCATATCTCCCGATTTCAGCCAGAGCTGAAGCTTTCCCGTGCTGTTCTCTGCGTCAGGGCGGATCCGTGCCTTGGTAATGGTTCCATTTTCCAGGGCCACATAGACGTCCTGCTCCGTCATGGCAGGCGCGGTCAGCGGGTTATTCGGCGATCTCATCCACATCACAACAAGCATGGTCAGGGCCAGTACCAGGAGGAAAAAACCTCCTCCCATTGGCTGTCGCTGTTTCAACGGTTTTCCTCCTTATACTTCCACCACACCGATATACGGCAGATTTCTATACTTCTGATCATAGTCCAGTCCGTAGCCCACTACGAACTCGTCCGGAATCGTAAAGCAGGTGTATTTCACCTGAACCTGCTTCTTCACCCTGCGCTCCGGCTTGTCCAACAGGGTGCACAGCTCGATGCTCTTCGGGTTGCGCTGCTTTAATACCTCGATCAGGTAGGCCAGGGTACGGCCGGAGTCAATGATATCCTCCACAATGATAACATCCTTTCCCTCTAACGGCTCGTCCAGATCCTTGACAATCTTCACAATACCGCTGGACTCTGTGCCGGATCCGTAGCTGGACACGGACATGAAATCCAGGGAAACGGACAGGTCAAGACGCTTTGCCAGCTCGCAGGTAAAGAACACGCCTCCCTTTAAAATGCAGATCAGATGGACAGGACGTCCCTCGTAATCTTTGTTAATCTGAGCAGCTACCTCGCTGATCCTTTTATTTACTTCTTCCTCTGTTAATAAAACACGGATATTGTCAGCCACAGTTGATACCTCCATCTACTTGTACTTTTAAAATTCTCTCTGTCTCCTCCGTTACCTTGTAATACTCGCTGATGCGCCCGCCTATTACCCATAACACATGGCTTCCCTCGGCCAAAAGCGGAATATGGCTCCTCTCTTCTCTGGGGATTTTCTCGTCAATAAACAGGGATTTCAGGCTTTTTCTGCCGCCCCCCTTCAGGGTAATGTAATCGCCGGGAAGGCGGTATCTGACAGATAACGTATCTTTTATTTTATCATAGTCAAACCATTTCGTATACAGGTTTTTGGGAATTTCCCCCTGGTTTTCCCTGTCCGCCACTTCCATAAAAAGGGAGGGAAGACCAGATTCGTCTCTTTTTTCTGTCTGCCCCGGTTGAAGCTTCGTGAGAATCAGCCTGTCATAGCTGCGCTCTGCCCGAAGACCGCCAGGCAGATCGCTTCCCGCCCCGGTTCTTCCCCTCAAAAGGGCCAGGACCGATTCAATATGCCCGGATGTGACATCTCTGAGAGGCCATTTTTTCCTCTTAAATACTGCCCGCACCGCGTAGGACGCCTCAATGTGGGAGAGTTCCAGAAGACCGGAGACAGAAAGTGCCGCACTCTCTGCTCCATGCCCTTTCGTTTCTCCTGTTTCCAGGAGCGTCTCCAGCATACGTTCCGCTCTCTCTTCAAAGAAACGATCCGCCTCCCCGATCAGTTCTCCTGCCCTTCTGATGTGATCCGCCGCACCCTGGTTGATCTCCTGAACTGCCATGGGAAGAATCTGATTTCTGATTTTATTTCTGGCATAATCGTTTTCCAGATTGGTGGAATCCGTCACAAAGGGAAGTCCTTTCTCCTCCAGATAAGCTATGATTTCTCTGCGCTCTGCGCAGAGCAGGGGACGGATAATATTTCCCCGCGCCGGAGGGATTCCAGACAGGCCTTTCAGGCCGCTGCCGCGAAAGAGCTGATAGAGGATCGTCTCCGCGCTGTCGTCCCCGTGATGGGCCACGGCAATCTTAACCGATTCTGGCTGGCTGCCGTCCGGTTCCGCTGTTTTCTCCCTCCTAAGCTCCTGTTCCCACCGCCCGGCCTCCCGTTCAAATACCTGGTACCGAAGAATCCGGCCGGCCTCCTCCTCGGATATCCGCCTTTTTCCCGCCTCCTCCTTCACATTCACAAACGCCAGTGAAAAAGGGACGCCAAGGCTGCGGCACAGCTCCCTTGAAAACGCCGCGTCCCTGTCTGCCTCTTCGCCTCTGAGACCGTGATGGACATGGACGGCCCGCAGCTCCAGACTGTATTCCTCCCGAAGATCCGCAAGCAGGCTCAAAAGGCACACGGAATCGGCTCCGCCTGACAGTCCGGCTACTACCCGCTGCCCCGGCGCCAGCATGTTGTGAGTCCTGATATAGGACAGTACCTTCTCTTTGAGACTCATCGCCCTGTTCCTCCTTTGTATTGTTTCCCCGCAGGTTCTATTTTTCAAAAATTCCGCCCACCAGCACCGTCATATCGTCTGCAGGCTGTTCGGAAAAGGACATGGCGAAGCTTAAAATCTCGTCTGCCATATCCTGGGGATTTCCCGGTTCCAGCTCCTCTAAATACTGGCGGAAGGTTTCCTCCTTCTCCTCCCCGGGAAGCGCCTCCAAAACGCCGTCGCTGACCATGATGACCCTATCATTGTCCCACAGCTTTCTGGAGACAAGGGCCGGCTCCACAGGATTCATCACTCCCATCGGCACGCTGCCCGGCTCAATCATCTCCACCCCTTCCCGCCCCATGAGAAAGGTTCCCACCGCCCCCAGCTTCATGCTCTCCAGTACGCCTGTACATAGGTCGACACAGCACAGATCAAGGGTAGCCGGATTCTGTTCCATGCCAGCCAGCAGAAGAACCGTATTCACCAGCTTTAGCGCCGCCCTGGCGGAAAATCCCGTCTCCAGAAGCTGTTCTGTCAGCTCCACCACTCTGGCGCTGTCAGCCAGAGCCGCCGCCCCGCTGCCCATGCCGTCGGACAGGCTCATAATCATCTGGCGGGGAAGTCCCTCGCTGAAGGTGAAGCTGTCCCCGGAAGTCACCTCTCCGCCCCGCACGGCTCTTGCCACACCGTGGATCATCTGGTATTTCCCCTCCTCCACAAACCGGAAGGTGTCTGTCCGCCTGGTGACAATGCTCTTCGTATCCCTGGAAACGCTCCACCGGCGTCCTCCCGCCGCCCTGGACAGGATATCCGAGGCATCCCTGGAGGTAACACATTTCCCGCCTATGGTCCGCATGGTGAGATAGGCCTCCTTCTGATCGTTTTCGTACTCCAGCATCAGCATATTTTCCACCTTCATATGGCGGCGGCGGAAGAGATATCTGACGGAATCCTCATACGTTTCCGTCACATCCAGGGCCCGTTCCATCTGGCCGGAAAATTCCTCTAAAATAGACGCCATTTCCCGAAACTGCACAATCACTGCGTCTCGGCTCTCCAGAAACCTGTTTTTCCAGGTGAGATTCATGGTGGCCCGTCCCAGATTCCGGTTCAGCTGGCTCAGATACTCCTCCTGCCTGCGGCAGGATTCATGAAACAGGCGGGGCATGTCCTCTTTGTCCACCTTTCCCTTCTGCTCAAAGGCGCGAAGCAGATAATACAGGTAATAGCTGCCTTCCTTTTTTCCCGTTTCATACAGGTTGCAGCGGCTGCAGCCTCCGCACACCATGGAAGCCGAGACGCAGCCCCGCCCACCAGGAAAGCCGCCGTCTGCATGGCCGCCAGCCCCTCGTCGAAGCTCAGCCTTTTGTCGGATCCCGCTTCCTCCGTAAAGGCCCTGGCCAGCCCGCTCAGAGAGCAGGCCATTTCTCGCAGCCGCCTGGCTGTGTAGACGTTGACCTCTGCCATATCTCTATGTAATTTCTTTCCAATCATAAAAATCCCTCCTGACCTGCGTAAGCTTCATTATATACAGGCCGGAGGGAAATATTTGTCAAATCAGGGGCGGTTTCTGAAAAACTTTCCGACAGAATTCCCCTCTACTTTTCCGGTTTCAGGAGAATTTCGTCCTTGTTTACCAGTCCCAGCTTTTCCTTGGCAACTTTCTCAATGTATTCTTTTGTCTGAACGTAGATCCGGTACTCTTCCAGTTCCTGGGCCCGCTGCTCCTCCTCGCTTTTCTGCTTCTCCAGCTGCTCCTCCTTCAGACGGTACTGGAGATCCTTCTCCTCCATGGAAATGCCGCTCAGATGAACCGTAACCGCCAGGCTCAGCACTACCAGAGTGATTCCCATAAGCGCCAGACGGTTGGCCGCTTTTTCTTTCTTCTTTTTTCCTGCCGTTCTATCCTGCCTGCGCATATGGCCATCTCCCCTTTTACTGTTTACTTCCTTTTCATTTTAAAATATTTTTTTAACTTTTTCAATAGGGTGAACAGAAGATGGCTGGCCGTTTTATCATAAAAAACCATTCCAATCAGCACAGAGGCAATCATATAAACCCGCATTTCCCCCTCGTTCCTGCTGCGGAGCAGGAAAAAAACGGACAGCCCGGCTCCAATCCAGTAAAGCAAATCCTCCAGGCCTGTCCAAATGGGAGCGTGGCTGACGAACAGGCGGAACAGACGGAGCCCGTCGTAAACCATCATCAAAGTCATTCCCGCCGTCAGAGCGGCCGCCATACAGGACCATTCTGTGTATATTGTATCCATAACAGGCCGCCTACTTAAACAGACGGGCAAAGAGAGATTCTCCCTGCTTCCTGTAGGTCTCGTTGGAGGAATAAACCAGGCTGTCCACCGTTCCCTCTATGTCAACCTCGCCCTTTTCCAGTGTCAGGCGGCTCACATGAAGCCCTTTTCCCTTGACTGTCAGAAGCCCCATATCTGTATCCAGCACAATCTGGTTTTCATCGAAAGCCACAACATCCTGAATTCCTGTAACGCTCCCCTTCCCCCGGTTCGTCAAATCCAGGCGGTGGGGACGGCGGCTTATCTTTTCTTCCATGCAAAAAACCTCCTGACATATTTAACTACTGTTAAATATATTAGGAGGTTTGTCTCTTTATGATATAAACGTGCGTAAAGCTGCCATTTACAGATATTCAAACATCTCTTTGGCATCTTCCTTGCGGATGGTTTCCTGTACGCTTGTAATGCGCACCTTGACCGATTTGTTGCCAAAGGCAATCTCTATCACATCCCCAACCTTCACTTCTGCACTGGCTCTCGCCACTTTATCGTTAAGCATCACACGGCCGCTGTCGCAGGCTTCATTGGCTACGGTCCTTCTCTTAATAATGCGGGATACCTTCAGATACTTGTCCAGACGCATATCCTGTCTCCTTTTAATTGGTAAATTCCCCCTGGAATGCTTTTTGCATTCCAGGGGGAATTTTATTTTGTATGTTTCGAACTGCAAAAATCTTTCCGGTTTCTGAAACCTTCAAAAATTTATCTGCTCTCTTGTGATTATGCGTTTACCATATCCTTTAAAGCTTTTCCAGCCTTAAACTTTGGTGTCTTGGAAGCTGCGATAGGCATAGTCTCGCCTGTCTTCGGGTTTCTTCCCTCTCTTGCCGCTCTCTCAGAAACTTCAAATGTACCAAAACCAACTAACTGGATCTTGCCGCCTTTTACTAACTCCTCAGAAACAGCCTCTGTGAAAGCCTTGATTGCCTTCTCAGCGTCCTTCTTGGAAATCTCTGCTTTCTCGGCTACAGCTGCAATTAACTCTGTCTTGTTCATTGATTTATTCCTCCTGCTTCTTCTTATACTGAGCTTCTACTTGCCATGAAGCCTGAACGGCCAAAACAGCAATATTACTCCTTCAAAAAACCGCTAATTACTTACCTTATACTTATATACATTTATACCTGCTTTGTCAAGTTGTTTTATGGTTTTTTGCCTTTTCAGCCTGTTTTATCCGCTCCCATAAATCCCCCTCGTTTCCATCTGTTTCCGGAAGGTCTCCTCCGAAGATTTTCGGGTGTCTGCGAACCATTTTCCGGCTGATTCCGTCCACAGCGTCCTCAAAGGTAAAAAGGCCCTGCTCCTCTGCCATCTGGCAGCAGAACACAACCTGAAACAGCAAGTCTCCCAGCTCCTCGCAGAGGTTCTCTGTATCCTGGTTTCTGACGGCCTCCGCCACCTCCCCGGCTTCCTCCAGAACGCAGGGAACCATGGTCTCAAAGGTCTGCTTCCTGTCCCAGGGACAGCCCTCGTCTGAGCGGAGAATACGGAGAATACCTCTCAGGTCCTCCAGTGTATAGGCATCCGGTCGTTCTGCTGTAAAGAACTGTTTCAACGATTTTTTGGCGTCCGCTTCCTTCCCTTTCATCTGTCTTCCTCCTTCCGGCCATTCTGGCAATGATTCTATTATAGAGGATCCGGAAAGGAGAGTCCAGGCGGAAAGGGGCAAGAAATTAAAAAGGGAATGAAATGTTCTTGTAACCAGCTGTGTGTTCTGTCGTTACAGGAACGTTTCATTCCCTTTTCACATATTTAAAAGTGGAAAATCTTCCATATCATTCCCCTGGAACCGTTTAATCCTCTGAAGCAGATGGAGCAGAAGCTGCATGTAGGCGGTTACCTGATGCGGAGACGGCGCTTTGTCTTCATTCAGTTCCGGCCATAATTCTCCCTGGCTTCGGATGCCCTGAAGAATATCGCAGAAGCTGCAGCTTCCGTAGTACACGTAGGTATATATATAATCTTCCACATAGGGCTGATACGTTGAACGGTGCAGAATATAGAGCTCTGCTCCCTGATAGTCTCCATCGTCTATGACAACCATCTTCTCCGTATCATAGGGCGCATGCTTCAGGTCCGGATTGATCACCACTCGAAACAGCAGTTTAACCAGGGCCTGATAGCTTCCCAGCTCTTTCTGGCGGCAGGTTTCAAGATATGCTTTAAGCTCTCCCTTATGCCGTTCCCAGGAATCTACAAAATCTTTTTCCATATGTCTTCCCTCTCAATTCTGTTAAAAGCCTGCAATGCAGCCGCGAGGAACCCCTCAAGTCAATCAGCCGGCGCTTATAACCTTATCCGCGGATTTCAGCATCTCTCAGATGCCTGCGTCCAAAATCACAGTTTCTCAATCGTAAGTATTCGTTACTGCATGTTCAAATAAACGGACTCGTTTTTTTACTCTCGTTTTCATACCATATCGTTCCTTGTTCTACACGGGGGGATTCGAACCCTCCAACCTAGAAGTTAAAAGCTTCTTGCTCTTCCATTGGGCTAGTATAGAGTGATCAGGCAGAAAGGGCTGCCTGCCCCGTTTCCCTGCCGCGCAGGGGGCTGAGTACGAGGTTTTCGCATTGCAGGCCATTATGTTACAGCTCAATCATAGTGGTTGCGTTGGAAATCTTCAGCTTTGTATTAAGCTCTGCCATCATGGCTTCCCGGTTCTGCCTGATTTCCTGAAGCTTTCTGTGAATCTCCAGGGGATCCTGCAGCTCTGTAGTATTTTCCTTTACATAGGTATCCACCACCTTTAAGGCGGTGCTGTCGTCTTTTCCGCGGGTCTCTTTTCCCAGAATCTCCTTCCTCATTTCAGACGCATTTTTCTCCAAATCGGCGTTTCTGTCGCGGACTTCCTTCAATATGGTTTCATACTGGTTCTCCATAATTTCTGTTAATCTGCGCTCAAAATCACTGTAAATCTGGTCGTCATCTTCATTCTGAGGCAGGCCGAACCTGCCTGTCCGGCCGAACAAAGGATGGCGGCTCTGGCGCAGCCTGTTTCGCATGGCAATGGCGGCCGTCACTGTGAGCTTTCCAAAAGAGGTTTCAATCACAGTTTCTGAATTAGACTGGACAATCGCCGCTTCCAGCCGATCATAGTAATGGATCTGATCCCAGATGGACTGCCATGTGCTTTTTACCTCCTCTGAGAAAGCTTCCGGCGTCTTCCGGTACAGAAATGTATTTTCTTCATTGCTTTTCTTGCAGTCAATCAGATGAGCTGCCTCTATTTTCTGAAACAATTTTTTGCGGAGCAAATCTCTTCTGTCCAATGCTTCGCTGATCGTAATTTTCTCTCCCATCTGTCTCCCTCCTTCTGATATCTGAATCGTTCAAAGAATCGTGTCTTATGGCGTTTATTATATAAAGGATTCCTGCTTTTTTCCACCAATTGATTTGGACGGTTACCTTCCAAATCAACTCATTGAATCTGCCTCTCCAGTCTTTTATACTGGATGTATAAAACAGCGCCGATACCCCCGGCGCTGCCATAACAGAGGAGGAACAGCCAGTGATCAATGACGAAATTGGAACCAGAATGAAACACCATTATGAAGAAATCCCTAAAATCCGCCTGGTACGGAGGACTCCTGTCTGCATCAGACTGGACGGAAAAGCGTTTCACACCTTCACCCGCGGCCTGAAACGGCCCTTTGACGATATCCTGATCCACACCATGCAGGATACCGTGAAATATTTATGCGAACATATCCAGGGAGCCGTGTTCGGCTACACTCAGTCCGACGAAATCAGCCTCCTTCTGGTGGATTATAAAAAGCTGAATTCCGACGCCTGGTTCGATTATGAGGTACAGAAAATGTGCAGCATTTCCGCCAGTATGGCTACTCTGGCTTTCTGCCAGAATTTCTCCAGAAGAGTCCGGGAATATGAAGCAGAAACTGATTCTCTCAGCGGACAGGAGTCAGGGAAGCTTCTGCCTGAAGAGGAAGCATACCGCAGAACGCTTCTGCGTGCCCTGGAAAAAGGCGCCTTATTTGACGCCAGATGCTTTAACATTCCGAAGGAGGAGGCAGCCAACCTGCTGTACTGGCGGCAGCTGGACGCCCGCAGAAATTCCATCCTGATGGTAGGGCAGGCGCATTTTTCGGCCAAACAGCTTCATAAAAAATCCTGCAGAAATATTCAGGAAATGCTTGCAGAGGACGGGATAATCTGGGAGGATCTTCCTGTACATAAAAAATATGGAAGCTGCTGCGTCAAAACACAGCAGGAGGCAGAAAAAACCGTCTGGTTCATAGATGAAGAAATCCCTGTATTTAAGGATGACAGAAATTATATTGAGCAGTGGATTTATGTGGGAGAGGACAATTAGCAATGGGAGTTTATGTAACAGGAGACACACACGGAAACTGCCAGAGAATCATAGAGTACGCACAGGAACACTGTCTGGACGCCCACGATACGGTCATCGTAGCAGGCGATTTCGGGTGCGTCTGGGACGGTTCTATGGAAGAAGCACGTCGGCTGGATTATCTGAGTGAATCGCTGGACTGCCGTCTGGCTTTCGTCTCAGGCAACCATGAAAACTTTGATGTTCTCGAGAAAAAATACGCTGGTTTTTACAGTACGTGGGCAGGAGGACGGGTGCAGAACATCCGCTCCAATATCACCCATCTGCTGAGGGGAGAGATGTTCTGCATTGACGGAAAGCGGATTTTCACCTTTGGCGGAGCCAGGAGCACCGATATCAGCGACGGGCTGCTGCAGTCAGACGATACAGAAAAACTGATAAAAGAAGTTCTGGAGCTGGAACGGCAGGGGAAACAGCTGTACCGCATCTCCCACTACGACTGGTGGGAACAGGAAATGCCCTCGGAAGAAGAGATGAAAAATGGAATTTCCTGCCTTGAGCAGCATAACTGGGAGACAGACTTTGTCATTACCCACTGCTGCCCCAGCAGTATTCAGGCCTATTTTTCCCTGGGGCTTTACCAGCCAGATAAGCTGACGGACTATTTTCAGGTGATTTCTGAAAAGCTTCGCTTTAAACGGTGGTATTTCGGCCACTATCATCAGGATAAGGCAGTCAGCGATCAGTTTCACATGGTATATCAGAACATCTGCAGAATTGCCTGAAAGGAAGGGAACATATGCTGTTTTTAATGAACCGGGATGAAATAATTGCGGTTTTTGAAAAAAAGGATTCTTCCTATCTCCTGCTTGGTAACAAAAAAGAAAAAATGCCCATCGGTTTTCAGACACTGGAAAACTGGCTGAAACGCAGAAACAGCGCAAGCCACAACGGATATCTGTACTCTCTCCTGGAAAAATGCGGCTGCAATAATGAGAACGAATTCCTGTCTCTCACCCATGCCGCCAGCCTAAACGATACCTTCTGGGTATCAAACGGAACGGAATTACTCGGCTGGGACGATGTCTCCCCTTATCGGAATTCCTTCAGCGAGCCGGTCTCGAAACTGGCGTTTGAGGGAACCGGGGATTTTGAAGAGGCTGTGATTATTTCCGATTCGAAAGACTGCTTTCCAGATCTAAGCACAGAGGGCAGCTTCCGGAAATGCTGGAAAAGAGAAGGCGGGGAAATTTTCTTATACAAACAGGGCGAATCCGGCGCGCGGAACGTAGGGCTGGAACCTTACTCTGAGGTTCTGGCCGCCGAACTGGCGCAAAAAATCTGCCGGAATGCCGTTTCCTATGAGCTGGCCGAATTGTACGGCAAAACAGCGTCTAAATGCCGCCTGTTCACCAGCGAACAGTATGGATATGCGCCCATGTTTCGATTCTATCCGGACGGAGCTTCCGTGGAAGAGCTAATCCGTTTTTATCACAATATAGGATCGGAAGACGAGTTCCGGCGTATGCTGGTTCTGGACGCGCTGACGTTTCAGCTGGATCGCCATATGGGCAATTACGGCGTATTAGTGGACAATGCTTCCCAGAAAATCCTGGGTATGGCCCCTGTCTTCGACCTGAATCTGGCCTGTCTGCCCTATGTGGAGCAGGAAGAATTCTCTGTCATTGGCCGAAAGCTGTCAGACTACGGCCCCCGCATCGGAGATGATTTCCTCCGCGTCGGGCAGAAAGCAATGACGCCTGATATCCGGGCAGATCTGGCTGCTTTAACTGGTTTTGAATTTACCTTCCGTGGAGACGAACGTTTTTCTCCTGAACGGGTCAAATGGCTGGAACAGATGATTAACCGGCAGCTTCACGGCCTCCTGAGCCAGAAAGTTCTGTATACAAAAGATATTTTTATGCCCGAATCATTTTAATACAACGTGTAAAATTTCCTCCATCTGCAGATACTATTTCCAAAAAATGAAAATGTATCGCATGGAGGAATTTTTTATATGAAAGCTGCAGGTTTTAGATTTCAACTAAAATTTTTGAGGTGAAAGATGTATTGCGGGAGGCATTGATATCATCTATAATACTAAGAGCCAAAGAAAAGCGAAGAGAGGTGAGAATTGATGAATAGCGCAGAAATATTAGAATTATTAAAATATGGTGAGCATATTAATCTGGAATGTAAAAAAGCGGAATCAAATCTGCCAAAATCAATATGGGAAACGTATTCTTCATTTGCAAATACAGATGGCGGCGTGATTTTGTTTGGAGTTGAAGAGCATATGAAAGAAATAGATACGGATAAACGTTTTTCTTTTGTCTCTATACATAATCCAGAGCAAAGACTGAAAGATTTTTGGAATACAATAAATGGAGAAAAAGTAAGTGCTAATATTCTAGTCGATGCGAATGTTGGAACGTGTGAAATTGAAGGAGCAACTATCATATGGATTCAAGTTCCTCAAGCAGATTATCGGCTGAAACCTGTTTATATCAACGGAAATCCTATGAAAGGAAGTTTTAAGCGTAATCACGAAGGAGATTATCATTGTACGGAGGAAGAGGTAAAAGCTATGCTGCGGGATGCCAATGAGTCTGGCAATGATGGCAGTTTACTGATAGGATACACAATGGATGATATTGATTTAAACTCTCTGCGTTCCTATCGTATTGAATTTGAACATCGTAATCCGGAACACATCTGGAATGGGAATGATGATGAAACATTTTTAAAAAATATGGCAGGATATGCAGTTGACAGAACAACAGAAAAAAGATGGCTGACAACAGCTGGCCTATTGATGTTCGGGAAAGGTCTGTCTATTCGAGAGCGATTTGATAATATTCGTATGGATTATATTGATGAGAGCAATCTTGTCTCTGGAAGTCGGTGGAGTGATCGATTAACATATGATGGAATGTGGGAAAATAATCTATACAATTTTGTGCGTCAGACAATTCCTAGATTGTCAGCTGGTATCAAACGTCCATTTAAACTGGATGGTATGATCCGGATTGATGATACACCGATTCACAAAGCGATTCGTGAGGCTGTTATAAATATGATAATACATAGTGATTATTTAATTACAGGTGTATTGAAGATTATAAAAACAGACAGAGGATTTGTGTTTTCTAATCCAGGAAATTTAAAACTTCCTGTTCAAATGATTTACGAAGGCGGACACTCGGTTGCCAGAAATCCAAGAATTCAAACCATGTTCCGCATGATCGGTCTGGGAGATAATATAGGGTCAGGATTTCCTACGATACTAAACGCATGGGGAGCGGAGCAATGGCGTAAGCCGGATTTAAGTCAAAATGAAGAATTGCACCAGGTAGAACTGAAACTTTGGATGATTTCTTTGATGCCACCAGAATGTACAGAATATTTATGTCAGTTGTTTGGTGTTGCATATAAACACCTTGACAAAGATGCTCAGATTATATTAGGAACAGCTTATCTCGAAGACGGCGTAACTAATACCCGGATGCAATCTATATTGAATCTTCACAGTGTTGAGATCGGACATATTTTATCAAATTTGGTAGATAAAAATATGTTAATCGTAAATAAAAAGGGGCGATGGACAAGTTACACGATCAATACAGATTATGAAGCAGAACCAGAACAACTTCAATTTTCAGATATCTCATCTAACATAATAGTATTCAAAAATGAGACGGATAAAATTATTTATGAATATATAAAAGCAAATGGGTTTATTACTACTCACCAGATACTTGGCATTACTAGGATTACAACAACGGCAGGAGCGTCAGTAGCATTAGGAAGGCTGATGGACGCCCAGCTGATACAAAAGGTACGGCAGGGAAGACAATTTATATATCAATTAAAAAATTAATCTATTAGCTTTTTAGTTGATGTATTAGTTGGTGTATTAGCTTTTAGTTGATGAATCAGTTGATGTATTCCCGCGGATAAATGCATAAAATCCTTCGCTTTTACAGATACTACATGTACTGACAGAAATAAGCAGTTCACGAAGAAGTTTGTAAAACGGAGGAATTTTTATATGAAAGCGACTGGAATTGTAAGAAGAATCGATGATTTAGGGCGGGTAGTCATTCCCAAAGAAATACGGCGGACTCTTCGCCTTCACGAAGGAACGCCGTTAGAGATCTTCACGGATCGGGAGGGGGAAATTATACTAAAAAAATACTCTCCCATGATGGAACTGACCGCCTTCTCCTCCCAGTACGCGGAGGCCATGGCCCAGAGCACCGGCCTGATGGTCTGCATCACAGACAGAGATCAGGTCATCGCCGTATCAGGCGGACCCAGAAAGGACTATCTGCAAAAATCCATCAGCCGCCAGCTGGAAGTCCTGATCGGAGAGCGCCAGATTGTGACAGCCGGGAAGGACGACAGAGGCTTTATCCCCATCACCCCAGATGAGCCGGAGGGAGCTACCGCTCAGGTCGTTGTCCCGATTATCTGCGAAGGAGATGCCATCGGCTCCGTCATCCTGTTAAGCAGAGAACCAAGAGTAAAATTCTCTGAAACAGAGCTGAAGCTGGCCTCCACAGCCGCCGGATTCCTGGGACGGCAGATGGAGGGATAACGTTCAAATCACTCTGCTCTTACCCATTTGGACGCCCAGCGTCCAAATCATTAAATAGAATTTCTCCTCCTGGCGGGATATAATAAAAATACAAAAAACATCCAATCAGGAGGGACAGCTATGGAGTATATTATTTTTTTCACCAAAGATGGGGATGAATATCTGGTGCGCTTCCCGTCAAGCTTCGCATTTGATGGTTACGAGCTCTCTGTACCAGCAGGAGAAGAGACTCCTGAATCCGTGCACGATTACTTGCGTGAGCAGATCCAGAATACTATCGACGGCGGAGACCTGGACGAGAATATCGCGGAAATTCTGCAGGAATGCCTCGACAACTGCCGTTTTGAGGAAGAAATTTCCTGCGAAGGCCAGAAAGCCTGGTCTCTGATACAAAAGCAGTGGATCCTGGATCAGCAGCGGATCCTGGCTTTCAACAACATGCTCCGCAATCCTGCACTCAATGAATTGCTCTAATGATAATTAAAAACGAGACAACAGTCTTTTTATGATAAATCAAAAATCGCAAAAGGTCCGTTGTCTCGTTTTCTGTATCTCTCCCCTGTCGCCTTATTCCCCAAGAACCTCCCCGATGTATTCTCTCACCCTGCGGTGTACTTCATCGAAAGACGGTTTTCTGGCGGATCCGGAAAAACGGAATTTCTCATAGGCATGTCTCAGTTCTTCTGTCCGGTACAGAAATCCGTAAAAAGTATCAAGAGTTCTTCCACTGTCCTCTAACAGCTGCAGAACCTGATCCCGGTTGAAATCGAATACCTGCGACAGATAGTACAGATCTGCCACGTCCTTGATCCTTCGGAACACTCTATCGGTAGAGACGGACATAAGCTTATCCGCCACCATCTGGGCGGGAGATGAGCCGCAAAATGAAAAACTGCCTGTCTCATAAAGCTTCGTATGAAGGACAGCCCTGTTCACATCCAGATCCATGGTAAAAATGGTTTCCCCTGTCGTCTTGTCTGCCAGATCAAATCCTGCGGAACGCTTCTCTCCATACATTCTGTACAGCCGTGCTGTAAAAGAAATGCCCTTTTTCTCAAAAGCGTTCTGAATCGCTTCTGTCATCTCCTCACCAGACGGCGCTGTTTCCGAATTCCAGTTCCCGTCAATGTCTGTCGTGTGGCGCGTCTCCTCCGGATATCCCGCCTCTAACAGGAAAGCTCTCAAAACCATCGCTCCCTTAAAGGTAACGGGAACGCCGCTGTCATATAAAGCCCCCATCACCTGGTACATCAGCTTCTCCTCTGCCGTAATGTTACTTTCTATCATCTCTCAGCCCTCATAATATCCGGCTGCTTCCGCCGCCAGCTTCTCAAATCTTTCCCTGTATTCTGCAGCTACAGAAATCCCTTCAAAGCTCTCTCCATGGCTGTCATAATACCGGCTGAGAGCCTCTGTGATCCCCTGCATATCCAAAATTTCTTCGCAGGCGAGGGCGTCTGAAAGCGTCCTGTTAAAATTCGTATAGAAAAGCCCGTTTCTCTCCTCTATGTCAGTTCGTTCTATCTGTTCTCCAAGCAAAACCACGCCGTTAAAACGGGCGGCAGAGGCATTTCCATACCCCCAGACCACAAACTCATCATTCCTTCCCCCAAAGCTGCCCTGGCACATAAGGGCCTCGTCCAGCGCAAAAACAAACGGTTCCCCGATTCTGTCTCGGACAGCCTGAAGCCAGGATACCGCTCCCACATAATCGCCCCTTTTAGGAAGACAGGATTTTTCCGGATCAGATGGAGTATATGAAGGCAGCGGGCCTTTCTGTCGATTTTCTTTATATCTGCTCATGTCTGGCTCCTCCTTCCCAAATATCACAGACGCCTTCTATTGTCTGACTTCAAATAGCCGGCAATGATCCTTCTGCATTTCGCAAATTCTTCCGGAACTGAGTCCATAACGTCTATGGCGTCGATTATGGCGTTTAAGTTTCTCTCATTTATTGCAATCTGCTCGTTTGTCTTGTTATTTTCAGCGGAAATACAGCTTACCACCATCATATACAAAATACTGTATTCTTTATGATCCCGGATGTCTTCCAATAACTCCCTCATCCGTTCAGCTGCTGCTGACATTTTTCGTTCTCGCATATTCGTAATACTCCGGTATGTACTCATCATGCCCCGTGATTAGCTTCCCTGTTTCTGATGATATAAACTGACACTTGTAATCATCCAGCAGCGGTACTGTATTAGCGAAGAAATGGACTGGATGGGATATGGGCAGCGAACCCAGCACTTCAAGGCAGTTGTCAGCTACCCATGACAAAGGCAGGCAGTAATCCTCAAACAGGTTAAGATAGCAGAGGATTAAGATCTGTGCTCCTCCAGACAGAGTCAGACCGCTGAAATCTCCTGAATAATCGCTCCGGAACCTGTCTCCATATAAATGTTTCACCTGATCTACCTGCTCTGCTATTCTTACAACGACCGGATCGTCAAACCAGGAAGACTCATAAAAAATTTCATACCGCCCCTTTACGTTCCACAATATTTTCTTCGGCTCTTTAAAATCAAGATACAGCATACTATTACCTCCTTATCTTATACTTCCCGCACATTTTCCGGAAAAAATCCCTGTCATTCCAGCTCCATATCTTTAAAATATCCTCTTCGCAACAGCCGTCTGCCTCCATGGCCTCTAATAAATGCGATGCCTGAACAGCAGCAAACGCCATTTTTTCCGGATAGGGGCTGGGAATCTTTCCATAAGGCTGAATCTCCCACCTTTTCAGTCCCGTATCTACGAGTTCTCTCAAATCTCCAGAAAACCTCCAGCCGTTAGATTCCTGAAGTTCTTCTGAAAGAATCTCTCTCGCCAGGTTTTCCCACTCTGTTGTCCCTTCTGGAATGGAAATATCCAATCCGAAGGGAACCTCCAGACAATTTTTAAACAAATCAGCAAGAGACAAGGGAAGCTGCAAATAGTGAGTCATGCCATAGCTTTCCGCTCCGGGATCATACTTGATATACTGAATTTTTCTGTGAAAATATACCCATTGGGCATACTCCCAAGTCTGAAAATATTTAGGGTAGGTTTTATACGCCGCAATACTTCTGTATTCTGCCAGATCGAATCTCAGGTATCCGAAGGTATTCTCTTCATCCCAATACGGCCTCATACAGGCTGCCCTCCTCTCTTTCTTCTGTCTTTTATTCCGGGAAATACCGGTCTAAAATGTAGTCCCATGGATTTTCTATGGTTTTTCCTGCTTCTGCAGACGCTGAGGAAACAGAAAGAGCATTAACTACATCAGAAAGATACTGCCCTTCCTTCAGCTCTATCCGCTCTGCGTGGGTGTATGGTCTCCTCAGCTGTTCCATCCAGTCTGCCCAGGAGTCTTCATCCGTAAATACCTCTAAAAGAAATGTCGAGTTTCCCCTTTTCTGAAGGCGTTTTCTGTACTCCAGGCGCGCTTCGACGCAGGGATATAGCAAAGTAAACGGGATGCCGTCCCTGTCCAGCCATCGCAGTATCGCCCCGTCCGTGGGAATCACTATAATCTCTCCCGGATACTCCCGGTAGGTCTGAAGCAGCGCGTCGTAGTAGGTTTCGTGCCAGGCCAGGCCCATTTCCCAATCCAGATTTCCCTTCAGCGCTTCTACGTTCCTGCTGCATTGCCTGTCTCCGCCTGAGACCGCCTCTCTGATCTCAGAAATATGGGCAGGATATTTAAAGGGAAGCACGCCAAAGTCTATGGCCCTTTCGCTGTGGATGTTACAGTAACTGGTTTTACCTACGCCGATGAAACCGGCAATGAGGCGGGGACAGGATAAACCATGTCCCCTCGTGTCATTTTTCCTATATTCCATAGCGCTGGAGTTCCTTCTTCAGCAGAGCCTTATATGGCTCGGCCCAGCCATATTCTGTAGCCAAGGTAATTTCATGTGCATCCCGCTTATCTCTCTCCATCGCTTTCCTCAGCTTTTCGATGCGGATGTACATTTCTGGAGACTTATAATGGCCTTCTGACATCCAATGAAGACCGCTGAGCCACTCACTTGCCTCAGGGCAGGTTTCATACAGCCAGAACTCCATTACGTAGAGCGGATCTTTCTCTTCTTCTGGAATCCTTACCTCAAACGAAAACGGATACGTGATGCCTGCAGCAGAGCACTGCCGCTCTGTCAAAGGAGTTTTCACCGACCAATAAGAGCCATTTCCTTCCTCACCTGAAAGATCCTCTGCCCCTATCACATAGCCCTTATTGCCCATGTAGGTTTCGTCATTTCCAAGATATTCATACCCAATCCAGTCAAACTCCAGTTCTTCATCGTCAAGATCATCCGCTGAATCCCAATACTCATCCGCAGGATCGCGGTCATCCTCTTCGCACTCTTCGTCCCAATCCGGGTAGTCATAATCGTTATCAAACATTTTCTTCCTCCTATCATCGCGGTTATCTCTCGCGGTTATGTTACGCCTCTATTTTAAACTTATTTATTCCCCGAATCCAGCAGAGCATTTGGACGCTCTCCTTCCAAAGAAAGCGCCGGTTCCCTGCTTTCCTCCAAAATCCAGCAGCCCTCAAATTCCGGATATCTGACAATGCATACAAAACATCCTTTTTCATTTTTCACAGCTCTCGCCTCTATCAGAACATCCTTATCTGATAAAACGTCCTTTACTGGAGTTTCAACTCCGTATACAATCCCCTGGCTGGTAAGCTCAGGAACCGTCAGATTCTCAATACTGATTTCCGGCTCATGCAGACTGTAAACCATTACCGCATCAACCATCGTATCCTGCATTTTACAGGCGTTTTTCGAAAAAACAATTTTTTCTTCTTTTACCAGATTTTTTAAAATCCATGCCTTTACTTCTTCTCTGGCTTTTTCTTCTCCATATATCTGGATCTGCTGCTTTGCCAGAAGAAGCTTATTGGGGCGCAGTCTGATTTTTAGCATTCTATTTCCCTCTTTCTTCTGAATTAATAGCGTTCAACATAATCGATTGGATTGATTCCATGGCGTTTTTGGTACTCCAAACTCCGGTTCAAAAAATCATTTAACGTCCATCCCAGGTAAATTTTATTCTTTTTATAAAGGCTGGACCAGGCCATACGCAAAAGATCATGCTGGATTTCCCTGTACTGGCTGGCAATAAAAAACTCTGCCGAGCTTTTCAAATCGCGCTCCATATACTCACTATTCTTTTCCAAAAAATCACTCATTTTTGAAGGAATATACGCTTCCATTTTGTTTACATAATGCCTGTCCGTATTGGAATACCTCATTGGTATTGTCCCCAAAGAAACTTTTCTTTTCAGAAGAAAAAGCGGGCACTTATCAATAGTTCCCATTTTAAATTGCACTGTCGTGCCGTCGACAATCTCCTTTTCCGTTTCTACCCAGAAATGGGGCGATAGCTCTCCCTTCTCTTCATAATCTCCGCAAATAATCCTGCCCTCTATACCCTGCTTTCTCAAATATGCGAAGAGGAAGAGACTGCTGATCTGGCAGATTCCTGGAAATTCCCCCGCGGCCATCTCTTGAGACAGATGCTCTAAGACGCAGAGATATTCCTCTGTGGTCGGAAGCATATATGGGGTTACAGTTTTCTCCATTTGTCCTCCTTTTGCTGCGGTTATGTACCGGCAGCTGATGTGTATTTTTATCATAATTATAACGAAAGCTGCCTCATCCAGAAAGAAGATGAATTGGATGGCTGCCTTCCAAGGAAATAACTTGACAATATAAAAAAGACTGAACTGTTGTCAGTCCAGCCTTCTCTTATTTAGGTTATTCTTCGATATTAAACGGATTTGGAACTTCGTAGTAATCACACATCTCCTGTGTAAACGGTGGCATTTCGTTGTAAGCTACCTTCCGCTGTTCCTCCTCAGTTTTGCAGTCATCGTCCATGCGCTCCAATAGTAGAATAATTTTTTCCAAGACAATCTGGCATTCTTGGGGGGACAGCTGCTTCTCACTCACTTCTATTTTTTCCATAGGTAGTTTATGGAATTCTTCGTAGACATCCCCAGGAATCTCATTCATTCTTTCAGCCAAATCACTTTCAATTGCATTCGTCAAATGTTGCACAATATCTTCGCCTTCCGGCAATTCTGGAATATCTGTAATATCATATTTTTCCCCTTTAAAATATATAACGCAATCATATCCAGTCTCTGTCTTGATGTATTCTATTCTGTTAGATGCCTCTTCCAGTAATTCCTGTAAAATTTTTCTTTTCATTTGCGTTGAATATTTGGACAGCTCTTCTTTTATATTATCCTTCACTACATCTATATCCCGTGCTTCTAAATCCTCTGTTTCATACCCCTTGGAGTTTGCTATCTGCGCTAATATAGAACGTTGTATTTTACAGGTAGTCCTTTGTTTCTCTTCAGCCTCTCTTCTTTTTCTACATATTCCGGAAAAATCTATATGACTTCTATTTGTAACACTTAATACACTATTTTCCCTTAATTCTGGATTATTTTTAAAATCCCAGTCAACCATTTCATCACTTATATCATTTATATTACATGTTAAGGCATCTACAATTTTTTTACAGTCTTCTTTTTTTATAGGTATTATCCTATGATTGTTAAATGTGCGGCTTTGAGACTGTAAAAGTTTTGTATCTTCTAATTCATCTTTCAATAACTTTGATAATGTCTTATATATGCTTCCCTCTTGCCATTCTACATGTATGTATTTCTGTTTTCTTTCCAACTCAACAGCTTTTACTTTATATTTCTCTTTTCCGAGTTTTTCTGGAAGTTCTTCTAATGTACAGCCAAAATTTTTCGCCAGATTTTTCAGATTATTTTCTTTTGAACTTTTATTATAATATTTCGATTTATTTATGCATTCTTGAATATAATTCATTTCATCTTTACATAATAAATCCCTCCAGTCGCCTTTACATTTACCTGAGCTATAATAAATTATGTTATCGCTAATTTTATCAATCCAGCTTAACTTGCATTCTATAAAATCTTGGTTTTCATATTGATCAATTTTTTCCCAATAATCCCCATTCACTCCGATACTTTTGAAAAATCCTTCTAATGTACTCCACTTTTCCCTTGCTATTTTTTCTATTTTTTCTTCGATTTGTAACAGATTTACTTGTTTCTGTTCTATTTCTATCTCTTCTCTTTTACACTGAAGGCTTTTGGCCAGCTTCTCTATATCATCTTCTTTCATTGTCAAATCCAATTCTTCTTTATAATTTTGTATCCCAATTCCGCAATTCTCGAAGAGTTGTCCTATACTCTCTTGCTCCTTCAACTGACTCTGGATAGCATATAAATCTACAGCATTTTTTACAAAGCTTTTTTCCTGAAGTTTTTTATTCTGTTCTATTTTGTCTATATCTGCTCTTTTTGCCTTAATAAATCCGCTCTTTTCATAGGTCTGTATCGCCTGATCATATCCCTTTATTTTATGTTCTGCAAAAAAGCTCTTTATTGCATTCTCTTCTATTCTTTGTTTTAATTCAAATAAATCTACAACTTCTGAGACATCTATATTTGAAAACTTATACTGCAACTTTTCTGCATCTTCAAGACTTATATTCAACATATAAATCTGATTATAAATTTCCTCCTCATATCTATCCATCTTAATAGTATATTTTTCAAAAAAACTTTTTGCAATAAAAAATCTCTTTTCACACTCTAAAATCACCTGCTCCCACTCTTCTTCAGAGCTCCTAAAAACAGAATAAAAATCTTCTAATGCCTCTTTTTTTATTAACTCCTTTTCTTCTATCTGTTGTTTTAATTTTGATATCTCCACTATAAGTTCTGATGACTCCAACTCTAAAATTTCTTCTACTTTACACTGCAGTTCCTCTATAACTTTTTCCGTATCTTTTACATCCATCAGTATAGTATTCGCAGAAAGAATATCTCTATATTTACCAATATCAACCTTTTTTTCATTCAAAAATTCTTTTAGTGTTTTTACTTCAGGCTGATTTCTTAGCTTTGATAACTTTACTTTAAATTTGGATTCTTCTAAATTTAAAAATTTTTTTATTACTGGATTCCGAAATTTCCCTATAATTACTTCTCTGTCTTTGTCATCCATCTGCAATTTTGTGGCCTGTTTATAAATATCATCTTCATATTTATTGATATCAATTTCGCATTCTGCAAAAAAATCTTTTAATTTTTTTGGTTTAATCATTCTCTTTATTTTAGACAAATTCACCTTATTATCAGTGTCTAAAATATCTTTTTCTTCACACTCCAATTTTTTTGCAATCACGCTTCTGTCATCATCATTCATCTGCAATTTTCTGGCTTGCTCATAAATATTGTCCTCATATTTATTGATATCTATCTTACATTCATCAAAAAATTCTTTTAATTTTTTATCCTTAATCCTTCTTTTTATCTCAGACAAATTAACTTGATTATCAGAGTTTAGAAGTTTTGTCGCTTCACACTGCAATATTTCTGCAATTTTTTTTACGTCCTTCAGCGTCATTTGCAATCTCAAGCTATTTACTTTATCAAAAAACTTATCGTCATATTTATTGATATCTATCCCACATTCAATAAAAATTTCTTTTAGTGCTGTCTCCTCCAGCCTTCTCCTTATTTCAGACAAATCCACTATCTCTTCAGAAAATGCAAATTCTGATGTTCTACACTGCAGTTTCTCCGCAATCACTGCAATCTCTTCCGGTTTCATATGCAGTCTGCAAGCCTCATTATAAGCTTCAAGCTCTTTTTTATACCTATTTTCTCTGATTTCGCAGTTTTTGAAAAATTTATTGACCATCCATCTTCCAAGCGGCTTTTCTCTCCTGATTTTATGAAGATTAATATACGGTATTCTTTTTACATTTATATTTTTCTCCTTTTCTATTTTTTTAATGTCCTTCTCTGACATGAATACGAGGCAGGACTCCCCATATCTTCCCAGGGCTTCTTTATAGTTCTCTGCTTCTATTTTATGGCTTCTAAAAAAGCTCTCCATCCCCCATCGGTATTCCATTCTCTTCCTGTCTATTGTTGCCAGATTCACTTCTATTATCTCTTCTTTTTTTCCGCTGTTTTTTTTACCTGCCATATCCATCCTCCTTCAAAGTCATACATATTGTGGAATACTGTTTGTATCATTCTCCGGTTTTAACTGATAGTTACATTATACCATATCTGCTCTGCAGATATGAGCCTCCGGCAGATGCACACGGTTTGAATTTGTACCTGCTTCGTTGCGCTCGCTCAAACCGGCGCGGTATAATATCTGACGTTATTATACCATATAACTCCTATTTTTCGTCATTTCCTCCCACAACAAATAGTTAATAAATCAATAATCTCTGCTTCTTCACCTATCTGTCATTTAAAGCAAGAAATCTACAGTTCTGGTAATAATAGTGAGGCTTTCGCTGGGAGGTTCATGCTAATTTCCGCCGCCGAGCGAAGTGTTTGAACCGTAAGGCGAGTTTTCGCGAATGGCGGATAATAGATGCACGAACCGAGCCGAAAAACGCAGCTAGTTACAAGAACTGTAGATTTTATCTAATATAGCCTATATTTTATGACTATTTTTTACTATTTATTTCCCTACCGTCTCCTCCACAATCTCCCTCTCTATCATCTTCCCCCGCTCCACCTGATGGCGCAGTTTCCGGTTCTCCACCGTATCGAAAATAATGGAAAAGTCATAACCTTCCGGGTAGAGCCGGTCGGCGGGCACATGGAGCTTCACCCGCTTGTGGTTAATATAAATCTTTTTTCCGGGCAGCTGAACCCGCAGGACGCCTTTCTCATTCTCCGGCTGGCAGACGATTCCGATTTTTTTATCCGGCAGCACCATTACGCTGTCTCCCAACTGGTACTTCGGTGCTTTCACCCCTGCCCCGGCTGTCTTTTTCGCCTTCCGGATACCGCCCGTCTTCTCCCTTACCAGGCTGTTTTCTGAAATCTGGCTCTTTAACGCTTCCGGAAGTTCTTCTGAGCCATAGGCCGCCCTGGCCGCGTTTTTAAGCATTTCCTCCGGCATTCCCATTTTCCCCGCAATATAGAAGGCACAGCTTTCTCCTGCCTCTCCGATGACCAGCTGATAGGTTGGCTTTAAGCTTTCCTTATCAAAAGTCATTCTAGCATTTAAAATACCCGGAGTCCTGTCAGCGTACTGCTTCACCTCCGGATAATGGGTCGTTACCAGAAACAGCGCGCCGCTCTTTTTCAGCTCCTCTAAAATCGCCACGGCGATGCCCATGCCTTCCGCCGGATCTGTGCCGGATCCCAGCTCGTCCATTATTACCAGACTGTCTTTTCCCGCTTTCTTCAGGATATCCAGCACATTAGCAATGTGGGCGGAAAAGGTGGACAGATTCTCTGACAGACTCTGCCCGTCTCCAATGTCGCAGAGGAAATTGGAGTTCATGCAGATATCCGCCTCTCTGCAGGCCGTGTGAAGGCCAGACTGGGCCATCATACAGTTTAAAGCCACTGTTTTGATGGCTACCGTTTTTCCCCCTGTATTCGGCCCTGTGATAACAATGCCATTTACTCCTTCTCCCACAGAAAACTGCAATGGAACACTGACTTCTTTCTCCATCAGCGGGTGACGTCCGTCCTTCAGAACAATTTTCCTCTCCAGATTGATGGACGGCTCTGTTCCGTCGTACCGAAAGCTCAGTTTTCCCCTTGAAAACATGAAATCCAGCTTTTCCATAGTGCGGACGTTCTGCTCCATGATTTCCTGGCAGTCGTATACAAGGCCTGTCAGAACATAGAGAATGCGGAGCACCTCGTTTTCCTCCTGAATTTTTAACAGCTCCAGCGCTTCTGCGTGGCGGGCCGCTGAGGCCGGCTCCAGAAAGACAGTACTTCCTGTGGCGGACTGTCCGATGACTGTACCCTTAATCCTGTTTTTAAACTCTGCCTTTACCGGGATGCACATACGGCCGTTTCTCATGGTGCTGAAGCTGTCGGCCATATAGGCCTTGTTGCCCCGGATCGCCGCATCGGCCTTTTCTCTCATGGCCCGCTCCTCCCGCTCCATATCCATACGGCAGGATTTCAGAAATTTTGATGCGTTATCGTCCACCCTGCTGTTTCGGATCTGTTCATGGATAGACCTTCTCAATTCCTCGCAGCTGTCCAGATTTTCCTCGTACCAGGCCATGGAAATGCCTGCGGCCTTTCCCCTGTTTAAATACTGCTTCATTCTGGACACGGCCGCCAGCTGTTCCGGCGTCAGGCATCCGCCGATCTTTGAGAGAAAAGGCCCCCCCTTCCCGCCCTCCAGGGATACGGGAGGCGGCTGGCCGTAAACTTCCATCATTTTCTTAGCTTCCGTAGTTTCCCGCAGTCTGGCCCGCACCTTCGTCTCCTCCATCAGAGGGACAGCCTCGTCAATCTGTTTCCTCGCCCATTCAGTCAGAGCCAGTTCCTTCCATATTTCTTTTATTTTATTAAATTCTAATAATGCTTCTGTATCTGCCATTTAAAATACTCCTTTTTCTGCTTTCCGCTTTATTTTTCCGAATCGTTTTCTTCTGAATAAATTTTCTTTAAATGATTATCTCCTTATCTTCTCCCAAAGACGCGAAAACGCAGCTTCTGCCTGACTCAGACAAAACCTGCGTTTTCCTTTTCTTATCTCTTCATTCTCCACATAGAAAGCACGCCGTTTTCCAGCGCGGGATCTCAAACGGTCTGGGGAGGACAAAGCACAGAGCGCGCAAATACGCGCATTCCGCATGTTTGACTCATAGAAAAATTTCCCTGGAAGCAAAAAGGACGCATCGCCAAACTGAGCGATACGTCCTGAGCCTCCCATCTCCCAAATCTCCTGATTCGTTTCGATAAGATTCATCTATTTCAGTGTATACAGCCGTCTGCAGGCAGAAACAACCGGTAGCAATTACCGGAAAAGGGGTACGCGAAACAAAGAATATGCCAAAGCACATCCCCGTATAGAGCGTATATCTCCCTTCTCTATGAAATTAGTTGTTCTCGGTCTTTTCAGAACCTGCCGACATCAACACACCTGCCTTTTCTTCATTTTCTGTATGCCGGTTATTATAGCGGACAGGACGGCGCCTGTCAAGAGCGGAAAATCGAAAAAAATAAGGAAACTTTTTCCGCCGCTAATCCCCGATCATAATTTTTATAATGGTATCGTTGGTGGCCCGCATTCCCTCTCTGGCCACTCTTCCCGTGTTGCTGATGGTCTCGTCCGCGTCCTCCCCGACGATTCCGTCGCCGCAGAGGAACTTCTCTCCCTCTGCGTTCATGCGGCAGCCCATGATTCCCGCCTCCACAGCCATGGCGATCTTTCCCGCGCAGGACGGCTTGGCTCCGTCGCAGATCATACCTGGAGTGACGGCCAGAGTGTTGCTGACAGTCCGGCATACGGCCTCGAAATCTCCGCCCTTTAAGTAGGCAATTCCCGCTCCTGCCCCAGCCCCCGCACTGACAGCTCCGCAGAAAGCAGACAGACGGCCGATGGGCGTTTTCTGGTAAATTGCCGTTAAATTGGACAGTGCTAAGGCCCGGTAGGTCTTCTCCTCCCCGGCATGCAGGCGGTCCGCATACACCAGAACCGGCACGGAAACGGTGATTCCCTGGTTTCCGCTTCCAGAGTTAATCACAACCGGCAGCTCGCAGCCGTCCATTCTGGCGTCGGATCCGGCGGCTGCCATCGCCCTGGCCAGAATCGAGATATCTGTATCAGAATCAGCCTCCCGGTTTTCCACGCAGGAAGCCAGGCTTTTTCCCACATTGGCGCCGTAGGAATGCGTCATTCCCTCTTTGGCAATCGCCATGTTATAGCTGGCCTGACGCTTTAAAACCTGCTTTAAATCATCTAAATCTGCCGTATTAATAAAATCCCAGATTCCCTCCATAGAAAGGCAGGAGCGGTCTGTCAGCCCCTTCTCCGACTCTCCCTCTACCTTTACTTCTTTTTTTACCACGCCATTTTTCTCAATCAGAACCACATTTGTATGGTAATTGGCGATCCGTACTCTGGACCAGTCCTCTCCTTTATACATGGTAATCAGAATCTCAAACATGAGGCCGTTGTCAATGTGCTCTACCCGAATATCCGTCCGATCCAGAAACTCCCTGATCTCCTTGATCTGCTCCTCAGATACCTGGGAAATCACTTCCAGCTCCTTCTTTGCGTCTCCAGCCACAATTCCTGCTGCCGCCGCCGCCGCGATCCCCTTCATATGGCCTGTGTTGGGGACAATCACGGATTTGACATTTTTAAGAATACTTCCGCTGACGCCTACCACCACCCGGTCGGGAAGCGCGCCCAGCTCCTGTCTGGCCACAGCCGCCCCATAAGCCAAGGCAATGGGCTCCGTACATCCCATAGCCGGAATCAGCTCCTCCTTCAAAATATTCATGTAAGCCTGATATCTGCTGTCTGTCCGTTCCATACTTCCTTCCCTCTTTCCTTTTTCTGCCTTAAATTTTTAATCATCTGCGGCCAATTTTCACGCCCCTAAAAGAGCAGAAAAGTTTTCCTGCGACTAAGCTTTTGGTGGAGCATGGAAAACTTTTCCTGCTCTTTTAATAACGCGTAAAAACTTTCCGCTTCCCCTCTTCTTGATCTCTTCTTAAAACTATTATAGTATAGAGCTATTAGAATGTAAAATTTAAGGTTTTAAAGAAATCGTTTAATATTTTTAAATCAAACAGGAGCGCATATGGAATTTCGGGAGATTGCCACCTTTCTGCAGGCGGCGCAGCTGAAAAGCTTCTCAAAGGCAGCCAAAAAACTGAATTATTCTCAGGGGACCGTGACTATCCAAATCAAAAACCTGGAGGAGGAGCTGGGCGTCCGCCTTTTTGACCGAATCGGCAAGCAGATCAGTCTGACCAGCCGCGGCGAACAGTTCTACCAGTACGCTGTCACTCTGATGAAAAATATGGAGGAGATCAAATGCTCCCTCTCTGACAGCAGGGAATTGACGGGCAGCCTGGCTCTGGGAACCATCGAATCCCTCTGCTCCTCCCTGCTTCCGCCCATTCTCTCCGAATACCACCGGCGTTTTCCCAAAGTGAATGTCAGCGTCGTGATCGACTCCCCCAGAGTGCTGTTAGACAGGCTCAACGACAATTCTCTGGATATTGTATACTTTCTTGACAAGAGAATTTCTGATCCGCGGTGGATTAAGGTACTGGAAGAACCGGAGGACATTGTATTCGCAGCTTCGTCTCTCCACCCGCTGGCAGGCCGATCCGGCCTTAAACTGGACGAAATCATTTCCCACCCCTTTCTGCTCACAGAAAAAGCAGCCAGCTACCGTCATATTTTAGATCAGTATCTGGCTGCCTATGGAAAGCAGATCCGTCCCTTTCTGGAAATTGGAAATACGGACTTCATCGTCCATATGCTGCGGGAAAATGCAGGCGTCTCCCTGCTTCCCTTCTTTTCTGTCCGCCGCGATATTGAAAAGGGGCGTCTGGCCGCTCTGGACGCAGAGGATTTTCATATGCAGGTCTGGCGTCAGATCGTATACCACAAGGATAAATGGATCACCGGAGAGATGGCGGAATTTTTAAAGCTGGCGGGGGCAAAGCCAGTCTGACGCGCAAAAACCGACGTTCTGTCAAGCGCCCTGGAAACAGTCTCAGAGACGCTTTAAAAACGCCGGTTCTTCTCTATTATGGCCTTCTGCCCAGATACGGCAGGAAGCGAAACGCGCCCTGATCCTCTGAGCAGAATTCCGATTTCACTCTAAGCCTGCCCTGCAGCTCCGTCCTCGTCCAGCCCGCTGGCCGTGGCCTGGTATTTCTCCAGAACAATGCTCTGAATCATATCCCTGGTCTCAGAATTAATCGGATGGGCAATATCCCTGTATTCGCCGTCCGTAGACCTGCGGCTCGGCATGGCGATAAAAAGACCCTTCTCTCCGTCGATCACCTTAATATCATGGACTACAAATTCATTGTCCAGGGTAATCGACACAATGGCCTTCATTCTTCCTTCTCTCTCAATCCGTCTGACTCTCACGTCTGTAATCTGCATAACATAACCCCTCTTCCGTACTGCCCGGTTCTGGACCGCTCTTTCCCCTTGTGCCGTCCCTATAAAGTGAAACGCTCGTTTTTCTCGATAACGATCTTCACGTTATCCGGCGCTCCGATGTGCGTCGTGTTGGCCCGGATGGTGTCCCGGCTCTCCACAATGCAGTTTTCAATCACTGTATTGTCGCCAATGTAAACGTCGTTCAAGATAATAGAATTTTTAATCACGCAGTTGTTGCCGATGTAAACCTTTTTAAAGAGAACGGAATTCTCCACGCTTCCGTTTAAAATACAGCCGCTGGAAACAAGACTGTTCTTCACCTCAGCTCCAGGATTGTACTTGGCCGGCGGCAGGTCGTCCACCTTGGAGTAAATCTCCGGATATTCGCGGAAGAAGTAGTGTCTTACCTCAGGCTTTAAAAAGTCCATATTGGTCTTATAGTAGGAATCTACGGAGGCGATGTTGCTCCAGTAGGAATCCAGCTTGTATGCGTAAATGCGCTTCAGGTTCTTATAACGCACCAGAATATCCGTTACAAAGTCATATCTGTCCTCGGAAGCACAGCGCTCTAAAAGCTCAATGAGCTGGCGGCGGCGGATCACGTAGATACCGCAGGAAATCGTGTTGGAGGTAGCTAACATCGGCTTCTCCTCGAAGTCGGTAATACGGCCCTCGGCGTTGGTCTTAACCAGTCCGAAGCGGGTTACGTCCGCCTCCGGCTCCATATCCTTGCACACAACGGTGATATCGGCCTTCTTCTCAATGTGATACTCCAGCACCTTGTGGTAATCCAGCTTGTAGATGCAGTCTCCGCCTGCGATGACTACATAAGGCTCATGGCTCTTCTTTAAGAAATCCAGGTTCTGATAGAGAGCGTCCGCCGTTCCTCTGTACCAGTCGCTGTGCTCTGCCGTGATGGTAGGAGTGAAGACGTACATGCCTCCCTGTTTTCTTCCGAAATCCCACCATTTGGAGGAGCTTAAATGCTCGTTTAAGGAGCGGGAGTTGTACTGAGTCAGCACTGCCACGCTCTGAATGTGGGAATTGCTCATGTTGCTGAGTACAAAGTCAACGCTCCGGAAGCTTCCTGCCACCGGCATAGCGGCGATTGCCCTCTTGTTGGATAACTCTCTCATTCTCTTGCTGTTTCCGCCTGCTAAAACAATACCGATCGCTCTCATTGTACTCCACCTGCCTTTATAATATAGTCTCCGCTTTCAAGCGCTCCGTCGTGGTAATCCGCACTCTCTGTCACTCCGGAAACAGCGGTATTTCTTCCCACCTTCACTCCGTCCGGAATCACAGAACGCTCTCCAATGGTAACCAGATCAAACTGGTAAACCTTTGGATCATATTTGCTGGGCGCGTACTCGCCCACACCGATCTCCGCATTGGCTCCAATGGCCACATCCTCGGCGATAATGGCCTTGTCCACCACCGTGCCGTCGCCGATGGAGGTTCCCTTCATTACAATGGAATCCTTCACCACCGCGCCCTTTCCGACGGTCACTCCGGCTCCGATGACAGAATTGATAACCTGGCCGTAAATCTCTGAGCCCTCTCCGATAATACTTCTCTCGATCTTCGAGTCAGGAGCCGTATACTGAGGCGGAATAATGTCGCTCTTCGTATAGATCTTCCAGTACTCCTCATACAGGTTGAATTCCGGGATGATGTCGATCAGCTCCATGTTTGCCTCCCAGTAGGAGCCCAGAGTTCCCACATCCTTCCAGTATCCGTTATACTCGTAGGCGAAAACTCTCTTTCCGCCGGAAAAGCAGTAAGGGATGACGTGTTTTCCGAAGTCACAGCCCGGCTCCTCAGAGAGCTTGATTAATGCGTCCCGCAGCACCGGCCAGCTGAATATGTAGATACCCATGGAAGCCAGGTTGCTTCTCGGGTTCGCAGGTTTTTCTTCAAATTCTGTAATACGGTTTTTCTCATCTGTGATCAGGATTCCAAAACGGCTTGCTTCTTCAATCGGTACAGGCATGGCTGCGATTGTGATATCTGCATTGTTTGCCTTGTGATATTCCAGCATTACCTCGTAGTCCATCTTATAAATGTGATCGCCGGAAAGAATCAGGACATAGTCCGGATTATAGTTCTCCATGTACTCCAGGTTCTGGTAAATAGCGTTGGCCGTACCTGTGTACCAGTCGCTTCCCTTACTTCTCTCGTACGGCGGAAGGACGGTAACGCCTCCCACGTTGCGATCAAGATCCCACGGAATTCCAATTCCGATATGCGCGTTTAAGCGCAGCGGCTGATACTGGGTCAGAACTCCCACTGTATCTACGCCTGAATTAATGCAGTTGCTCAGAGGAAAGTCGATAATTCTGTACTTCCCGCCAAAAGAAACTGCCGGCTTCGCCACTTTCTGTGTCAGCACGCCGAGACGGCTGCCCTGTCCTCCTGCTAAAAGCATAGCTATCATTTCTTTTTTGATCACGATATCACCCCTTGATGTATATTTGCTTGTGTGCTTTAATGTTGTAACGCTTATTATATCATACTTTTTATAAAAAGTACACAAATTACCGAATGATTTTATCTATTTTTTGTACATTTTCCGACATTTTGTATGTCATATCGCCAGAAAACACCAAATTCAACTGCATCTTGTGTTTTTCAGCGTTTCCGCCTTCCCTCCCATGCGTAAAAATACTGCTCTTCCCCTTGAATATGCAGGAAAAATACAGTATAATGGCAACATCAGAAATTTGTTTGAAAATAGTCAAACAAAGTACCTGTTTCATTTCGAAACCATTTGACGGCTCGGGCCTCCTATCTGCGCCCGGGCCGTTTATCAAACAAAAAGGAGCACGATTATGGATTTGATTACCGTAAGAGAGATTTACAGGGACAGAGACAAATTCCTTGGAAAGGAAATCCAGATTGGCGGATGGGTGAGAAGCATCCGCGATTCTAAGACTTTTGGATTTATTGTAGTAAGCGACGGAAGCTACTTTGACACGCTTCAGGTGGTTTACCATGACAATATGGAGAACTTTAACGAGATCAGCAGGTTAAACGTAGGCGCCGCCATCCTGGTAAAGGGAACTCTGGTAGCTACTCCCGAGGCCAAGCAGCCCTTCGAGATTCAGGCGGACGAGGTTATCGTAGAGGGCGCGTCCTCTCCTGACTATCCGCTTCAGAAGAAGCGCCACAGCCTTGAGTATCTGAGAACCATTTCCCATCTGCGTCCCAGAACGAACACCTTCCAGGCTGTCTTCCGCGTGCGCTCCCTGATTGCCTACGCGATCCATCAGTATTTCCAGGAGAGAGATTTCGTTTACGTTCACACTCCGCTGATCACAGGAAGCGACTGCGAGGGAGCCGGAGAGATGTTCCAGGTAACTACCATGGATTTAAACAATGTTCCGAAGACAGAAGACGGCAAGGTGGATTTCTCCCAGGACTTCTTCGGCAAGCCTACGAACCTGACTGTAAGCGGCCAGTTAAACGGCGAGACCTACGCTATGGCCTTCCGCAACATCTACACCTTCGGACCGACCTTCCGCGCCGAGAACTCCAACACTACACGCCATGCGGCTGAGTTCTGGATGATCGAGCCGGAGATGGCCTTCGCAGACTTAAACGACAACATGGCTCTGGCTGAGAGTATGTTAAAATATGTGATCCGCTACGTGCTGGAGCACGCGCCGGAGGAGATGAACTTTTTCAACCAGTTCATTGACAAGGGACTGTTAGACCGTCTGAACCATGTGTTAAACTCTGAATTCGGCCACGTAACCTACACAGAGGCCGTGAAGCTCTTAGAGGAGCACAACGACGAGTTCGACTACAAGGTATTCTGGGGCTGCGATCTGCAGACAGAGCACGAGCGCTACCTGACGGAGAAGATCTTCAAGCGCCCTGTTTTCGTTACCGATTATCCGAAGGAGATCAAAGCCTTCTACATGAAGATGAACGAGGACGGCAAGACGGTAGCCGCCATGGACTGCCTGGTTCCAGGAATCGGCGAGATCATCGGCGGAAGCCAGAGAGAGGACGACTACGACAAACTGGTTGGCCGCATGGAGGAGCTGGGACTTAAGAAAGAGGACTACGGCTTCTACCTGGATCTGAGAAAGTACGGCTCTGTGCGTCATTCCGGCTTCGGTCTGGGCTTTGAGCGCTGCGTAATGTACCTGACAGGCATGGGCAATATCCGCGACGTGATTCCATTCCCGAGAACTGTAAATAACTGCGAATTATAATCAGAATAATTCTGTTTGCTAAGTTGACATAATACAAACACGATGAGGGCATCTCAAAGACGGCGGCACGCCTTCCCTGAGGCGCCCTTTTCTTCTGAATGAAAGGATCCTGCTCTTCTGCCGGATCCTATTTCAGAAGCTGTCTTAGAGAGGGGGAATAAGGCCTTGAAATTTATTCATACCGGAGACGTCCACTGGGGCATGGCCCCTGACAGCGATAAGCCCTGGAGCAGAGAGCGGGCCAGAGATATCCGCGAAACCTTCGCCGCCATTATCGGGAAGGCCGGTGAGCTTTCCGTGGACTTTCTCTTTATCGCCGGGGATCTGTTCCACCGGCAGCCGCTTTTAAAGGATTTAAAGGAGGTCAACTACCTGTTTTCCACCATTCCGGACGTGCGGATCGTGATGATCGCCGGAAACCACGACCGGGTGCGGAAAAGCTCCGCTGTCCTGAGCTTTAACTGGGCGCCCAACGTCACTTTCCTGTCGGACGAGGAATTTTCTTCCGCCTACTTCGAGGAACTGCACACAGAGGTGACGGGCTTTTCCTACTGGACCTCTGAGATATCAGAAGCCAGGTTAAATGATATCTCGGCTCCCGACGACGGGCTCATCCACATCCTTTTAGGCCACGGAGGCGACGCGAAACACGTGCCTATTCATAAGGAAGGGCTTCTTAAATCAGGCTTTTCCTACGCTGCCCTGGGGCATATCCACAAGCCTGAGATCTCCCAGAGCCTGAGAATGGCCTGGTGCGGCTCTCCGGAGCCCCTGGACAAGACGGAGACGGGACGCCACGGCATTATCTATGGGGAAATCAGTGAAACCAGCCTTCGGATTACCAACCTGGAGTTTATTCCCATGGCAAAGCTTCAGTACATTCCGCTCATGGTCAATGTGACGCCCAACACCACCAACACAGAGCTGTTCCTGCGAATGTCCCAGGAAATCGAAAAACGCGGGTCTGAAAATATTTTCCGTTTTCGCTTAAAAGGCATGAGGGATCCTGATATTTCCTTTGATTTAGAATCTTTGATGATGCGGTACAGAATTGCTGATATCTTAGATGAATCAGAGCCTCAGTACGATTTCAGCGCCCTGTTTGAGGAACACTCAAGCGATATGATCGGTTTCTATATCAGAGCGCTTCAGAAGCCGGATATGAGCCCTGTAGAAAAAAAGGCTCTCTATTATGGCATCCACGCCCTGCTGCTCACCACGGATGAAAGGAGTTAAACCATGCGTTTTCTGGATCTTTATATTAAAGGCTTTGGAAAATTCCACGACACTTTTGTCTCCTTTGAAGACGGGCTGAATCTGGTTTACGGAAAAAACGAAGCCGGGAAGTCCACCATTCACACCTTTATCCGCGGTATGCTGTTCGGCATTGAGCGGCAGAGGGGGCGGGCGGCAAAAAACGATCTTTACAGCAAATATGAGCCCTGGGAAAACAGCTCCACCTATGAGGGACAGCTGCGTCTGGAATCCGGCGGCACTATTTACCGGTTCGAGCGGAGTTTCCAGAAAAATAAGAAGGAATTTATCATTGTCAATGAAACTACAGGCCGGGAAGCAGAGCCTACAAAGGCTCTGTTAGATGAGATCCTCTGCGGACTCAGCGAAACTGCCTACAACAATACCATCAGCATCGGACAGCTGAAAAGCGCCACTGAGGGCGGCATGATCTCTGAGCTTAAGAACTACATTGCCAATATGAACACCTCTGGAAATATGGCTTTAAACATTACAAAGGCCACTGCCTATCTGAAAAACCAGAAGCGGCAGTTTGAAAACCAGCTGACGCCGGAGGCAGCCAAAACCTACACCTCTCTTCTGGGAGAAATTAAAAATTTAGAGCGGGAAATTTCCTCTCCTGAATATGAAAATCAGCTGCGCTCCTATGCAAAAGAACGGACGGATTTAAAATCTGCTATCGAAAAGAAGCAGGAGGAGAGGGAGGAACTGCTTTGCCGGATCGAAAAGGGCCGTCAGGCACTGGCAGAGTTCGAATTTACAGACGCCCAGTCTGTTTCTGCTTACTTAAATCACGCCGAGGATATTTACCGCCAGTACCTGGAAGCAGGACAGGCCGCCTCAAAGAAATCACGCCGGGGACTTTCTGTATTTTTCGGCCTTCTGGGACTTCTGCTGCTTCTGGGAGCCGGCTACTTCTTCTGCTGGGGACTGATGCCAGGCAATTCCTTCCTGCCCTGGATGCCGGAAACCATTGATCCTCTTCTCTCCGGTGCTGCAGCTGCCGGAGCGTCGGCTGTATCCTTCTTTGCTGGGGCTCTGTTCCGCTTAAAGCTGCGTCAGGAGAAAAAAACTGCCGCTCTGTGCGCTTCTAATCTGTCCGAGATTTTCAGACGCCACCTGGGAGACGGCACTATCTCTGAGAAGGCCATGGATGCCCTCAGAAACAGAATGGACGACTTTATAGACCTCTGCTCCATGATTGTCCGCTCCGAGGAAACTGTACGGCGGCAGATGGACGATGTAGAACAGCTGCAGGGGCGTCAGAATCAATGCTCTGAAATCATCGAACAGCAGCAGCGGGTTCAGTGGGAGCTGGAAAAGAAGCTGGAACATCTGGCAGAGCTTAAAGATCAGGCCTCCGCCCTGCGCCAGATTATCGCAGAAAATGACAGGATACGGGAGGAAATCGCGGCCATCGAGCTGGCTCAGGAAACCATGAAGGAGCTTTCCATGTCCATCCGGGATTCCTTCGGCCTCTACCTGAATAAGACGGCCTCCGAGCTGATAAGCGGCATTACCGGCGGCCTGTATACCAGCATGAGCATCGACGAAAATCTGGGGGCATTCTTAAACACCAGACGAAAGCTCATTCCTCTGGAACAGGTCAGCAGCGGCACAGCGGATCAGATCTACCTGGCTCTCCGCCTGGCGGCAGCCCGGTTTATCCAGAACGGGCGGGATTCCATGCCTCTTATCTTCGACGACAGCTTCGTCCTTTACGACGACGACAGGCTGAGACAAGCCCTGCGGTGGCTGTCCGAGGCCTATAAAGGGCAGATCATCATCTTCACCTGCCACAGGAGAGAGCTGGATATCCTGGAAGAGGAAGAAATTAAGCACCATGTGGTGAAAATTTGACAGAAAAAATCTGGCAAAGCAGGAAAGGGACCGGTGAAAAACAGGGGTTACTCCTCTATTTTTCACCGGTCCCTTTCTATGAAAGCGTCTATTCCGCCGTCACTACCCACTTAATACATCCGTCCTTCTTGTGTTCAAAGGTATCGTATCCCTCTAAAATCTGAGACAGCGGCCCTCTGTGAGTGATCAGAAAATCTGTGGTGAGCTTTCCTTCCCTTAACAGTTCCAAAAGCTCTCTGCAGTCCGCAGCATCCACGCCGCCTGTCTTGAAAATCAGGTTTTTCCCGTACATCCTGGTCAGGGGAAGCACCGGATCCTTCTCATACATGGCCACCAGAGCCACGATCCCGTTAGGACGGGCTGCCTCCCAGGCCAGAGTAAAGGAAGCCTCCGTTCCCGCCGCTTCTATCACAGCGTCCGCTCCTCTGCCCTCTGTCAGGCCTTTGACAGCCTCTGCAGCCTCTTGGCCCGTCACGCTCAGATATTCGCCTGCCAGACGGTTTTCCCTGGCTGTTTTCAGACGTTCTTCATTGGGATCAATGAGAATCACCTGGCCGGCTCCCAGATAGAGCGCCGACTGGGCCGCGCACATGCCCACCGGGCCAGCCCCGATTACAGCCACCGTATCCCCCGTCTTTATCTCGCACAGCTTAGCTCCCCAGTAGCCGCTGGATAAAATATCCCCCGTAAAGAGCGCCTGCTCCTCTGTCAGGCCGTCTGGAATCCTGTAGAGGCTGGTGTCCGCCAGGGGCACTCTCACATACTCCGCCTGGCAGCCGTCTATGACGCAGCCTAACATCCATCCGCCCTGCTCGCAGTTGTTGACAAATCCCCTTCTGCAGTACCAGCAGTCTCCGCAGATAGTCTCGCAGTTGGCGGCAGCCCTGTCTCCCGGCTTTAAGGTCTTCACCTGAGAACCGATCTCCACTACCTCCCCTGCAAACTCATGGCCCAGAATCACGCCTTCTCTGGCTCTTGGAACCGCCCCGTTTCTGATGTGCAGGTCGCTGGTGCAGATGGTGGAGCGGGTCACCCGGACAATGGCGTCTGTGGGCTCCTTGATGACTGGAACCGGACGCTCCTCCAGCCCCAGCTTTCCAATCCCCTGAAATACAAGGGCCTTCATCATCTTCTGTTCCATTTCCTTCTCCCGGCAGTTTTCCCTTCCGGTCTACCTGCCCTAGTCCCTGATTCCCGCCTTATACTTCTCCACCAGGCGGTTGATCCTTCCCGTTGGGTTTAACAGCTCGCTTAAGGAAGCGTCGTGGTTTAAGTTGTCGATAATCAGGGCAATGTACTTGCTCATGTCTACGTCGATATAGTACGGTCTGGAGAGCAAATCCGCCGACTGGTAAATCAGGTTTGTAGTCAGCACGCGGTCAATGACTCCGTTCTCATAATACTCGTCAAACTTCTGAAGTCCGTTTGTAAACAGGCCGAAGGTAGCGCAGACAAAGACCTTTCTGGCCTTTCTCCTCTTTAACTCCTTGGCCACGTCAAGCATGCTCTCTCCGGAGGAGATCATATCGTCCACAATGATGACGTCCTTGCCTTCCACGCTGCTGCCCAGGAACTCATGGGCTACAATTGGGTTTCTGCCATTGACAATCTTCGTATAATCGCGGCGCTTGTAGAACATGCCCATATCAAGTCCCAGCACGTTGGCAAAGTACACGGCGCGGCGCATTCCGCCCTCGTCCGGGCTGATCACCATCATGTGGTCGTTGTCAATCTGAAGCTCCTTCTCGTGCTTTAACAGGTGCTTGATAAACTGATAAATCGGCTGAACCGTCTCAAAGCCCTTTAACGGAATCGCGTTCTGGACTCTTGGATCGTGAGCGTCAAAGGTAATGATGTTTTCTACGCCCATGTCCACAATCTCTTTCAGAGCCAGAGCGCAGTCTAAGGACTCGCGGCCTGTGCGCTTGTGCTGGCGGCTCTCGTAGAGGAACGGCATAATGACGTTAATTCTTCTGGCTTTTCCTCCTACGGCGGCGATCACTCTCTTTAAATCCTGGAAATGGTCGTCCGGGGACATGTGATTGACCATTCCGTTCAGGGAATAAGTCAGATTGTGATTGCATACATCCACTAAAATATAGATATCATCTCCGCGGACAGACTCGTTTAAAGCGCCCTTTCCCTCTCCGGATCCAAATCTCGGCGTGCTGGCGGAAATAATATAGGAATCTCTCTGGTAACCGGCAAAGGCAATCGTAGACTTGTGCTCGCTCTCCCGCTCTCTGCGCCAGTCTGTCAGATATTTGTCAACCTTTTCTCCCATGGCTCTGCAGCTCTTCAGGGGAATCAGGCCCAGAGGCCCGACAGGAATGGTATCAATAATCTTCTCTTCGTACAGCATGTTTCTCCTCCCACGTGTCAGTTAAATACTTCTTCTTTATATCATTTAACCTGCTCTGCGTCAACCCCGCCCAAGGAGCTTTTTCCGGATCCGGATGTCCTCTCCGTAAAGGGGAATCACCGTATACTGGCTGATAATCCTGGACATGACGCGGTCTGTAAATTCATCTCTCATCTCGTTGACCGGAAGATTGGTGGAAATGATGGTTCCCTTCTTCCGGTTCAGCCTCTCGTTGACGCAGTAGAACAGCTGAGAGGTGGTAAACGTATTCACAAGCTCTGTGCCCAGGTCGTCGATAATCAGCAGATCGCAGTCCAGAAGATAGCTGGAACGATCCCGATCCTCCTCCGTAGCGTCATAGTCAAACCGTTCCTTTGAAAAAATCTCGTACATCTTAACTGCAGGCAGATAGACCACCGAATATCCCTGATCCAGAAGCTCTTTGGCGATGCAGTTGCTTAAAAAGGTCTTCCCAAGGCCCGTCTTTCCCGTAAAGAGCAGATTGTCCTTGGTTTCCCCAAACCGCTCCACGTAGGACTTGCAGAGAGCCGCCACCTGCTTCATATATTCTCTGGCCGTCTTTTTGCTTCTGGGATCCGGCTTCGTATCGTCGAAATACTCATAGGAAAAGGTGCTGAAATTCTCTCTTTTTAAAATTTCCCTGATGTTGGACTGATCGTACAGAAGGGCAATCTCCCTCTTTTTAAAGCAGCTGCACTTGCGCCCGTCCGCATATCCCGTATCGCGGCAGAGGGGACAGTCGTAATGAAGCTCCAGGTAGTCTGCCGGATAGCCGTAGGCGGCCAGAAGCACCTGGCGCTCCTCGCACAGATCGGCAATCTTTGCCTTCAGCCCTTTCGCCGCCCTGTCATCTCCAGCCAAAAGCTGTCTGGCGCTTTTTACGGCTGAGGAGGCAATCTCCTCGTTCAGCTCTTTCACGGCAGGAATTTTCTCATAGATCTCCTCCCGCCTCTTATCCAGCTCGTGCTTCTGGCGAAGCTGGGCCTGGTTGTAAATACGCATAATAGAATCATACTGGGAATTACTCAGCGCCATGTTTTCCTCCTGTGCTCTCTGGCTGGCCTGGGCCGCTTCCTCCGTCTTCGGAATTGATCATGCTCCAGATCATCTCGTCGTAATTATAGCCGTGCTCCTCCAGGTTATGAAAGCGGTTGTTCGTCCGCCTCTTTTCCGGCTGGCTGCCGGATTTCCCTTCCCTGGCCTTTTTCTCCCGTCTGAGCCTGGTCACGTGTTCCACGTCCTTCATGGTCCGCACCCCGGCCCGGCTCCAGTCAGTCAGAATCGTGTCCGCATACTGGAAGCTGGGCTTGTGGATGGCCGCCATGGTGCGGCTGCAGGCCTCCACCACAATCTCCCTGGTAAAGCCGAAGGCTCCGAACCATTTGTCCATCAGGTCAATCTCGCTGTCCGCCGGATTTCTCCCCGACAGCCCGAAGGCCCTCATCACGGCGAAAATGTCCTTCTTATAGCCCATAGACTGGGTTTTCGCCTCCTCAGCCGTCTTAAATCCTCTCTCGTGCCAGCTCAGCCCCACCTTCTCAATATAGCGGATGCTGGTGTGGCCGTTCTGGGCGCAGGACTCCACCAGATACTCCAAAAGCTCCGCCGGCATGTGAAGCTGCCCGTACAGGTAGGCGAACACGTCGCAGTCCGTGGGCGTAAACGTCCTGTTTAAATATTTCTGGGCAATGTAGAGCAGCTGGGAAAATTCCTCGTTTCTCGACAGGCCGTTCAGAACTGCCCCCGAAGATTTCTTTCTGCCCGGCTCCAGAGAAGGCTGGGACAGGCGGCTCTCTGCTCCTTCCGCAGACGCTTTTTCCTCCGTCTTGCTCTCTGCCGTTTTACTCTCTGCCGGCTTTCTGTCCGCCATTTTTCTGTCCGGCGCCGCATCCGCTGCGGCCAGGCCAGTCTGCCTGTTGTCGCCCAGCTCCAGAACCCCCTCCTGCTCCCAGTAGACCAGGGCGCGGCGCACGTCCGCCTCCGTATGGTTCAGGGCGTCGGCAATGTCGGCCACGCTGTCCGCTCTGCCGCCGTTTCTCAAAATATAAAGATAAACCTTCACATATTCCCCGTTGGCCCTGGCCATATAATTGTCTATAAATTCATTGGAGACGACAGTCACCCCATGGGCCAGACGATTCCTTATGAAGTTTCCCATCTCTTTTCCTCCCGCTGTTTTACTGTAAAATCATTCCTTCCGGCGTCCACCTTTTATCCCCAGAATCCCGTGTGAATATTGTGGATAATGTGGACAATCCCTTGTCCTTTCTCCGCTGTTTTTGTCCCTTCCTGTCGAAAACCTTGAATTTTCAATGTTTTTCATACAATAGAAACTTTTGTTATGTCAATCAAGAAATCCACACCAGACCGCTGTATAAAATGTTGAAAACTATGTGGATAATGTGGATAACTATTTGAAAAGCAGCTCCTCGCCCACAGTTACAATGTCTCCGGCCCCCATAGTTATCAACAAATCCCCTGGCTGGCAGTTGGTTTCAAGAAATTCTTCAATTTCGGAAAATGTCGGAAAATACCAGACTTTTGTTCCAAGCTTCTCAATTCTTTCCGCAATATCTCTGGAGCTGATTCCCAGCGTATCCGTCTCTCTGGCCGCGTAAATATCCGCCAGGATCACCCGGTCAGCCATAGAAAGGGCCTCTGCGAACTCATCTAAAAAGGCTTTTGTCCTGGTGTAGGTGTGGGGCTGGAACACGCACCACACCTGGTTGTGTGGATAATTGCCAGCCGTCTTTAAGGTAGCCTGAATCTCCTGAGGATGATGGGCATAGTCGTCGATAACCGTCACTCCGTTGAACTCGCCCTTCTTTTCAAAGCGGCGCTTGGTTCCTGTAAAATTCAAAAGGCCTCTCTTTACCGCCTCCATGGAAACGCCGGCTGTGAGGGCGGCCGCAATCGCCGCGAGAGCGTTGTATACATTATGCTCTCCCCCTACGCCAAGGCTTATGATATCTCTTCTTACGCCGTTTTCATACAGCTCAAAGGACGGCCTTGCAAGCTCGTCGTAGGTAATGGAACCGGCGCTGTAGCTGCACGCCTGATCTCTTCCCACCGTAATGACCGTTCCGCTGACATTTTTCACAATCTCCTGCCAGTTTTCAATCTCTGCGTTAATAATGACGCTTCCCTGAGCCGGAACCTTCTCTGCGAAGAGGGCGAAGGAACGGCGGATATCGGCCAGATCCTTGAAAAAGTCCAGATGATCCTCCTCAATATTTAAAATCAGAGCCATAGTGGGGAAAAACTCCAGAAAGCTGTTGGTGTACTCGCAGGCCTCTGTGATGAAAAATTCCGGTCCGCCCACCCGGATAT
>OATT01000386.1_pt1 | contig 44850 bp, 43 predicted proteins | sample 1476071 | NCBI WGS metagenome assembly OATT01 (sample SAMEA2579989, study PRJEB22360) | human gut metagenome | biome: human gut; feature: human-associated habitat; material: faeces | place: Denmark | collected 2008/2010 | reverse complement strand
AATTACATGGTATAGAATTTGGGACGTGATGTCTCTTTTTTTATACTTATTTTTTATTCCAAATAAAAGAAGTGTGGGAATCACCCACACCAAATATTATAGAACCATGATTTACTGTAAATCTATTATTGATATATAAGTTCAGATCAGTTTTTCATATTGTAAAAACTAAAGCCCTAGCAGTAGAGGAATAGATTTCTTTCAGAAATCGCTAGGTGACCCAAGGACTATATGACGTCTTAGTATGAAAGCTAATGTTTAACTAAAGCTGCTATAAAATAGTAACATACATTTCTGCTTTTATATAAGTTAATAAAAAATTACATATCGATCATATTGATGATCTAAAAAGTAAAGAAAAAAGACCAGTCTATGAAGACTAGTCTTTATAATCTCCCTCACTTTAAATTAAGCTTTGCCCCATCATTTGGTCTAAAAGAGATTGACTCATCAATGGTGCTTGATTAGTTAAAGTACTTTGAGGGGTAACTGCTGGTTGTCCCACCATTTGTTGCATATAAGCTGTTTGATTCATCATTGCAGGCTGTGTTGTAACAGGTGCTTGCGTTGCCATTTGAGCCATTGCTTGAGTTGGTTGAGCATAAAGCGTTGGCTGGTTAATAACGGTTGGACCTGCTAAGTATTCATCATAACGATATGATTCAACACTTTCTTGTCGATTTACGACATAATTGTGTTGGTTATGGTGATGGTGGACATTACGAACCACAACTGGAATGACATGATCGACACGGTGATAATGATGTTGCTGAGGAACACAAGTAACAGTTGGCTCAACGACTTGGCAACAAGTTTCATATTGACCCATTGGTGGCATAGTTGGCATCGGTACACTTCCCATAGGTGCACCACCCATCACAGGTGCACCTCCTACAATTGGAGCACTACCTGGACATCTCATATTTTGTTTCATAATTTGCTACATCCTTTCACTTTGTAATTCAGTTACAGTATAGTATATTATTTTTTCCTAAAAAGGCATTGACTCTTGCCCAAATGTTTCATTTACAAAATAATATTCGTGAAAGTAGATTATGGATTGAAAAATGTTTTATAATATAAGGGAAATAAATGAGGTGACAAGATGAAAAATATTATCTATCCAAACTATAATTGTTGTATTTTAAATACAATTGCAACTGTAATGAAGTATTATGGACTTCCATGTGAATATAAGGTATTACCTGAGCTTGAAGCAGCTCTTGCTAAGAAATATAAAACGATTGTTTTAATGGTGTTTGATGGAATGGGCATTGACGCCTTAGAGAAAAACTTAAAACCAACTGATTTTTTAAATCAACACATTAAATCTGAACTAACATCAGTCGTTCCATCGACAACAACAGCGGCGATGACTGCATATTATGCTGGAAAATCTCCACTTGAACATGGTTGGTTAGGATGGTCTTTATATTTTAAAGAATATGGACGCTATATCGATACTTTTATCAATACTGATAGTCATACTGGAGAAAAATTAGAACTTCCTCATGCCGGGCATGAATTAATGCCATATGCTCATATTCTTGATCAAATTGAACAGGTAACCCATCATCAGACAAAGGCTTATATGGTAGAACCGGCCTATATTGATTACAAAGGTAAAAATCAAAAAATTGGTGTTGAAGATGCTAAAGGATTTTTTGAAGAGGTAGAAAAGCTTTGTCAAACAAATGAAGAGAAGTTCATCTTTGCTTATTGGACGGATCCAGATAAAACGATGCATGGAACTGGATGTTACTCAGAAGAAACAAAACAAAAATTACAAGAAATCAATGATTTATTAGCGTCGTTATCAAAGACGCTAGAAGATACCTTAATTATTGTTTCTGCTGATCACGGTTTAATTGATGTAGAGAATAAAACGTATTTAAATGAGTATCCTCAATTAACCGATTGTTTTTTAATGCCACCATTCATTGAAGGACGTTTAATGTCATTCTTCATTCGCGAAGATTTACGTGATACGTTTAAGCAACGCTTTAATGAGTTATTTAGTGATGATTTCATCTTACTAACACGACAGGAAGCATTACAGAAGCAATTATTTGGTCCTGGAGAACCTCATAAAAAAACATTAGATTTTATTGGTGATTATATTGCTTGTGCAACCGGGCGTAAATTATTTGATTACATGCCGCTGACTAAAACGAAGAAATTTGAATTTACAGCGACTCATGCGGGTTTAACACGTGAAGAAATGTTAGTCCCATTAATCCTAGTTGAATCAAAATAAAATGAAAAGAACCTAGTCCAGAAGAACGATTTCTGTCTCTAGGTTCTTTTTTTAGTCTTTCACAATGGGGGCATTGTCCGTAATTTATTCCCCGTCAAATGATTGTAAATCAGCGAAGCATCGAAGTAATATTGATTTTTAATCACCATATTTTTCGTCAATAATCCCGATGTATGATGCATTTAAGTAAAAACAAACAGCTTTTAAAACGATATTATTTTGATAGGATTTAAATGGTGAATAGACATTTAACTTATTGATTTCTTCTAACCCTCATAGGTATATGGTGCTTCAATCTTAGTAAAGAAATTGGATAAGCTGGGGATGATAGTTTAGAAAAAGAAAAGAAGATTGCCTTTACATGTTTATACTCACCGACATATGATGCAGTATAGCATAATAAAGAGGTGTAGTATTCTATGCAAGTAGGTGACATCATTGTTAGAAAATCTTATCAGAAAGACATGAAATTTACAATTGTTAAAATTATCAATCATCAGGCTATCTTGAACGGTTTAAATTATCGCTTAATTGCAGATGCAGATCTGGATGATTTAGAATGTGTTGAATCAAGGTTATTGATTTCAAATAAATGGTCTAAACTAAAAAATAAAGATTCAAAATTAATTGATTCACCACCTAAGCTATTAAAGCAATACCCTCATTATCAAACCATCTCGAATCATCAAAATATGAAGTTTGGTCGAATTCTGCATTTAGATGGAAATATGTTATATTTTAAAAAATGTTGTTCATTGTATAAGAAGTTAAACTTAACAGTTGATGCTTACTGTATCAAAGAATGCCATCAACCGCTGTTTATTTCAGAATTACTTAGCTTGCATCATCCAGATATCTTAATCCTCACAGGTCATGATTCAATGACAAAAGAGAAGCGTTACTCTATGACACCGTCTGATTATAAAAATTCCCGATTTTTTGTTGAATCGATTAAGGCGGCACGGAAGGTCTATAAAGATTATGATGATCTTATTATATTTGCTGGAGGGTGTCAATCGAATTACGAAGCTCTGATGAATGCAGGAGCAAACTTTGCAAGTGCTCCTAAACGATCACTGATTAATATTTATGACCCAGTTTATGTCGCCTCTATCCTTTCTACTTCTTCAATCTCAACCGTTATTGATTTGAATGTCCTACTAGAAAGTGGTTTGTTCACAGATACAGATATTGGTGGTTTAGAAACGAGAGGGAAAAGTCGAATCATTAAACCTGGATATTAGTCATCAAATCGTAATCGCAATATAAATTACTATATAAAGGGCAGAGAATAAGACCATAAAAAGAGCGAATGGAATCGAGAAGACAAGATAATTTTTTAAGACAAAGATTTCTTCAAGCTCTTTTTTCTCGTAGGGTAACATTCTAATATGTTTAATAAATCGTTTAGTTTGGCTCAGTAACACGGGTCCACCGGTAGCCGACCAAGGGAGCATACTACTGCCTGATAAAATACCAAGTGCTAAAGCAGCATAAATTAAGTGAAAAGGAACGAGCGAAGATAAAGATGTACAAATGGGTAATAAAGTGGCTGCAGCAGGTCCAGCTGATAAAAATGTGGCAATTAGAAAGGATAATCCTAAAATAGAGAGACACATTAAATAAGGATTTTGTTGTGTAGCTGCTAAAATATATTCGGCGATAGAAGATAGAATTCCACATTGTTCTAAAACACCACCAATTAAAAATAAAGCGATTAAGAAAGCAATCGAGTCCAGTAGTGGCAAGTCGTTAAGAAGATCCATAGATTCTTTATGATTTGAAAGTAAGGCTAATCCCCCAAAGAATAAAGAAACGTAGGCAATCGAGACATTAAAAAAGGGACCCACACATAAACCAATAATATAACCAACGAATAGGATTAATGGAATACGTAATTCTTTCCATTTAATAGGTTCTTTCTTAATGACCGGCGATTCACGCCAGTGCTTTGAAAAAAAACGATACCAAATATATGTATAACCGCAAAGGAAAACAATAAATAAGAAACAAGGGAATAACATTTTATTTAAGAAATCAAAAAGTGAGAAATCAGTGTATAGAGTCAGAATCACAGCAGGGGTGTCAGCCCATGGAAGGGCTGCTCCTCCAATATTAGAAGAAACAACTAAACTAACTAAGATAGGAGTAATCGGGATATGATATTGATTAGCTAAATAGATGGTAGTATAGGTAAAGAGTAGAACGACACTTAGATTATTCATAAATAAGGAACTAAAGAAAATAAGGAAGGGCAGAACGAGAATAATAAAAGTTTGACTTCCTTTCGAGAGCTCGACAAATTTATAGCTGATCCGATTCATGACACCGCAACGTTCAAATATATCCGTAAAAAGTGAAAGAACGATCAGAAGAATGATAATCTCAGAAGGAAATGAGGTAAAAGCTTTTGCAACATCAAAGGAAGATGTTAGTGTTCCTATGAGTAATAATGTTCCAGCACCTAACAGTGCAGTAGCTGTTCTTTTTTTGGTGTTAAGAATCATGCCAATATAAATAAAAATCGTCATGATGATAAGAATAATGTTCATTGCTACACCTCTTTTTTAATAGACTTTCTGTATATCATATTGAAAGAAGGATAAATCTGTGTTATTGAATCAGGATAAAATTCCTCGTTTTTTACTTTTAGACATTTTTTGAATCTCCATTTGAGAAGTTTCTTATTTTTGCATAATATAGACTGTATACAGGGTGTTATTTTATGAAAAGGGTAATATATTAAAAAATAGTAGGTAGAAAAAGGAGTGAGAAATAAAATGAAAAATTCACCAATCATTGGATTAGCTCCATTATGGGATGATGGAAAGCAGTGCGTTTGGATGGAGCAAGATTATCTTGAGGCTATTACCTTAGCAGGAGGTATGCCTATCATTCTACCTCTTGTACAAAATGAAGCTATGATTGAAGAGATTGCTTCAAAAATTGATGGATTGTTTTTAACAGGAGGACACGATATCAATCCGAACATTTATCATGAAAAAGCTACTGATTTATGTGGGAAAATGTGTGATTCTAGGGATAGATTTGAGTTGAAATTAGTAGAAAAAATAATAGAGCAAAATAAACCTATTTTTGGGGTTTGTCGAGGACTACAACTCTTAAATGTTTTCTTTAAGGGGACACTTTTTCAAGACATCCCAACACAATATAAAAAAGATCGCAACTTCTCACATCGACAACAAATCCCGTATGATCAACCGGTTCATGAAGTTTTTTTTGTCGAAGGTGGCTTGTTAGCTCAGTGGTTAAATGTGAATACTTTACAGGTGAATAGCAGACACCATCAGGGCATTAAAAAGTTAGGTGAAGGACTAATGGTTGAAGCTCTTTCAAGCGATGGCTTAATAGAAGCGATTCATCATTCTAATTACCCCTTTTTAGTGGCTGTTCAATGGCATCCTGAATCGAGATGTAAAACAAATGAACAAGAAAGAATGCTCTTTGAACAGTTTGTGAATAGTTGTAAAAGAACATAAATTAAAGTCTGCACATGTATGAAATTTGAAGGGAAAGGTATCCTAAAAAAAGACACCTTTCTCTTTTTTTGTTGGTCCATTAGATAAAATTTATTGACAGTTTCTGCAAAGAGGAGTAGAATTTGAAACTGAGTTTCAAATTTATGAGAATGAGGTGTGAATATGACCGAGTCAAAAGGCTATAAGACGAGGCAACGGAGCTTAATTTTAAGCTATCTAGCTTCAAATCGGGATCGACATATTACTGCAGAAGAGATTATTAGCCATTTTCGTTCTAAAGGAACAAAGATAGGCAAATCAACGGTGTATCGATATCTTAATTTATTATTAGAAAAAGGGATTATTCGAAAGTATTTACGTGGTGATGGACCAACAGCATGTTATTGTTATGTGGACGAACAATCAACCGAGGCATTCGTCTGTCATGTAAAGTGTGAACGCTGTGGTAAAGTTGAAAATATTTCGTGTGAAGAAATAAAAAAAATCAGTGCAATCTTCGAGCAAAAATCTGCCTTTAAATTAGATTTAAGTCATACGATCTTTTATGGACAATGCAGGGATTGTAAAATAGAATGAGTTAGTTAAGAAGGAAGAGATTTAAAATGATAAAAAATGTTTGGACGATTTATAAAGAGGACCTTAAGCGTATTTTTACAAATTATGCCGCTCTTATCGTTATTTTAGCCTTATGTATATTACCGTCACTTTATGCGTGGTTTAATATTAAAGCATCGTGGGATCCTTATGGTCAGGAAGCAACGAGCCAAATTAAAATTGGTGTGATTAATAATGACAAGGGAACTGAGTTCAATGGAAAACTCATTAATATTGGAGATCAAGTGGTTGATCAATTAAAAGAAAATGATTTAATGGGATGGCAATTTGTTGACGAAGCAGAAGGAGAGAAGGCATTAGAAGAGGGAACATTCTATGCAACGATTACGATTCCTGATAATTTTTCACAAAATATTATATCTTTAGTGACAAGTGATGTAAAAAAAGGACAAATGATTTATCGAGTGAATGAAAAAATTAATGCCATTGCTCCTAAGTTAACTAGTAAAGGGGCCACTGGTGTTCAAGAGAATATCAATCAAACAATTGTTGAAACTGTCAGTGGTATTTTATTTGAAGCGGGAAAAGGATTAGGGTTGGAAATTCAAGAAACCGTATTACCTCAGTTATCGCATGTTTATGATCAATTAGAAGAATTAATTTCAAAATTTGGCGATATGAATAGTTTAGTGCAAACAGCTCATAATGGTGGAATTCAATTAAAAGACTTAATTGCCTCAATTCAGACCGATTTACCATTGATTGAAACGACCATTACTTCTGCAAAGACAACGATTACTTCTTTAGAAAGTTTCATGGATACTTCAAAATCAGCGCTAAGTGATTTCATGCCGACCTTAAAAAATGATCTGTTATTAATTCAGACGATTGCTGATGAACTAAATACTTATGTGAGTCAAATAGAAGAGGCCATTCTAAGTGGGTCAGACAAAGCTCCTGAATTGATTGAGAACTTAATCACAAAAGTAGAGAGCACTCAAAGTTTAGTCCAATCATTTGTTAAAGTATTAGAGAGTTTTAATAAATTCCCAGCCGGTAGATTTGATGAATTAATTTCACAGTTACAGGGTGTGAATGGAGAATTAGATAAAGCTAAAGACTTTTTACAACAATTACATGATACTACTGTTAATGGTGGAGAACCTAATTTAACGGTTTTAAATAACATCAAAACTTTATTAAGTAGTGTTTCAAGTACAGCTAGTGCCATTTATAATCGTTTTGATAGTGCTATTGTGCCATCTTTAAATAATGTCATTGATCAGGCTTATAGTACGGCAACTAATGTCTTACAAGTTTTAAAAGAGGCTGAAGCAAAATTACCAGATGTTGCTTCCTTATTAAATACAGCGTATGAAGGAGCAGATAAAGGAATTGACGCCATTGAATATATCAACTCAAAATTACCTGAAGCAGAGAATAAAGTAAGAGAAGTGACTGCAAAACTTGGTGATATTAATGAAAGCCAAAGTTTACAAGAGGTGTTAACGTTACTTCAAGAAGCAGTGACGGAACGTCAAAACTTTATGTCATCTCCCGTCGATTTAGTTGAGGAAACCATCTTCCCAATGCATAACTACGGTACTGCGATGACACCATTTTATAGTGTACTCGCTCAGTGGGTCGGAATGACGTTATTAATTTCAATGTTATCGGTTCATGCAAAAGGCGAATATCGTCCAAGTGAAGAATATTTTGGAAAGTTCTTGTTGTTTGCAACAATTGCACTTGTTCAAGGTCTTATTATTGCATTAGGTGATTTATATCTTTTAAATATCTACTGTGTCAATCCAGGTTTATTTATTGTTGGAATTTTATTCACGAGTATCACATTTACTTTTATCGTTTATTCACTCGTTTCAGTATTTGGTAACGTTGGAAAGGTTGTCTCAATTATTCTATTAGTCTTACAAGTGGCAGGTTCAGGAGGAACTTTCCCAATTCAATTAACACCTAAGTTCTTCCAAATTATTAATCCATTTTTGCCTTTTACATATGCGATTTCTTTTGCACGTGAATCGATTGGTGGAGTCGTGGAAAATGTTTTAGCAAAAGATATTATCATTATGTGTATCTATAGTGTGGGGGCAGTTCTTATTTCATTATTTTTAAAGAAACCAATTAATAAGTTATTACATGGATTTGCTGAGAAATTTGAAGAAAGTGGGTTAGGGGAATAATCGCATGAAAATCATGCGATTTTTTCTTGGAATTTACTGTGATAGCGGATTAAAATGTTGACACCAAATTTAGGGTATGATATATATTTGATATGGGTATTAGCACTCTAATGATGAGAGTGATAAAAAAGAACAGAGGAGCGATTAAATTGAAACAATTTAAAGCAGAGTCAAAACGATTATTAGATTTAATGATTAATTCAATTTACACACATCGTGAAATTTTCTTACGTGAGTTAATTTCGAATGCAAGTGATGCGATTGATAAACTATATTATAAAGCCTTAACAGATTCAGATTTAAGCTTCAATGCAGATGATTACTTTATTAAAATTTCTATTGATGAAGAAAAGCGTCAGATTACGATTTCTGATACAGGAATCGGTATGACAGAAGCGGAGTTGGATGAACATTTAGGGGTTATCGCTAAAAGTGGTTCATTACAATTTAAAAAAGATACAGAGTTAGAAGATGGTCATGATATTATTGGACAATTTGGGGTTGGATTTTATTCAGCTTTCTTAGTGGCTGATAAAGTGACTGTCATTTCAAAAGCTTTAGGAGCAGAAACAGCTTATAAGTGGGAATCATGTGGAGCCGATGGATATACGATTGAGCCATGTGAAAAAGCAACGGTTGGAACAGATATCATTTTAACAGTAAAAGAAAATACAGAAGATGAAAACTTTGATGAGTATTTAGATGTCTATAAATTAAAATCAATTATCAAAAAATATTCAGACTTCATTCGTTATCCAATTAAAATGGATTTAACACGCTCACAACTAAAAGAAGGTAGTGAAAGTGAATATGAAGAAGTCACAGAAGAACAAACAGTTAATAGCATGGTTCCAATTTGGAAGAAAAATAAACGCGAATTAACTGATGAAGATTATGAAAACTTCTATAATGAAAAACACTTTGGATTTGATCAACCATTAGCACATATTCATTTAAGTGTAGATGGAACAGTAAGCTATAATGCTATTCTTTATATTCCAGAGAAGATGCCATACGATTTCTATACAACAGAGTATGAAAAAGGATTAGAACTTTATTCAAGTGGTGTCTTAATCATGAATAAATGTGCCGACCTATTACCAGATTACTTTAGTTTCGTCAAAGGAATTGTCGATTCAGAAGATTTATCGTTAAATATTTCTCGTGAAATTTTACAGCATGACCGTCAATTAAAATTAATTGCAAAGAACATTAAAACGAAAATTAAAAATGAATTAGAAAAAATGATTAAAAATGATCGTGAAAAGTATGAAACATTCTATCAATCATTTGGACGTCAATTAAAATATGGTGTTTATTCAGACTTTGGAGCAAACAAAGACGTGCTACAAGATTTATTAATGTTTGCTTCATCTCATGAAGATAAATTAGTGACATTAGAGGAATACGTGTCTCGTATGAAAGAAGATCAAACGCATATTTATTATGCCGTAGGAGATTCAATCGATCGTATTAAAAAGTTACCACAATCAGAGGCTGTGTTAGATAAAGGATATGAGATTTTATACTTCACAGAAGATATTGATGAATTTGCGATTAAAATGTTAATGTCATACCAAGACAAAGAATTTAAATCAGTTTCTAGTGCGGATTTAGGATTAGATACAGATGCAAAAGAAGAGGAAGCAACAAAAGAGTTTGCAACGTTATTTGAAAATATGACGTCAGTATTAAGCGGAAAAGTTAAAGCTGTTCGTGCAAGCCGCCGTTTAAAATCTCATCCTGTTTGTTTAGCCAATGAAGGGGATTTATCAATTGAAATGGAAAAGGTATTAAACTCGATGCCAAATGGTCAGCAAGTAAAAGCTGATAAAGTATTAGAAGTTAATGTTAACCACGATGTGTTTAAATCATTACAAGCTGCATATGAACAGGACCAAGAGAAGTTTGATTTATTTACAGATGTCTTATATAATCAAGCACGCCTAATCGAAGGGTTAGATATTGAAGATCCAGTGGCATTTACAAATAATGTTTGTCGATTAATGAAATAAAAAAATAGGTGACTATCAATGATAGTCGCCTTTTTTGATAGGATAAAAAAGATGTTTAATAAATAGGAATGGAACTTTAATCAAAATCCAGTGATATTAAGTTGTCTTTTGAATTGCTATTAAAAAATGTAGGGTAATGCGGGTTTAATATGCTTTGGTAGAGTAAAGACGAAACAAAGGAATTTTTAAAACTTTATTTTCATAGACTTACAATAACGATGATAAACTAGCAAAATTAAGTAGGGGGATAAAAATGATAAGGGTAATCCTTTACAGTGTTTTCACTTTATGTTTGATAGCTGTCGTTTATGTCATGATCTATCAGTTTCTATTTAGATATGATGAAAGTTGTTCAAAATTAAAAGTATTGAATTTAGAAAAAGCAATCGACGATTTTTATTTATCAGAAGAAGATTATATAGAAAATATGACTAAATATGTGTACCCCAAACTAGAGAAGTATAGAAAAAGTGAGAGCTTTATGAATGATGGACATACGATTGTGTATGAAAGTTATCTTCTCGAAGAACCTAAAGCGACGATTATTATGATACATGGAAATTGTGAGAAAAAAGAGAAGTATCAAGAAGCAATTTATTATTTTTTAAATATGAACTATCAAGTCTATATCTTTGATCAATATGGTCATGGAGAGTCAACCCGTAGTCCAAGTGATAGAAATTTAGTTGATGTAGATCATTATGCTGTTTATGTGAATGATTTGCGTTATTTAATCGAGGAGATTGTTATAAAAGAAGTGAAGATGACTCCAATCGTTTTATTCGGACATTCGATGGGCGGGTGTATTGCTGCTTTATTAGCAGAGCAGTATCCAACGCTAATCGATGGCTTGATTTTATCATCACCAATGTTTCAAGTGGATACAGCAGGAATTTGGGAAGGATTTGCTTATCCGTATATTAAGTTGAGTTGCCTATTAGGAAAGAAAACAGATTATCTAGTTGGAGAACCTTATCGTCAAGAATTAGAGCAGGAAATCAATTCAACTCACTTATTAACGAATAGTCAAAAGAGAGGAAGTTTTATGTATCAACAGCGATTTACAGGTGGCACTTCTCCAACTTTCGGTTCTTCTTGGCAATGGGTAAGAGCATCAATCGATGCGATTCATCAAGTACTTAAGAAAGAAAATATTACTTTGATAGACGCTCCAATCTTATTATTTCAAGCAGAAGAGGATAGCGCTGTACTGCCATATGGTCAATATTCTTTTGCAAATTCAGCTCATGAAATTGATTTTTATTTAATTGAGAATGCACAACACGAGTTGTATATAGAAAAGGATGAAATTATTCAATCTTATTTTAATCAAATGAAAGAGTTTATTGAAACTAAAATTTTAAAATAGCTTAATCAATCGAATGATTAAGCTATTTTTATATCGTCATAGATAAATGGGATAAGAAGTTGGAATGCTCTATGTATCATAAAGACGTGCTATATCTAAAGGAATATACAGGCAATCGTTTGGGGCACATTGTTAAAGTTGGTCAGATTGTTTATAATTATGTAATAAAGCGTTATTATGGAAAAAAATTTAGTTCATGTAAATAATGTTAAATTATGTAATTAGAAAGGGTGTTACCACATAATGAAAAAGCGGGTAAAGGAAAATATTATAATAGGAGCAGGATTAGTTACCTTATCATTGTTATTACATTTTGTTCATGTCCTTATCTTTAAAGATATTCATCATACGATGATTTTTTTAGTTGCTGATATTGCTTTTATTCCAATGGAAGTTTTCTTTACTAGTATGATTTTAGAGCGTATGTTGGAAAGACGTGAAAAAGAACATGATAAAGAGAAACTAAATATGCTTGTTGGTGTATTTTATGCAGAAATTGGGACACAATTATTAGCATACTTCGTTGATCAAGATGATCGAGTTGCCATTTGTAAAAAATTACGTATTCAAGACCCATCGATTTGGAATGATGCCTATTTTAAACGTTTACAACAATTGAACTCATCTTATCACTATGAAGTTCAATTAGCCAAAATTGAATTAGGCGATTTAAAACATATGTTGCATGAAGGAAAGAATTTATTAATCACTTTAATGACAACAGAAAGTTTACATGATCATGAGACGTTTACTGAAATGTTAATGTTAATTATGCATTTAAAAGAAGAGTTAGATGTGAGAGATATTACTTCTTTATCTGAAGCTGAACGTCAGCATTTAGAGCAAGACATGTCGGCGTTATATCGCTATTTAACTTATGAGTGGTGTTATTATTTAGATTATTTAAGTAAACATTATCCAGGATTATTCAATACCGCTATTATGTTAAGTCCATTTAACAAAAAGCATCAACGTTGTAGTTTAGAAACTAACTAAGAAGGGGTGATAGGTGTGACCTTATTAAATCAGCATCAAGCCGTTGGGATTGTTGCTTTATCGAATGGCTTAAGTGAAAGTCAACGTCAAACAATTGAACAATTAGAAGTTGTATTAGCTAAACTAGGGTTAGAAATGAAGTGGCCAGCTTCTTTATTTAAAAAGCACAGCATTTATCATGCAACGGATCAAGAACGTGCAAAAATATTAATGGATTTTTATGAGGATAATCATATTCAAGCTATTTTTGATGTTTCTGGTGGTGATTTAGCCAATGGAGTATTACCTTATTTAGATTATGATATCATTCGTAGTCATCCAAAGTTGTTTTTTGGCTATAGTGATTTATCGGTTGTAGTCAATGCTATTTATGCTAAAACGAGTCACCCAACGTATCTGTATCAACTTCGAAATTTAGTTGGATCCATGGCAGAGATTCAGCAAGGAATGTTCCAAGAAACGTTGATGCAAGGAGGAAATACACTTTTTAATTTTCAACCCACATGGATTCAAGGGAAGAAAATGAAAGGTGAGGTTGTTGGTGGAAATATTCGCTGTTTCTTAAAATTAGCTGGAACTGAGTATCTACCATCTTTTGATGGAAAAATCTTATTACTTGAAAGTTATAGCGGCGATGTGGCGAAGATGGCCACTTATTTAAATCAATATAAACAACTTGGAGTTTTTGATCAAATTAATGGTTTGATTTTAGGCCACTTCACAGAAATGCAACAAAAAGGATATGAGCCCGATATTGTTTCATTAGTCCAAGAGATTGTCGGTAATCAAGATTTACCCATTGTGAAAACGGATGATATTGGACATGGCCCAGATTCAAAGTGTGTCATTATTGGTGAACTTTTGACACTAGGACGTGAGGAGGGGAATGGAAATGAAGGATAAACAAAAACAAAGTCATTGTGGGACTTGTGAGTACAATGTCAATAATTATTGTACGAGTCATCATGGCTACTATTTTCATGGAGAAGCCATTTCTGATGAAGAGGTTGAGTGTGAGGATTGGGTGAAGAATGTTCATGCTTACCCATTTTTGATTCAAGAAAAATAATCAAATAGAGACTTTAATGATATAGGTGAAACTTAACAATTGGATGAAGCCATAACTCCTGAAAAGGATTATGGTTTTTTTGTTGTCATTTTACAGAAAATAAAGACATAAAATTTTAGTGTTAGACTATTTATGGGGGAGGATGATTTTCGTGTATTGTCGTCATTGTGGGAAAGAATTGAATGAAAATGCTGATTATTGTACAAGTTGTGGAGTGTCAACGAACAAAGGGAATGCTTACTGTTCGTTTTGTGGAGCAGAGACGAATGAGGCAGCTGACGTTTGTGTAAAATGTGGAGCCAAGTTAAAAAAATTAAATGGAGAGCCTAAGTCAAAAATTGTAGCGGGACTATTAGGAGTGTTCTTAGGAGCATTTGGGATTCATCGTTTTTACTTAGGCTATACAACAATTGGAGTCGTTCAATTAATATTAAGTGTTCTACTTGGATTTTTTACATGTGGTGTGACAACTGCGATTGTTGGTCTATGGGGATTTATTGAAGGTATCTTAATTATTTGCGGAACAGTAATTACGACAGATAGCGATGGAAATTTACTACAGTAACCCATGATGAAATTTCGGTATTATCGACTCATATGTTATGTTGTAGGACTCATTGTTATTTATTTGATTCCATTAGGAGCTATTGAAAACCATCGATTATGTCTATGGTATCATTTATTTCAAGTCGATTGTTTTGGGTGTGGGTTTACCCGTTCCTTTTTTTGTTTCATGAACGGGGAGCTTTTGAAAGCTATTAGTTATAATAAAATGGTCCTATTCGTTCCATTGGGGTGGGCAATTGTGATTCAAGATAGTTGGATGATCATGACCAAATCAAATCGATTGAGTTTACTGGAACGAACCTTTATGCATGGAGCACGATGGTTATATCCTAATTTGAATCGCTTTAAAAAACTTAACTAAATCTACTTCAGATGCAATGTTATTAATAGAAACATCATCTATATCCTATGATTTAGCTAAGAAACCGATGGGTTCATGATACGTAGCTGGATTTTAATTATTTTGTCGATGAATCATTTCATCGACTTTTTTTATCGTGAATGATAAAAACATTCTTGGCGAATTTTGTTATTAAAATGAACTTATTAAGCTGGAGCATCGAGCTCTAATGGCTTATGTTTCATCAGTTCGTTCATCTATCAAGGAGAATTTACGTAAAAATCTTTAGAAATAAATGATTAGAAAAAGCCCCCTTTCGAGTCTCTATCGTGAAAATCAACTGTCCATTTGAGATGAATCGTTAAATGGACTGGATATCAGGAAGCGAAAAGTCATTGAATTCTTGTTATTCATTAATGATCCAATCCATCCTATTCATCCTTCATCTATAGCACGCTATAAAATGAATAGATGTTGAATGAAAAAATGTCAAACAGGTAGAATTTCTACTTGTTTTTTTATATCAAACGTTAACTTTGATTTTCGAAGTAGTTGACAATAAAAATATTGGGTGTTAAGATGTAAACTATTGGAAGGTGAAATATCATGGGATTAAAACAAGAGATATTGAAATTATTAGAGGAAAATCGTGAACAATATTTATCTGGACAAGAGATTGCGAATCGCCTCTCCTTTAGTCGAACAGCTGTCTGGAAGTCTATAAAGGCATTAAAAGAGGATGGATATGAGATTGATGCTATTTCAAATAAAGGATATCGATTAGATACGACGTGTGATTTATTATCAGCTGAAGGAATTCGATGTTATTTATCATCGGATTATCACAACGTACCTATAGAGGTGCATCAACAGATTGATTCAACGAATACGGAAGCAAAGAAACAAGCGATGAATGGAGCACCTCATGGGACTGTGATATTAGCCGAAGAGCAAACAGCTGGACGTGGACGTTTAGGAAGAACGTTTTATTCTCCTAAAGGAACAGGCATTTATATGAGTATGATTTTACGTCCCAATTTACATCTTAGTCAATCGATTCACGTCACGACTTCAGTTGCGGTGGCCATCTGCCAAGTGATTGAAAGGTTAACGAATCAAAAACCACAAATTAAATGGGTCAATGATATTTATTTAAATCAACAGAAAATTTGTGGGATTTTAACAGAAGCAGTGACAGATTTTGAAAGTGGGAATGTAGAATATCTGATTTTAGGGATTGGTTTGAATGTTCATACTAAACACTTTCCAGTTGAGCTACAAGCGATTGCAGGCTCTTTGAATCCAGAGGTAGTCACTCGCAATCAAATATGTGCTCATTTGTTAAATGAAATTTTTCCACTTTGTGAGGATTTCAGTCATCCGTTCTTACTTGATGAGTATAAATCAAGATCTAATGTATTAGGGAAGTGGATCACATTCATACAAAATCAACAGAGGTATGAAGCTTTAGCAGAAGATATTGATGGTCAAGGAGGACTAAAAGTTCGATTGAAAAGTGGAGAGCAGATGACCTTGAATTCAGGTGAAGTTTCAATTCGATGGAGATAAATTTAATAATTGAAAAATTAGAAAGTTCTTTAACTATTTTGTTTATAAGTGAAACAAAACGCTGATTATTAGGTGATTTACGAATCAAAAAGTGAGGGATAGTCATGAAAACAAAGGATTTAACGAAAATGGCAATTTGTATAGCCTTACTGAGTGTATCGTCGTATTTATCATTTCCATTACCATTTACACCAACGATGGTTACCGCACAAACAATTATGATTAATGTAAGTTCGTTACTACTCACGCCACAACAAGTATTTATAACTGTAATGTTATATCTTTTGATGGGGTTGCTTGGATTTCCAGTTTTCGCAGGAGGCGGTTCAGGATTAGCTTATATTGTAAGTCCAAGTGGAGGCTTCCTCTTAGCCTTTTTAATAGCTGCTCCTGTCATAAGTCTTATGAGGCAAAAAGTAGCCGTTAACTTTAAACGTTATTTACAAGTGACAGTCTTTATTGGGATGCCAATTATTTATTTCATAGGTGCTGTTTGGATGAGTGTGGTTACCCATATGGGATTGATTGCGACATTAAATGCTGCGGTTCTTCCTTTTGTGATTGGCGATACGCTGAAGTGTATCATTGCTAGTACACTAGCCTTGCGATTAGAAAGATTAACTTCTAGTACAAAATGGGTGACTTCCTATGAATAGCGTTTCATTCTATGGATGAAAATAGAACTCGTACTAGTGGATATCAATGTAAAAAGATGAGAGCAATCTAAATAACTCTCATTTTTTTCCATATAAATGATCTCATGTTATCTATTATTTTTAAAATAATGCTATGTTTAAGTATAGGGTTGAAATTTTATAAACGTTAAAGACCACAAGTTTTTTCAGTCTTTAATGAATATACTCTAAACATTGTTTGGCGTTATTAGGAAAGAAAATTAGATTTTATGATGGTATCGAAACGTCGATGCATCGTTTGATTTTTTATGTTGAAAAACGACTCTTTTTGAGCGATGATTTTTATAAAATGGTTCATCCTATAAATAGGTGATAAAAGTGAAAAAAAATCGCAAAGATAATCGAGAGTTTAAACAATTAAAAGAGCAATTAATCGGGACACGTCAAGTCGTTAAGCATACAAAAATCGGAAACCTTTGGACACATGAATCAGCGGTCCGAAAAAAGCTAAAGCAACTTTCTCAGATGGATGGTCGCTCCATTAAAGGGTTTGATAACTTGGTGATGGATTATCGTGAGCTTCTTGATGAGATTTCACAACGACTACTTGCAGATTATAATGAAAAGAACCAAACGCAATTTGATTTTGAGGAAATCATTCAAGAATATGAAGCCGAATATTTATCATCGGGTATTTTAACTGCTCTTGTGAGTAGTCATATTCCATCGCTGATGGCAGAGGCTTTTCAAACACATTTCCCACATAACCCTAAGGATGAATATCCAGAAGCAAGGGCGTTAAAACGAAAAGTCTACCTCCATTTAGGCCAAACAAATACTGGAAAAACATATCAAGCCATTCAACGATTAAAACAAAGTACAAATGGAATTTATTTAGCGCCCTTAAGAATTTTAGCGTTAGAGATTTTTGAGCGTTTGAATGAAGAAGGTATTTCATGTGATTTATTAACAGGTGAAGAAGAAGTACTCATTGAAGGTGCGAATCATCAAAGTTCGACCATCGAAAAACTAAACCTTAATGAGACGTATGAAGTTGCTGTGATAGATGAAATCCAAATGATTGGTGATTCTCAACGCGGGGCAGCATGGACACGGGCTTTACTTGGTTTAAGATGTCCTGAAATTCATTTGTGTGGTGCACTCAATTCAAAAGAGGTACTAGTGGAAATTTTAAAGGATTGCGGGGATGACTATGAAATTATTGAGTACATACGTCAAGTTCCACTTGAGATTGTTAAAGAGCCCTTTAAGTTAAGTGATGCGCAAGTTGGAGATGCCTTTATTCTATTTTCTAAACGAAAAGTATTAGAGTTAGCAAAGTTCTATCGTGAAAGTGGAATTAAAGCGAGTGTCATTTATGGTGATTTACCACCGGAAGTTCGTAAAATGCAGTATCATGAGTTTATTGATCATGAAAATATAATCTTAGTGTCAACTGATGCTATTGGAATGGGGGTGAACTTACCTATTCGACGTATTATTTTTATGAACCTTCAGAAATTTGATGGAGAAGAGGAGCGTTGGTTGACTTCTCAAGAAGTAAAACAGATTGCAGGACGTGCTGGACGAAAAGGACTTTATGAGGTAGGTTACGTGTGTGCTTATGGAAAAGGCTACTCATTTTTAAAAGAGAAAATCGAGATGGAAGATCCTCTTATTGAAGAGGTGGTTATGGGGCCAAGTGAAGCTATTTTAGAAATTGAAGGATTACCATTAAAAGAGAAACTAGCTCTTTGGAGTACAACCACTATAGAACTCGAATGGTATCGTAAAATGGATATCAGAGACTATATTTTAATTTTAGATAAAATTAGAAAATACCAGTTAAGTGAACACGATCAATGGAGTATTATGAAACTACCAATCGATGTTCATAATGAGGAGATTATCGCAACCTTACTTGCCTATATTGAGAATTATTTTATTCAAGATCAGGATGAACTTCCAAAACCTTATCAAAAAGAAGAAAGTTTACGAACACTTGAAACGTATTATCAGAAAGTAAATCTGTATTACTCTTTCTGTAAAAATTTCGACATTCCCTTTGATTTAGACTGGGTATATGAAGAACGACTTCGAGTAAGTGAACGAATCAATGAATTTTTAGTAAATGGTAAATATTAAAGAAAAAAGATGATATAAGTAATAATAGGTGAGAAATTAAATACTGAAAAATAATAAAAAGAAGCAACAGCTCCTTAAAAAAGAACCTATAAGATAGATACTTGAAAAAGTGTGAGCTTATAGGTTCTTTTATTGTAACTATTCAGCCACCAAGTAAACAACATCCGTTTCTTGGTGGTTTTGTTAATGATATGTAGTTCTATTGACCTACTTACCTACTTGTAAAATTTGAGTTATAATATCCTTACTATTCCAACTTTAGAAGAAGGTGTCATCTCATGTCAGAATCTGAAATCATCAAAGTTTATCAGGAGGGGATTCAATCCGTTATTAGTTTAGTTCAAGGACTTTCCACTCAAATCTCTGAGTTATCTCAGACTGTTTCAGATTTAGATGCTCGCCTTAAAAAACTTGAAAAACAATCAAATAAAACAAGTAAAAACAGTAGTGGGTTCCCTGCCATTTATCGTCGATAAATGTTTCTACCACTAGTAGGGTAATGACCTCCCTCAACCGATGGTTTCAAAAAGACAAAAAGTTTACGTCAACCTTCAAACAAAAAAACGGGTGGTCAAGTCGGGCATAAAGGTTCAACCTTAAAAATGGTAGAAAATCCGAATCATGTTGTGACACATCATCAACAAACTTGCCAAGGGTGTGGATGCCGTTTGGAAGATGTTAAGCCTGAAAAAACGATGAAGCGTCAAGTCTTCGATTTATCCTCCTTAAACTTTCAAAGGAACCGTCATCCATGATCATTGGACACCGTATTTTAAATATGATGATTGCACTCATGCTTTATGTAACGTTCATCATTTAAGAGAATTCAAAGGAATCATCGAGTTTGAGAACCAACAGTGGGCAAAGGACATGACGGAATTATTGCTTGAAGCTAAAACTTATTCAGAAGAGACTGAATATCCTTTACCACGAGATAAGGTTCAAGAATTTGGGCAGCGATATCAAACAATCATTGAAGAAGGCTATCTGGCGAATCCTTTAAAAGCTCATGAAAAAAATACAGATCCAGTTCGATTACTCAATCGTTTATCGAAACGACAAGAAGAGGTGCTAGAATTTCTATATCAAGTTGAAGTTCCATTTGATAATAATTTAGCTGAGCGTGATGTCCGAATGACTAAAACGAAACAAAAAATATCAGGCTGTTTTCGAACAGAAAAAGGGGCTCATTGTTTCGCACGAATCAGAGGATTCATTTCAACTTGTCAAAAGCAAGGATTAACGATCATTGAAAGTATTGAAACCATTTTAAGAGGAAATACGATTCAATTTTCATAAAATACAAGAGGGGGACTTCATGAAATGGGTACCTCTTTTTAGCTTACCCTCTTGTACTAGGCTGAATAGTTACCTTTTATTTTATAATAGAAAAAAAGATAACTTAAGAGAAGTATGGTGAAGAGAATGAGTCAAAAGAAGTTTACAGATAAAGAAATCAACATTTTAAATAAAAACCCTTATGTTAAAAAGGTATCAGAAAAAGCAATTATTTGTCATGATGAATTTAAACGTTTATTAGTTGTACAACTAGATGAAGGAAAAACTCCTCGTATGTTTTTTTAACAAGCAGGATTTAATGTTGAGATGATCGGCATGAAACGGATTGGATCTGCTGTTTTTAGTTGGAAATTGGCTTATGAAAAACCTGGATTATTTGGATTAAAAGATACGCTTCCGATGAATTCGGCACGTCGTTTAAATAGAGAGTTAACCGCTCAAGAGCAGACAGCTAAGCTTGAAGCTAAAATTAAATTATTAGAAGCAGAGAATGAATTATTAAAAAAGGTATATTTGATGGAGAGGGGGAGACTAAAGTAGTTAAATCCCTCACTCCTTCACAGAAATATGAGTTAATTACACAAGTCATTGAACACTTTAACTTAAAAGGTGTCATCGGCTATTTTTGTGATACCTTAAACGTCTCACGCTCAGGCTATTATCGCTATTTTAGTGGTGATGCAAAATAGAATCGACTAAAATGTGAAGAAGTGGATTTAATGGTTAGGGATCTTATTTTGAATATTTTTAATCATCGTGGATACAAAAAAGGATCTCTTCAAATTAAAATGACATTAGAAGGTGAAATGGGGATTGTTTATAGCCTTAAACGAATTAGACGCATCATGAAAAGATAGAGAATTATCTGTCCCCATCGTCGAAGGAAACCCTATTTAAAACAACTAAAAGCAACAGAAGAACATCGCGTTTTTAAATCGAGAATTTAGAGAAGAAACACCAGGTAAAGTCTTACTCACTGATATTACTTATTTATATTATGGAACTGGAAAAGTAGCCTATCTATCGATTATTTTAGATGCCTCTACCATTAAAATTTTATCTTATCATGTTTCGGATAGTTTAGGGATGCCATTGGGGACTGAAACCATTGAAAAACTATTTAGGAATAAACGAATCCCACTTCATCCAGAAGCGTTTATCCACTCTGATCAAGGAGCCATGATACCAGCCCAACCTTCCAAGCTCTATTAAAGAAAAAGGGATTAGGTCAATCCATGTCTCGAAAAGGAAACTGTTGGGATAATGCACCACAAGAATCTTTCTTTGATTACTTCAAAGATGAATCCCTATTAAAGAATGCCAAACATTAGATGAGGTAAAATACGAAGTCAAACGATATAAGATGTATCATAATATAGCACGTTATCAATGGAATTTAAAAAAGATGACTCCTGTGGGGTACAGAAATCATCTTTTAAATGTAGCTTAACTCATGTTTTTTTGAAATGTCCTTGACATAGGTTCCAGATTACCTTATTATTACGCTTCTTAATTCATATCAAGTGATAAATACTGATTGAAAAAAAGAGTGTTAGAAATTTAAGGATATAAATAATTTAAAAAAGTTAATACAGTATCTTTATTTGAACAATTTTTAATTATTCCTAAATATAGATTCCCATTAAAATTAAATTTGGACATTAAAGGGCTATTCGTTATCTCGATAACAGAGGAAGTGTCGTCAATAGTTAATAAGTGGTTTTGTAGAGAACTATTAGAACTTAATTCATCCAGAGAATATAGGAAATCATTTTCACTAAAATAATTTAGAGAAGAATCATCCATTATGACTATGTCTAACTGTTGAGCATTGATTGTTGCTAGAAGTTTTAAATGTGAGGCATAGGTGATTTCGTATTCTTCTTGAGTTGGATTATTTTTAATATAAAGATTATCGTAAAGTTGTACTTTAGCATCATCAATAGTAAGAGTAGTAATAAAATTATCACTTATAACAAGTGATGCTTGATCACTTAAATTAACATTAACTAAACCGATATTAAGAATGATATCTTTTCTAAATAGGAGGCCGTGAGTTATATTAATGACGAAGTATAGTAGTAGGATAATAGCTAAAACATGAAATTTATAATAGTCATAAAAATATCTTAATTTATTAAATTCCACACTCATTTATATATTTCTCCTTTATTTTCTAGACTAGTTTTTGTTCGTCAAGCCTTTTAGTTTTCTGTTCACATTGAAGTATAATATTAGACATTAAATAAGAACTAATTAATGCTGTGATTCCCATGCCAAAGATAATAAGTGGTGTGAAAATAAATATAATTGTATAAAAAATGATAAAATGAATGAAAGTGATAACAGCGCTACACATTAAAAAACGAAGTCCAATTATTAAAGCATTTTTAAATACATAGAGTGTTTTATTTTCAAATTTAGAAATTAATGGATAAATATAAAGGCTAATGAGAAGATAAGCTACACAAGCTACGAAATACGAGGCTAATAGGATGGTCCAAAAAATATTATCTAGACCTTTATGATATAAAATGTAACCATCAATTAAAAGAAGGGTACCTAAAAGTGTTAAAATTATCCAAACAGAAGTACTTTGTTTAAAATTTTGTTTAAAAGATTTAATGAAATCTTTAGTAAGATTACCTTCTTCATTACGAACAATTTTTAGTGAGACACTATATAAAGCTGTCGTTGAGGCTCCGATAGTAAAGATAGGAATTGAAAATATAAACCATAAAATATTTAAATAAGCACTGTAGCAGATGTTTGTGAGTGCTTTTGAAACAGGACTGTTATACTCGAATAGATTACCCATGAAAAATCTCTCCTTTTTAATCTCATTAGTGATTTGTTGATTCTCTAAGTATGAGTGTTGTTTCGGTATACATCTTACGGTAATTTAAAGTAGGTTCTTTAATTCTTGAAAATAATAGTTCAGCAGCACAAACCCCCATTATTTGACTGTGGATATGAATAGTTGTTAGTGGAGGAGATATAATCCTTGATTCAGGAGAATTATCAAATCCACATAAAAGAACATCATCGGGAACCTTATAGCCTTTAATTTTTAAAACGCTAATAACATCTAATGCAATAAAATCATTTGCACATATAAATAAATCAGGTAACTCATCTAAATTATCAAGGCAATTGTGCAAGTATTCCAAATATGAACTTTGTGTTTGAAGCGATTTATCTACATTATGATTTGTAAAACAGAATTTATCATAATACTCTATATTATGAAACAATAGACCATTACGAAATGCTAGGTAGCGTTCATAGAAAGATTGACAGTGATTAATTTCTCCAATGAAACCTATTTTTCTTTTGCCACGATGAACCATTTCTGAAATAAGTTGTTGAATTCCTGATGTGTTTTCCATATACAGGAAATCGGAATTAATAGGATTTGATGTTAGAACATGTGAATCTACGAATAAGATAGGGATATTTAAATTACTAATCATATGATTATAATCTTTATCAAACATTTCAAAACAAATAATCCCAGCACAAGTATGTTTGTTAAAAGAAGAGGGAAGTTTTAATGAGCTTAATTCTTCAGGTAAAACTCTGATGATTGTAAGCGTATAATTTAATTGTGATAATTCACGTTGAAATTTATCAAGCATTAATGATGCAAAGTGTGAATTATTTAAGAAGGTGGATGTTAATAAAATGATTTCACTTTGTTTTATAGAATTAGAAACTAGATCGTTGAAATTATTAAAGTTTGAAAATTCTGCGATTGAAAATTGTTTATATCCCATTTCTATAGCTTTTTGCATAACTTTTTCCCTAGTTGCTTCTGCTATAACTCCAGTATTATTAAGTGCTTTAGAAACAGTATTTCTAGAAATACCTAAAGCATCAGCAATATCTTGAATTGTTACTCTATTTGACATATATCCTCCTTATTTTTATCATTCTAATATTGATATTTTTATCAGAATGATTTTTTATATTTATATAAGTAGTGAAATATATTTCATAATCTCAGAATCAGGTTTATCCTATCAATATTTTTGACAGAAAGATCAACTATTGTCATGCTAAAATTTTCTCAGTTATGAAAACTTATCAGGACTTATATATTTAGGTTTAGTGAATGATTGGGTATCGGAAAAATATAGAAATATATAATTATTATAATATACGAATAAAAAATAGTCAATTGCACAATGTTTGCGCTTTATAATGTAACAAAAATTGTGCAAACGACAAAAGATAATTTGTGCAATTAATGGTGTTGTAGATGTAAGATTTGGGATATTTTTTGGTTAAAAATAACAATATTTATTGACAATGTGTAAAAACACTGATATAAATACTAATGTAAACGGTTGTAGTGTTACATTTGTAAAAGTATTGTGGAGTGAATTAATTTTAGAAAGGAGAAGAGTCATGGAAAATAGCGCACATGTTTTGGGAAATAACCAAGTGAAAAAGCGTGGTAGATCAAAAGAAACAATATTATATATAAAATCCCACTGGCAGTTATATGTGATATTTCTTTTACCAGCTTTATTATTAACATTGGTATTTAAATATTTACCAATGGGAGGGGTATTAATTGCATTTCAAGATTATAATCCGATAAAGGGGATATTGGGAAGTGAATTTGTTGGTTTTGAACACTTCATAAGATTTATGAAATCTCCAGATTTCATTTTATATCTAGTTAATACCTTAAAGTTGAGTATATATGGCCTACTATGGGGGTTCCCAGTACCTATTATCTTAGCTTTCCTATTAAATCGGATTAGTAGTTCTAAAATAAGACAAAAAGTTCAATTGGTATTATATTTACCTAATTTCATATCTGTTATCGTATTGTGCGGTATTATACGAATATTATTATCAGTAAATGGGCCGCTTAATTTATTCTTTAATACAGATATAGACTTTATGACTATGCCCTCAGCATTTCGTACAATTTATATTGCCTCAGGTATTTGGCAAACTGCTGGATGGGCTTCGATTATGTACACGGCTGCACTTTCGAATGCAAGTAAAGAGTTGAAGGAAGCGGCGATTATCGATGGAGCTAATATTTTTCAACAAATTAAGGCTGTTGAATGGCCAGCGATTAAAGATATCGTTGTGATTCAATTTATCTTAGCAGCAGGAAATGTTATGAGTATCGGCTTTGAAAAAGCATATGCGCTGCAAACAGATTTAAACTTACAAGCTTCTGAAATAATATCTACATATGTTTATAAAATCGGATTGCTACAGGGTGATTATGGATTCTCAACAGCAGTAGGATTATTTAATACAGTAATTAATATTATTTTATTAGTTTTAGTGAATAAAATTATTGCTAAAATGAATGACGGAAAAGGATTGTAGGTGAATAGTATGGAGAGGATAAAAAAATTTCATAAGCTATGTGTTAGTGATAAGTTATTTTTACTGCTATCGTTTTTGGTATTGGGGTTATTTTTATTAGCTATTATAGTACCTGTATTATATATTATCTTTGCATCATTTGTTGATCCAGTAACTTTACAAAATCAAGGAATTACTTTTGATTTCAGTAAATGGACCTTAACAGCATATGAAAGGGTAATTGATAATGCATCAATTTGGACAGGATTTAAAAATGCTATTATTTACTCAGTGTTATTTACTGTCATTTCGGTTATAGTGACGTTGCTAGCGGCTTATCCTATGTCAAGAGAAGATTTTAAAGGTAGAAAGATTTTTAATCTAATATTTATGATTACAATGTTTTTCGGGGGAGGATTAATTCCAACATATTTATTAATAAGTGATCTAGGATTATTAGATTCAATTTGGGCCATAATTTTGCCAGGGGCTTTTAGCGTATGGAATATGATTATTGCTAGAACGTATTATAAAGGTATTCCAAGTGAGTTAAGAGAAGCTGCAGAAGTAGATGGTGCTAATGAATTAGTCTATTTCTTTAAAATCTTATTACCAGTTTGTTTTCCAATTATTGCAGTATTATCATTGTGGCAATTTGTTGGAATGTGGAATAGTTATTTTGATGCAATGATTTATTTAAATGATGCATCTAAGCAACCATTACAACTTGTATTGCGCTCGATATTAATTCAAAATCAACCTGAGTCTGGAATGATTTCAGATATACAAAGTACGGCTGAAAGAGCTCAGCTAGCGGAGTTATTAAAATATTCTACAATTATTATTTCGAGTTTACCCTTAATTGTGATGTATCCATTTTTCCAAAAATATTTTGATGGAGAAATCATGTTAGGATCGATTAAAGGGTAATATAAAATACAAAATTTATGGAGGGGAAAAAATGAAATGTAGAACAGTTATGCAGGGAATTAGTCTTTTTTTAGCGTCATCTATAGCCTTAGTCGGTTGTAGTGGGAATAAAGTAGAGTTAAGAAGTCAAACGGATTTTCAAGAGGTTGATGTAGCAACTCTGCAATTTCCTTTACAAGAAACGACGACTATCAAAGGAATGACAACGTTTCCAGCTAATACGGAATCTAATCCAAATAACCGCACAATTTTTAAAAGGTTACAGGAGGCTACTAATGTAGAGGTGGAGTGGACAGCCATTCAATCAGATCAATGGGGAGATAAAATCACATTAGCAATGTCAGATGTTAATACATTACCTGATTTTGTAATGAATGCAGGATTTTCTACAAGTGATTTATCAAGATACGCACAACAAGGAGTTATTCTTCCATTAGAAGATTATATTGAAGCGTATATGCCGAACTTGAGTAATATATTAAATAAATATCCAGAATATAGAACTATGATTACTGATTCAGAAGGACATATTTGGTCTCTACCTTGGATTGAGCAATTAGGTAGCGGGAAAAAAGCTATTCAAACAGTTGGAAATATGAGTTTTATTAATCAAAAATGGCTTGATTTCTTAAATTTAGAAATACCTGAAACGGTAGAGGAATTTGAAGAGATATTAATTGCCTTTAGAGATAATGCGGAAGCTTTACAAAAAGAATTTAATATAGATGGAGATATTATTCCAATGTCTTGTATTATTAATGATGGTGATCAAGATCCTTCAATATTAATTAATGGATTTGGGGAAGGATACGGCGATCCAGATAAAAGTAGACATATTGCAGTAACAGATAATCTAGAAGTCATTAGTACTACTGTACAAGAGGGGTACAAAGAAGGTATTCAATGGCTACATTCTTTATATGAGCAAGGTTTAATTGATGCAGAAGCGTTTACTCAAGACTGGTCTACATATGTCTCAAAAGGGAAATCAGGACGTTATGGAGTTGCTTTTAGTTGGGATATTGCAAACATTGATAATCTTAATGATTGGGTTCCATTACCAGTTCTAACTGCTGATGTGACAAATTTAACAGCTCAAAATGGTTCATTTACTAGTGGTGTAGATGTTGGGCGTGCAGTAGTGACAGCTGCAGCTGGAAATCCAGCATTAGTATGTGCATATTTAGATCAAATGTATGATCCATTTCAATCTCCACAAAACAATTGGGGAACTTATGGTGAAGATGATGAGTTTGATATCTTTGAATTAGGGAAAAATGCAGATGGTGAAGAAATGTTACAACATGCGCCTCTAGGTGATGCATCACCTGTTGAAGTTCGTGAAGCTGAGTCTGTTGGTGGCCCATTGGCTATTCTTGATGAGTATTATGGTGTTTATGTTACTACACCAGCTGATGCACAATATCGTTTAGAGTGGATTGAAGAGTACTTTACACCAGATATGAATCATGAATATGTATATCCTGTAGTTTTTATGGATCAAGAAGATACTAAACGCTTAGCAAATCTTCAAACTGATTTGGAAAAATTAATGAATACTAAAAAAGCTGATTGGATTAAAAATGGTGTTACTGATGAAGAGTGGAGTCAGTACCTGAAAGATTTAGACGCTTATGGACTACAAGAATATTTAGAAATTCATCAAAAATATTTAGATGCAGCTTATGAATAATTAGGATAATAACGTATCTCAATATGTCTGGGAAATGAGGATATCAAATATGAATATAATTTTAAATAAAGCTAGAGAGTATGAGATGAATCATGAGGGTGCAATTAAGCTACAAAAACCTGACTTTCATTTAGCATCACGAGTTGGGTGGATGAATGACCCTAATGGATTTAGTGTTTATAATAATGAATACCATATGTTCTATCAATATCACCCATATAGTGCTTCATGGGGACCGATGCATTGGGGACATGCTAAAAGTAAAGATTTGATTAATTGGGAGTATCTGCCTACGGCGTTAGCACCTGATCAAGAGTATGATCAATTTGGATGTTTTTCTGGAAGTGCTGTAACGTTAGATGATGGTAAGCACCTACTTATGTATACAGGTGTGAAAAAAGTAAAACTTCCAAATGGTGAGGAAACCGATATTCAAACACAATGTATTGCCATTGGAGATGGTGTTAATTACAAAAAACATCCAAATAATCCAGTTATCACAGCAGATATGCTACCTGAAGGATGTAGTAAAGTAGATTTTAGAGATCCTAAGATATGGAGAAAAGAAGATGGTAGCTATTTATGCGTAGTAGGAAATAGACCAGCAGATGGTAGTGGACAAGTTGTTCTATTTAGTAGTAAAAACGCAATTGATTGGAAATATGAAGATATTTTATCTTATAATGGAAATAGGCTAGGGAAAATGTGGGAGTGTCCTGATTTCTTTGAGTTGAATGAAAAAGGTGTATTATTAATTAGCCCACAAGATGTTTTACCACAAGGATATGAATATGGAGGTGGGAATGTAACGGCTTGCTTAATCGGTGATTTTGATAATGAGAACAATATCTTTAAAGAAGAAATTAATCATGCAATTGATTATGGGTTAGATTTCTACGCTCCACAATCTGTTCTTACTGAGAGTCAAAGACGGATTATGGTAGGATGGATGGCAAATTGGGACACAAATGGTTTACAAAATCCAGGTAGAGAATGGTTTGGACAAATGAGTATACCAAGAGAACTACACGTTATAAATAATCGATTAATTCAAAACCCAGTTAAAGAAATTGAAAATTACCGAAAAAATAAGGTTGAATATCAAGAAGTTACATTCAAAGGTAATAAAACATTTGAGGCTGTTAAAGGACGAAGAATTGATTTAGAAGTTATCGTTAAACCAAGTATCAACTGTGATGAATTTTCAATTAAACTCGCACAAGATGAAGTATGCTATACTGCAATTAAATACGATGTGAAAAAATCCTTATTAACAATGGATAGAAAATTTTCGGGTTGTAGAAGAGCTGTTTTGAATGAAAAAAGTGCAATAGTACCATTAAAAGATGGTTTGTTAAAACTCAGACTCATTTTAGATAAACAAAGTATTGAGACATTTATTAATGATGGTGATAAAGCAATGACTATGTTAATCTTTACTGATTTAAATGCTGAGGGAATTTCATTTTTTAGCGATGAAGAGATAACGCTAAATCTTGTAAAATATGATTTAGTGAAATAATTAAAGATTAATTTTTTTAGACTAACGAATTGTTAATACAACTGTGACACTTTCTCATGAAATAGCTCGACTCCTACCAGAGAGGGATACCACTTCGTGGGGAGGTGACCTATGCAGTTTTCCACCCTAAACATTTTTGTAGTCGATGATTAATGAGGCACTCTGCCTCATTAATCTCTTCATTACTTCCTCTTTGCCAAGACGAATAGGCATCTGCGAAATAAACAGTAACTTTTAAATCAGCTTCTACTTTGGAATAACAAGCAAACGCTTTTCCTCAATCGGAAGTACGTCATATAAATATGTCTATTTTGACCCCTAACTTTGAGCTATACTGTAGCTATCAAAGATAAGGAGGTCAATTTTTTATGAAAGAAAATCATATTATAGTTCCAGTCACATTGAGTGACCCTAATTTAAAGTCTTAGTCAGCATCTACGACCGGTAAGGATATGCCTGCCTGTTACTTTAAAATTAAGGATACTGAAGTCACGTTTTACAATGGGGAAATAAGAGTATATTTTAGATGAAGTTTTAATGGAGCTGTTTAAGTATGCTTATTAATTTTACTACGATTCAAAATATCTTTAAGCCCTACTAATGGGGGGAGGCATTTACTTCGTAAATGGTCGGTGATCCATTGTTTGTCGCCACAACGATATGCGTTGTGGGAATGAGGGTTTAACTAATGTCCTCACTGATAAATATGATTTAGATTTATTTAATCAGACTATCTTCTTATTTTGTGGGAGAAAAAAGATTGAGACAAAGCTTTATACTAGGATCGTGACGGATTTATGTTGTTATATATAGAAACAGAAATGTATTTCATCATTCTACATCAGTCTTAGTTAATCGATTGCTTTAATACTAAGACAGACTATCGTCCAGGGGTCACCTAGCGATTTCTGAAAGAAATCTACTCCTCCTTTGCTAGGGTATGGGTCACCTACCATGCGAAGCATGTTTCCTCCATTAGTAGGGCTTAAAAGTTTTCCGATATGAAAAACTTATCTGGACTTATATATATTAGAATCGAAAATGAAAATTTACAATGACCACAAAATCAAGATGTAAAACAGGTTGCTTATACTAATAGAAATAAGCGGTTTTTTCGATAAAATCTCTTATTTCTATTTTTTTATGATTACTTATACTAGTTGTAATGATAAACCCTTTTCAAAGTAGGCGACTTGGATGACAGAACTTGAACAACAATTAATAGAACGAAATAAAGCTTTATTCACTAAAAATCAATCACTCGCAGAAAAATTTCGCCAACTAACTGTGCAGATTCAGTATATGAATAAAAAGAGATTTGAATTTTCTAAGTGAGAAGACGAAGGTAGCTGATGCTCAAATTTCATTATTTTAATCCGATAATGTTCAGAATTTGGTGTGGTAACTTCTTTATGAGTTTTTTTATGGGTCACATACAATATTACAATCTATCTGATAAAAATTAAGTAATGGCGTCAAAAAGACAAATAAGTGATATAATAAAAGATAGTAATAATTAAAAGAGGTATAAAGATGACAACATTTAATGAATTCAAACTTAGTTCAGACATTTTAAAAGCATTAAATGGACTGGGGTATCATGAAGCTACAGAGGTTCAAGCCCAAGTTATTCCAACCATTTTAAATAAAGAAGATCTAATGGTTCAATCAAAAACGGGAAGTGGGAAAACAGCATCTTATGGAATTCCAGTTTGTGAACAAATAGATTGGGAAGAAAATAAGCCTCAAGCACTTATTTTAACTCCTACTCGAGAATTAGCCGTTCAAGTTCAGGAAGAACTGATGCATATTGGACGCTTTAAGCGATTAAAGGTAGTTGCTGTTTATGGGAAGTCTCCGTTTAAAGATCAAGTTCGAGAATTAAAACAAAAAACACATATTGTTGTTGGAACACCAGGGCGAGTATTAGATCATATTGAGCGTGGAACATTAAATTTACAGCAAATTAAATCTGTTATTTTAGATGAAGCTGATGAGATGTTAAACATGGGATTTATTGAGACGGTGGAAATGATTTTAAAGATGACACCTAAGGCACGTCAAACGATGTTATTTTCGGCAACGATGCCAAATGCAATTAAAAAGTTAGCAAAGAACTATTTATCGCAGCCGACAGAAATTAAAATTGAATCGAAATCAATTGCAACCGATTTAGTTGAGCATGCGTTATATCCTGTTCGAATGCAAGAAAAAGTTCGTTTACTACAAGAGTTATTAACCGTAGAAAATCCAGGTCGCTGTATTGTATTTTGCTCAACACGCGAAGCAGTAGACGCTTTATATCAAGGATTAAAAGCAAAAGGTTATCCTGTGAATCGTCTACATGGAGGAATGGAGCAAAGGGATCGTCTTGAAGTGATGCGAAACTTTAAAATGGGACAGTTTTCTTTTTTAGTCGCAACGGATGTAGCAGCACGAGGAATCGATGTCAGTGATTTAACACACGTGTTTAACTTTGATTTACCTGAAGACCAAGAATCTTTTGTTCATCGAATTGGTCGCGTCGGGCGTGCAGGAAAAGTCGGGAAAGCGATCACGTTTGTAACTCCATTTGAGACTAAGTTATTAGAGCAGATTCAAGCTTATATTGGATTTGAATTGCCAGTGATTGAACGTCCAGTGGCAACAGAAGTTGAAAAAGCAAGAGCTGCCTTTGAAGCGAAATTAAAAGAACGTCCGAAAATCAAAGTGCAAAAACATGCAGATGTCAACAAAGAAATTATGAAAATCTATTTAAATGGTGGAAAGAAAAAGAAACTTCGTGCGATTGACTTTGTTGGAACCATTTTATCTATTGATGGAGTTGAGAAAGAAGATATTGGAATTATTGATATCCAAGAGAATGTGACCTATATTGATATTTTAAATGGTAAAGGTTGGAGTGTCATTGATGGGTTAAAAACGAAGACCATTAAAGGGAAAAAACTAAAGGTTCAAAAAGCGTATAACTAAACGATTTAAAAGATGAAAAGTAAGGTCGGCAAATTCGCCGATCTTTTTTTGATATGATTAATACGTTGGTAAATGGACGGAAATGCTAGTTTATTGCATAGCAAATCCATCAATTTGTCATACTAGTTTTATTAAGATATAAAAGCAGACGGGGAGGATTTCGTCTGCTTTTTTTCAAAATGAGGTGTAAAAATGGTACGACGTGGGTACGATAGCCAAGACGAACGCTGGTTTTCCCAAGTAGAATTGGAGAAGTTAAAACAGGCAAATCATGATATTACTTGGCTCATCAATCGAGGTTATAAACTAGAAGGAAGTGTTACTTTTGTTAGTAATCGCTTTTTATTTTCAAACCGCCAACGTGAAGCATTAAAGCGTGTTATTTGTGCAAGCACATGTTGTTTAAAACGTATGGAAAAAGAGTTACCACTAGAGCAGATGAAAGGAAAGACACTCTATATTGATGGGTTCAACTTAATTATTACACTTGAAGTGGCATTAAGTGGTGGCACCTTAGTATTTGGGAATGATGGGAATATTCGTGACTTAGCAGGACTTCGAGGCAGTTATCGAATGATTGAAGAAACTGAACAGGCTCTTCAACTACTGGGACAATTTTTAAAGCGATATGAAGTTTCGCATGTCATTTTCTATTTAGATGCACCTGTTTCAAACTCTAAACGGTTAAAATCCAGTATTTTATCGATGATGAAAGCCATTCCTCTTTCTGTTGAAGTGGAATTAGTTCCGAATGCAGATGTGCTACTTGTCAATAAAGAATATGTCGTGAGTACAGATGCTGCTATTTTAGATTCATGCCTGAGTTACTTCAATCTATCAAAAGCGATAATTCGAGAGAACCAAGTGAGTGCCATGATGGTTGATTTTAGAATGAAAGAAAGAGGGAGTATCGATGATTGAATTTATCATTAACTATTGTGCGCCAACACTTGCTCATATTAAAGTGGCTAATTTATTTAGCTATCCGCTCACATCTCTAGAAACTCTCAAAGAAGAGTTAAGGGCGGTCAATGAACAGATAAACCCATCTGGTATTTACGCCACGTTACTTAAAATTGGAAAGAAAAGAGCTTTAATTTATGTCTATCAGCAACAAGCGTTAGAAATTGAATTAAGAAAATTGAACGTAAAACAATTTTTGACGACGATTGGGTATCAATCCTTTAATCTTAAAGATTGTTTGAATTTTTTAAAAAAACGTTTGATGATCAGTGAAGCATTTCCACATGAAATAGGATTTTTCCTCGGTTATCCGTATGATGATGTCATTGGATTTATTGAACATGAGGGGAAAGACTATGCTTACAAAGGATACTGGAAGGTTTATGCAAACGTTGAGGAAATGAAACATCTATTTAAAAAATATGCAGATTGTAAACAATATTACCTTAAGCAATATGAACAAGGCATATCGCTACAATGTTTGTGTGATACAATAATAGATTAATAGATAAGACGTAATCATTCTTATGTATCGTAAAAATTTGACTGCATATATCGTCGGTCTGTATGAAGAACGTTTGATGATTTTACAGTTTTTTTACCCTTTTATTATGAAATATGGATTATTTTTCGATATGATAAATCAGTGAAAATGGATAATTAGGAGCGTGATTGTCAACTAACGATACTAACAATGTTGGTGAGTTTGACGAATAAAGCAGGGAGGCAGAGAGTATGAGGAAACGATATCTAATCGGATTCTTTATTGTAACCCTTCTCATAAGTATGGGGTTGACGTGGAAACTAAAGATGTCTGTTCGTCCGTCTTTAGCGAAAGAGTTACTAGATTTACCTTATATCGTTAATAAGGTGGACGAGCTTGGCGGTGAGGACCTTCAATTAAATTGGCAAGAAATTGTGTCAATTATTGCAGTGGACCCGAAAAAAGATTTGAGTCAAATCTCAGAGGAAGAATTACAGCAACATGCTTCACTTTTTATTAGCCATTATCAAGTCTTATCCTTTGATGAGGTTCTCAATCAATTAGATTTAAATGAGAAAGAAAAAAAGAGGGCCTATGAGAACTTGAATCAATTAAAACATTATGGTTATATTCCTTCTAAAACGAATCCTGAATCTTTTGAGATGAGATTTATTGAGTCGATTAAAGCAGGGGCGATCGAAAACTATCAGTTATATGGCATTTTACCGTCTATTACGATTGCCCAAGCGATATTAGAATCTGATTGGGGGCAATCAGATTTAGCCAATCAAGCGAATAATTTATTTGGAATTAAAAAAGGGACGAATTGGTCAGGTGAAGTCATGAGTTTTGAAACGAAAGAAGGCTTTGATGAGTATATTATCGATGAGTTTAGGAGTTATCCATCGCTTAATGCATCCATCATTAATCATGGTCAATTTTTAGTAGCCAATTCTCGTTATACTAAAAGTGGCGTGTTTGAAGCTAAGACCTATAAAACACAGGCAAAAGCATTAGAAGAAGCGGGATACAGTACCGCTAAAGATGAAAATGGGGATAAAATTTATGCTAAAATGCTGGGTCAATTAATTCGTCAATATAATTTACAATTAATTGATCATGCTGTGTTATATTGATAGAAAACCTCTATTTTTAAATAGAGGTTTTTTTGATTATATTTAGAACTTAATCTTTGAGTCTTTTAAATGATTGGTTAACGTGGTATAGTTTAAGCAACAAGTTAGCGTCAGCTAACTTGTTGAAAAGATATTTTTTTAAATAGATATTAGAAAAGTCTTTTATTTTTAAGATTTAGTTAGCATAAGCTAACTTGAATAAAGTGGAGGGATAAAGATGCAGAAGTATTTAGTTGAACATTGTGCACCCACGTTAGCGGGGCTAAAGACAGCGAGTTTATTTAATTTATCTTTTTCAACTCGTGAAGAGTTGGATCAAAAGGTGTTGATGGCGAATCAAATGTTAAATGATAAAGGTCTTTATTGTGAAGTTTTACGACTGCGTCAAACCTCAGCTTTGATTTATGTGTATCGTCATCAACAGTTAGAAATGGATTTATCAAGATTAGAGAGTCAACAACTCTTATTAAAAGTTGGTTATTCCAGTGTGGTGCTAAGACCATGCCTAGAATTATTAAAGGAACGTCTTTGTTATCAAGAAACATTTCCTCATGAAATAGGATTATTTCTTGGCTATCCTGTAGAAGATGTCGTTGGATTTATAAGGCATCAAGGGAAAAATAGTAAGCACACAGGATATTGGAAAGTGTATGGGGATGTAGTGGAGAGTATTAAGCTCTTTACAAAGTTTAAAAAGTGTAAGCATATCTATAAGCAACGATTTGGAAGTGGTGTTTCGATTCAGCAATTAATTGTTGCTGATTAATATAATTAAAGGAGAGTGGAATGATGAGTAAAGTTGCAGTTGTGTTTTGGAGCGGAACAGGAAATACGGAAGCGATGGCAAACCAAGTAGTAGAAGGTGCAAAGCGTAAAGGAGCCGAGGTAGATTTATTTACAGCTGCTGAGTTTGAGAAGAGCTTAGTTGCTACGTATGACGCTATTGCATTTGGATGTCCGTCCATGGGCGTGGAACAGTTAGAAGATGGCGAGTTTGAACCGATGTTTGAAGTCTGTTTACCAAAGCTTGCGCATAAGAATATTGCATTATTTGGTTCATATGGCTGGGGTGATGGTCAGTGGATGGAAGAGTGGGAGTCTACTTGTTCAGAAGCTTCAGCAAATCTAGTTTGTCAAAGCGTGATTTGTAATGATTATCCTGATGAAGAAGCATTAGATGCCTGCTACCATCTTGGACAGTCATTAGTAAAATAAGAGGAAGGAGCGGAATATTCCCGCTTCTTTTTGTCATTTAATCACTTATTTTAAAGATATATCATACGATAGCAAAAGATAGAGTGAAAGGTGTGATTAAGTTTTGAGTGAAGACATGAGAGCGCCAATTAATAAATATACCATCACAAATCTTAATTTACGAAAAGAGCCTTCTAAATCAGCTACGATTATTACGGTCATTCCAGCCTATTCTCGATTTGAGCTCATTGACTCAGATGATGAATGGTTGAAAGTATTATACGATAACCAAATCGGTTATGTTTATAAGGATTATGTTTCAGCAACCAAGATGACCACAAGTAATGTTCATTTAAGAACTAAACCATCAAAAGATTCTCAGTCTATGAAAGTGATAAAAAAGCATCAAGAGGTTGAAGTCGTCGATCAAGATGGACTTTGGAGCCAAGGTTTTTATGATGGAAAGCTTGGATTTATTTATAGCGCGTATTTAAGTAATGATGGAGCGAAGTCAGATCCAGATCCAGATAAATTAGCTGTATTCTATATGGATATGACGAAATATGTTAATGATAATAAAATTAAAAGTCCAACATCATTTCTATTAACGACAGATTTAAAAGCCAAACAAACGTATGTCTTTGAAGATAATAAAGGAACTTGGAAAGAATTATATCGCTGGCCATCTACGATTGGGGCACCGGTGACACCAACGATTACAGGAACGTTCCATATTAGTGGTCGTAAACCTTATTTTGGAACCGACCGTTATCAAGTAAAATATGCGACCCGAATTAAAGATGGTTATTATTATCATTCAATTTTATATGATCCAAGTGGCACACGAATTATCGATGATCGGTTAGGTGAGGCACTGAGTCATGGGTGTATCCGATTAGCTCCGGAGAATGCGAAATGGATTTATGATAATATTTTAGACGGTACCACAGTTGTTATCCATTAGAAAACGCCCATTGATGGGCGTTTTTTTACATGATCACCTGCTGTTTGTTGAGTAAATCGATGTAAGACTTCATTTGTTCTTCTGTGACTTGGGGAAACGATTCATAGTAAGCGCCAACTGAAGTGAAGCGATCAATGGAATGGAGACAGATGATGTCATCTACAAACTGTCGGAATGTTTCAGTTGGGGCAACAGGGACAGCCAGAATAAGTTTTTTAGGTGCGTGAGCATGAATAGATTTAATGGCAGCAAGTAGGGTGAAGCCTGTGGCAATCCCATCATCAATTAAGATGACCGTTTGATTCATCACAGGTGGGAATGTTTCACTTCCTCGATACTTCTGGAGTCGACGTTTAATTTCCATCATTTCTTGTTGAATTTGTTCTTGAATATAGTCAGAAGAAACGTCGATTTGATTAATATATTCTTCATATAATAAATAATTTCCATCCATCGTGACGGCACCGATGGCAATTTCTTTATTATGAGGGGCACCGATTTTTCGCGGAATCATAAAATCCCAATCTAGTTGATAACGGCGAATAGTCTCGAGCCCAACTTCAACGCCTCCACGGGGAACGAGTAAGATGAGAGGATAATCGTTCTCAAATCGTTTAAGTTGATTAGCAAGTTGTTGGCCTGCATCGAATCGGTCTTTAAAAAGCATCTAAATTCCTTCTTTCATTAAAAATGCTTTGATTATTATGTGAATTTTTGGTGATTCATATCATCAAAAACTAACGATTCAAAAAAAGTAACAAGGTGAGGAAAAATTTAAAAATTCATCGGTAACAAATTCAAAAAATTAGCATAAAATGCATTGAAATGTCATTAGAAAGGATGAATTTAAAGTGAAAGTTTTGAAACACCACATGTCTGTCTATCAATATACATGGACAAGTTTAAAATTACGAGCGGAAAAATCAATGATTGCTGAAGTTTTAACAGTAATCCCATCTCATACGAAATTTGAGGTGATTGATGTTGATGGCTTGTGGTTAAAAGTAGTATATGAAGGTCATATTGGTTTTGTCATTAAACAATCGCTTTCAGTCAGTGGGCTAGTTGAGAAATCATTGCAACTTAATTTTCAAAAAGAGGTTATTTAAATGATGTTAGCTTGTAAAATTGAGGAGCAAGTTGAGAAAAGAAGTGACAATCTGAAAAAAAGTATCTGACAGAATATAAAATCCGACAAATTCTGCCGGTTAAAATTTTTATAATAGAAAGGTAAGGGAAGAAAAATAGAAAATAGATATTGGGGTGTCATTTTCTATTTGGAGAATTAAAATAGGTAGTGTATTGTATTCTTTGCTAGAAACTTTACCTAAAAGCCATCTGGATTTGAAATCGAGATGGCTTTTTTTATGATGAAATCAGAAAAAATTGCAAACGATATAAAGATAAATAGGGTTGATTGTTGTTATGACCAGGATTACGATAAGTGGTTAGATGAATGGGATCAATAGATGAAAAATACATGGGATAGAGGATTTCATAGCATCATATAAATATAGCTACTGATATTAGCAGGGGGGATAATATCGTTAATTTCTACTAAATCGTTGACTTTCAGTGTATTTAGAGCGTGAGTCATTTATGATTAATTGTGCTATTGATCAACGTAAGATTCCTCTTCAAATTTTAATGAAGTTAGTCACTTATTTGGTGAACTAGTGAAAAAGAGGGTTAGGAATAAAAGCTTTATCGCATAAGAAGAACATGAATGGCTTATATTAAAATTCCTTAGTATAAATAGAGGCTAGCTGATAAATACTACTGAGAGCTTGATTAAACAGTAGATTTGAGGTGATCAAATGAATGAACAAAGAAATGAGGCCGTATGGTATTTTGTCATGAGTGTGTTGATAGCATGGATTTGTCTAAAGTCGTTTGATTTTCTAGGAATTGCAGGTCATCTTTTATTAGTTATAGCTATAGGTTTAATGGGGATTGGATTTATAAAATTACCAATGATAAAAAATAGGAAACATGAAAGATATAATCATCGACTTCATCAAGGAATGCAATTAAATGAAGTCTATCAAAAGTTGAAACTAAGTTTTGATGAAGAAATGGGAGATGATAAGACGATCATTTATGTAGATAGTCGACATAATAAATGGTTTGTGATTCAAAAAGAAAAGGTTATGCCAGATTATAAAAGGATACATATTTTTGATTTTTGTGATATTGTCTCAGTCGAGTTAATAAATGAACGAAGCTTTTATAAGAATCAACTCAATTACCGCACTGTCGATGAAGTTTGTACAAGACTTGAAGTACAAGTTATGACTACAAACATCAAGATGCCAGAAATTCATTTACGATTTATCACTGCAGATGTTTTTTGTTCATCAAAGCAGTATCAAAAGATATTAAGAGAAGCGGAATATATAAAGACGATATTAACAAGCATGAAATATCAAGGTCATGATGAGTTATATGGATGGGGCGAGAATATAAAATATAAGGAGGAAAGAGAGGAAGTTATTGAATAAAAATAAAGCTAGAGGAAATCCTCTAGTTTTATTTTTGTCGTAGATCGATTGAGGAATACTGTGCTAAAATGATCTTATTGTAAGTGAAATGTTGTAAGGAGTGTCAGAGATGGAACAAGAGACAGTATTTATTCGAAACCAAGGTGGCGTGACAGTACTGAGTGACTTACTTCAATCACTGGATCAGTGTGAAGGTTTTTGTTTTACGGTGGCCTTTATGACGTTTGGTGGAGTTCAGCTATTAGTTCAAAAGTTAAGTGAATTGGAACAACGTGGTATTTATGGTCGCGTTTTGACATCAACATATCAGCAATTTTCAGAACCGAAGGCGATTGAGAAGTTACAATCTTTTAAAAATATAGAAGTTCGTTTATATGATCAAGTCATTGAAGGGGGACTTCATGCAAAAGGTTATCTATTTATGAAAGGAGAGCTTGTTGAGGTTTATATTGGTTCATCCAATTTAACGACGAGTGCATTAAAAGAAAATATTGAATGGAATGTGAAGTTAACTAAATCAAAGAGTGATGTAATGGTTGAGGACGTATTATCTGATTATGAATTGTTATGGGAAGCTGCAGGTAGTTTAACGAAAGAGAAATTAGAAAAGTACAAAGCCAGCTATCAAAGATTTAAGGCTTTTGAAAGAGAGAGCTTGTTAGAAGTAGAAGATGCACTATTATTACCAAGTGAGGTTCGTCCAAATCTGATGCAACAAGCGGCCATGAAACGACTGAATTCACTTCGTCAAAGAGGAGAAAAGAAAGCTTTAGTGATTGCAGCAACCACTGCCACCCACTGAAAACCGAAAAAGAGTAGCACAAAAAATTAGTTATTGATTCCAAATGATTTGTAATCCATCCTCTTTAACCATGATTTTATTGATGAATAAATCAACAATCGCGGTTTGAGTGTCTAAATCACATTCAAATAAGTTAGGAATCCCACTTTTAATAAATTGTTCAATCTCAGATTCTTCATATTTTGCTTCTTCTGCTTGTGCTAATAGTTTTTCTTTCTGTGCGTTTAAATCGGCTAATTTCGCATCGAGTGATGTTTTAGATAATCGATCATCCATATACAAATCGAGTAGTTTATTTATTTTTTTATCAATTCGCTCAATTTGTTTTCCGTAGTTAATCGCTTTAGGACTTAATTCAATTTCACCACTCGTTCCCAGCCGATGGAGTCTATCAAATATTTCTTTTTCAAACTCTTCACGGTTCATTCTTCGATTAAAGCACTTGCTATCGTAGCGAGAGGGGAGTCTACGACGCTTACACATCATGTCATAACGAGTGACGCTTTCACCAGTTGATAATTTATATCTGATTAAATAAGGACGATATTCTTCGCCACAGTGGCCACAAAAAACTTTTCCTGTAAATACTTTATTTTTAACCGTCCCATAACTTTTCGTTCGATGTTTTTCATGAACTTCTTGTGCTTGATTAAATAGTTCAGGTGAGATAATCGGTTCGTGTGACCCGTTGAACCATTCACCTGCAAATGAAACTTCGCCGAGATAAAGCCGATTTCTAAGTAGTCGACTGATACGATTAACTCGAATTCTTTTAAACCCTTCTTTTTCTAATTTATCTTGAACTTTAGCATACGATTTTAAATGAACATACTCTTCAAATATTCGCACGATATGTTGACGTTCTTCTTCGTTTACGACTAATTCTCCGCGTTTTAACCTTGTATAGCCGTATGGGTTTGCTCCTGCGCTACCCGACCAGAGGCCTTCATCACGAACCATGTTGCGGTGACAGTTCCATAAACGATCGTTGATGGTTTCACGTTCTAACTGACCGAAGACTGACAAAACGCCAATGGCAGCACGACCAAATGCAGTGCTCGTATCAAGTGTTTCTGAAAGTGAGATAAATTCAACATTGTTAGGTGAAAATAGTTCTTCAATGAGATAGAGGGTGTCATGTTGACTTCTACTTATTCGGTCTAGACGATAAACAATCACGACATTCACCTTCTTGTTTTTAATATCTTTTTGTAACTGCTGAAGCGCCGGCCGATTTAAATGAGAACCGCTATATCCCGCATCAATGTATTCTGTAACATCATCCCAACCTTTAGAGATGCAAAAGGCTTTGATCCGTTCCCTTTGTAGCGGGATACTATAATTATCGATTTGTTGTTCGGTTGAAACTCTTGCATACAATGCCACTTTCATCTTTATCCCTCCGCTTATTGATTCCAAATCACTTGTAATCCATCCTCTTTCACAATGATTTTATCGACGAATAAATCAATAATGGCGGTTTGCGTGTCTAGATCACATTCAAATAAGTTAGGAATCCCGTTTTTAATGAATTCTTCCATCAGTGAGGTTTCGTACTCTGTTTCTTTAGATTGTGTTAATAGTTTCTCTTTTTGAGCATTAAAGTCGGCTAATTTCGCATCAAGCGTGTCTTTTGGAAGTCGATCATCCATGTATAAATCTAATAGTTTATTAATTTTATCATCGATACTCTTAATCTTTTTCTCATAGTCAATCGGTTCAGCCTTTTTAGTAAATTCAATCTCACCACTTGTTTCTAAATTTTTAATGCGATTAAATATTTCTTTTTCTAAATCTAAACGCTTTAGGTTACGATTAAAACATTTACTCTCGTAGCGAGCGGGTAGTTTGCGACGACGACACACCATATAGTAGTAAGTGGCACCTGTTTTTTTATCTTTTATGCTATAAGAATAGTAAGTTTCACCACAACACCCACAGATCACTTTGTGCCTAAATACATTATTTTTTATTTTTCCATAATTGTAGCCTTTGAAATGTTCATTTACCTTTTGGGCTGCATTAAATAAATCAACCGATATAATCGGTTCATGTGAGCCTTTGAACCATTCGCCGGCAAATGAGACCTCACCAATGTAGAGTCTATTTTTAAGTAAGGTTATAATACGATATTCTGGTAGAGGAGAAAATCCTTCTTTTTCTAATTTCTTTTGCACTTTAATATAAGACTTTAACGTCACGTATTCCTCAAAGATTCGCACGATATGTTGACGTTCTGCTTCATTGACCACTAATTTTCCGCGTTTAAGTCTGGTATAACCATAGGGACTGGCATCAGCACCACCGGCCCAAAGCCCCTCATCACGAACCATTTTAAATCGTCCACTGCGTAAACGTTCGGTAATCGTTTCTCGTTCTAGTTGGGCGAAGACTGACATCACGCCGATCATCGCTCGACCAAAGGGAGTAGAGGTGTCAATCGTTTCTGAAATTGAGATGAATTCCACATTATTAGGAAGAAACATTTCTTCAATTAAATAGAGCGTGTCACGTTGGCTACGACTTAACCGATCTAAACGATAAACAATCACCGCATTAATCTTTTTATCAGCAATATCTTTTTGCAACTGTTGGAGCGCAGGGCGGTTTAGGTTAGAACCACTATATCCTCCGTCTACATACTCCGTCATGTCATCCCATCCCTTAGATAAACAAAACGCTTTCATTCTTTCCTTTTGTAAAGGAATGCTGTAGTTTTCAATTTGTTGCTCGGTTGAAACTCTTGCATACAGTGCTACTTTCATTTTCCTTTTCCTCCGATAATAGTAGTAAAGACCTCAGTGTGAGGCCTTTTTTATTCTCTAAATAACTATTCATTAATCAACAAATGGGCTTACCATCCCAACGAATTTTCCCAAAATACAAATCTCATCTACCTGATCACCAACTATTGTGATGGGTTTCTCATTTTCAGAAGTCGGTGATCGTAAGACAATGACATCCTCAAAGTGATAATACTTCTTAATCATTGCCTTTTCATCGGCTAGTGCAACAGCAACAATTGCTCCATTTTCCGCCATTGACTGCTTTTTAAAGATGGCATAAATCTTATTATCAACAAGGAGTCCCGTCATTCCTTCGTCCTTCACTTCAATTTCTAAGGCGAAAAAGTGACCCGTTTCACTAGAGTAAGGATTATTAATTTCACCTATGACATCCCCAAACTTATTAGCAAACACTTCATGATAAACACTGACTTTATCACTGGAATAAGTAGTTGTACCTTCTGAGACATACTCCTCAATCCCAAGCAATACAAGTGGAGAGATGTCTAATGCTTTCGAGAGAAGGACCATTTTATCTCGTCTCATATTTTCAATTTTTCCTAACTCCCATTTCCATGCCGTTGTCTTATCAACTCCACATAGCTTTCCTAGATCACTATAAGAAAGACCTAATTGTATTCTTCGTGATTTGATAATGTCTTTAACTTCTGTATTGTTCATCGCAGTTTTTAAATCTCCTTTTTAATACATATTTTCCTAATATAACCACATCCTTTTTTTAATGATACTACCCGTGTTGCTTGAAATCAACATCTGTTGTTGATTTAATATTATTTTTTCCAATTTGAAGTTATCTTATGTAATAAAATACAACAATCGTTGCTTTTTATAAACATATAGAACTAGATAATAACATTTGATGGGAATTGGTATTGTTTCCTCTATCATGACACTTTTTGAAGAATAAAATAAAAATTTTACAAAAATAAGCGCTTTCCTATTGATTAAAGTCGTAAATTGGTATATTATGGTGTTGATTAAAAGCCACGAAATGGAAGGGGATACAATAACAATGAATGTTGCATTA
>OATT01000357.1_pt1 | contig 46553 bp, 42 predicted proteins | sample 1476071 | NCBI WGS metagenome assembly OATT01 (sample SAMEA2579989, study PRJEB22360) | human gut metagenome | biome: human gut; feature: human-associated habitat; material: faeces | place: Denmark | collected 2008/2010 | reverse complement strand
CCGCCTGGGACCCTAAAAAAAAAGGCCGCCCCCCGAGCCAACCCCAGCCACTATCACTCCACGGCCTGTCAGCCCATCGGGACCGGCCTGCATGGGATTCATGCAGGAGGCGGTTCTCCCCTGATTGACCGCAAAATTAAGAAGCTTCGGTTTTTCTACATACTCAATCTGGGGAAGGGATGCCAGGGAGTCAACGAGAGGTTCCGGAACCCTTAAAACAGCGTACCCGCCTGTCAAAATCTGCGCTTCCACCTCCGGAAGAAAAGCCAGAGCTTCCTCCAGATCCCCATTATACCGGACAATCAGCTCCCAGCTGCCGCTTTCCCTGTCAAATCCAGCCTCCAGCTCCGCCGACTTTTCCAGCTCTCCCTTTGTGGCTTCCAAAGCCAGGTTCAGGCTGTTTTCCAGCTTCTGATCATTCATCTGCACACACTTACCAATCTATTACTTCTATATTTATGCCGATGCGTCAGAAAAAATGACTGATTTCCTGTTTTTCATCTATTTCTTTTCTTGAAATCGCAGGATCCAAGCCAGCCGGCCATCCGCACAAACAGCTTTTGCGGAAGTTCAAACACAAACACAATCCCCATGACAATGGCAATAGCCTCCTTCATGGCCGAATATCCTGTGGATACTGCCAGAAACAGTTCCTCCATCACAATGTGGTACACCGTCCAGTACACGCCGGCTCCCGGCACCAGCGGAAAAATGCCGGCAATCAGAAAGATAGTCACTGGACAGTGCTTCACCACAGCAGCTGTTCTCGAAAGCAGAATCACTACCGCGGTAGCCACAAAGCAGGGACCAGATCCCGGCAGAAAAAGCTCTGCCAGACAGTAGACCAGCCATCCTGCGCCTCCAATGAAACCGCAGTAAGGATAATACTCCCTGGGAACGCCGAACAATACGGAAAAGCTTACCGTTCCCACTACCGCTGATAAAATTTCCTTCGCCAGCTGGCCGAACATCTCGATGTCTCCCATGGCCCCGCTTCCAGAGCCTTCCGCCAGCTGTCCCATTTCCTGAAGCGTCCCGCTTCCCGGAACCAGGGAAATAAGGGAAAAGCCAATTCCCACACCTATGGCAATGCAGAAAAATACCAGCAGCGCATCCAGCATCCTGACTGAACCGGATATGTAGTCTCCGTCCGCCACGTCCCGGATGGAGTTCGTAAACGCCACTCCCGGCACCAGCGGCATGATCGTGCCTATCATCATAAAATTCAGATTTTCTCCCACTCCCATCAGGTAAAGAAGGCAGCAGACCACCGTAACCAGAGCTCCTCCCCCAATGTTTCCCACAATCTTTGAAAGATGGGGGACGCTGAGCCAGAGCACGTACAGATACAGGCAGATTCCGGCCGCAAAGGCCGCCAGGCTGTCCCCAAACGTGCCTCCGAAAAAAATGCAGAATGCCGCGCTTCCCACGCCGGAGGCCAGAGTCTGCATCCACCGTTTCTTGCCCGGCATAGTCCTGATTTCCTCCAGGATCCGGTATGCATCCTGGATTGTATGTCTCCCCTCCACAATCTCTCTGGACAGCTGGTTGACAGCCGCCACCTTATTCAAATGCGTTCCGCTGACAGGAATGTGCTGTACCTTTGCAAAAAAGCTTTCCCTTGCGCTTCCCGCTGTCAGAAAAATTCCATTGCTCAAAACAAACGCGTTTTCTGAATTAACCCCGTAATACCCGCAGATTCTGTCGATGGTCTCCTCTACCCGGTAAATCTCCGCTCCGTTTTCCAGAAGAATATGCCCCGCCATCAGGGCCAGATCGAGAACCTCCTCATCCGACTGCTTCCCCATATCGTTTCTCCTCTATGGCACGAAAGGCCCGGGCAAGAGTTCCCAGGCCTTTCAGCGCTTCTGTCTGTTCTTTCCTATTTTAAAAATCCGTTGACGATCTGAGCTTCCGCCTCTTCCTCTGTCAGTCCCAGAGTCATCAGCTTAATCAGCTGCTCTCCCGCAATCTTTCCAATCGCCGCCTCGTGGATTAAAGCCGCGTCAATATCATTGGCCGTCAGCTCAGGCACCGCCTGAATTTTCGCGTGATCCATGATAATAGCGTCGCACTCTGTATGGCCGCTGCACCGGTTATTTCCCGTAATGCTGGACACATAAAGCTGGTGAGAGTTATCTCTTGCCACAGAGCGGGAAATCACGTTGGCGCTGGAATCCTCTCCGTTTAAGTCTACATGGAAGCGGCTTTCCGCATCCTGGTTTCCGTGAGTCATCAGGCTTTCCTTAATGACAATCTTGGCATTCTTTCCAAGCTGCGCCCTGGTTTCCCTCTTCGTAGAGTCCACGCCCTTGATCTGCACGGTCTCCATCTCCAGGTAACTGCCCTCGTCCATGGTCACCTCTGTCACCGGATTCATGATGCGCTGTCCATTTCCGTCGCCGCTTCCATAGTGCTTCTCCACATAGCGGATTTTAGCGTTCTTTCCAATGAAAAACCGGTGGATTCCGTCGTGTCTGGACGCAGCGTCTCCTCCGTTGTGAATGCCGCAGCCGGCAATAATCGTCACATCCGCCCCGTCTCCCACATAAAAGTCATTGTACACCACCTCGGTCAGGCCGCTCTGGCTCATCACCACAGGGATATGTACGCTCTCATGTTTCGTACCTGGCTTAATGTGAATGTCGATTCCCGACTTGTCCTCTTTCGTTACAATGTCAATATTTGCCGTAGTATTTCTCGCCGCCATCTGGCCGTTGGCTCTGATATTGTAGGCCCCCACAGGAATCCCGTGAAGATCTGCCACCTCTTCCAAAAGCGTCTTCTGAATCTCGTCCATTATTTGTCCCTCCTGTAAGCCTCACATGATCCCACTGCAGACGCAGTACCCAGAATCTCCGGAAGGATCTCTTCCTTTCTGCCGGTCTTTGTAATTCTGCCGTCTGCAATCACTACGATTCTGTCTGCAATATTTAAAATTCTCTCCTGATGGGAAATGATGACAATGGATCCCTTCGTCTTCTCCCTCATCCGCTCAAATACCTGAATCAGGTTCTGGAAGCTCCACAGATCGATTCCCGCCTCCGGCTCGTCAAACACAGAGAGCCTGGAAGCCCTGGCCAGCACGGTGGCAATCTCAATCCTCTTTAATTCTCCGCCGGAAAGGCTTGCGTTCACTTCCCTGTTAATGTAGTCTCTGGCGCAGAGTCCCACCTCGGAAAGGTAGACGCAGGCGTCCGCTGCGGACAGCTTCTCATCGTGGGCTGCCAGGCGGAGCAGATCCAGCACCTGAATGCCCTTAAAGCGCACCGGCTGCTGGAAGGCAAAGCTGATGCCCATGTTAGCTCTCTCCGTAATACTCTTTCCGGTAATCTCCTGCCCGTCAAAAAAAATCTGCCCTTCTGTGGGCGTCTTAATTCCTGCGATCAGCTTGGCAAGGGTAGACTTGCCGCCTCCGTTAGGCCCTGTAATCACTACGAATTCATGATCCTCTATGGTTAAATCCAGGTTGTGTATGATCTCTCTCTGCTCTGACTCCTCCTGGACTTCAAATGAAATATTCTTAAGTTCCAGCATAGCGGTCCTCCTCTGTATCGTATTTCAGGAATCCCCTCTGTCTGTCAGATTCCTGCACATGGGTATTATATACTAAATTGCCGCGTTTTACTATACTGCTTCCCAAGATGTTTTAACTTTTTTCATTCTCTTTTTTATTCGCTCTGCCCTCGTTCCTTTACGCAAAAAAAGAGCTCTGACTTCTCAGAACTCTTTATCGTGCAGAAGAAGAGACTTGAACTCTCACGGTATTGCTACCACACGGACCTGAACCGTGCGCGTCTGCCAATTCCGCCACTTCTGCATATGCGGGAGATGGGACTTGAACCCACACGATCATACAACCACTAGATCCTTAGTCTAGCCTGTCTGCCAATTCCAGCACTCCCGCACATCTTAAATTGTCTTGTTGTTTCCAACGAAAGGTATTATAGCACAGCCCTATAGAGAATGCAAGCACTTTTTTATCATTTTTTTACCAAATTTTTGAACTGCAGGAAATTTGCTTCCAGTCCTTCTGCAATTACCGGCAGAGGATGCTCTGAACGCTGTCCCAGTCCTTTTCCTTTACCAGTATTTTATATTCCTTTGTACAGTCCAGATTCACTCCTGCGCTGCCAAAGCTGCCCCTGACCGTTCCTTTTCCTGGAGCCAGAAAATGCGTCTGCCTGTCGTCCACCTTCCAGTCATGCCAGATCCCGGCTCCCCTCAGCAGTTCCCTGATCCTGTTAAACTCCTGCATATCAAACCCCTGGTACACTATTTTCTTTTTTCCAAACATCCTGCCGCCCTCCCGTCAGTTTCACTCTGCTATGGCAGCGTAATCCAGTACCGCTGCATCACAGAGCCGTCTGTCTCCACCTCATTTTCCAAAATACCGCCGTTTTTTATGATCGCTTTAGCCGAACCAACGTTGTCATGGCTGCAGACAACCAGAACCTTTTCAATTCCCAGCTTTCTGCACTCCTCCAAAGCCAGGCCCATCATCGCCGTGCCGCAGCCCTTCCTTCTATCGGAAGGCCTGATTCCATCGCCGATATGGCCTCCGCATGCCAGCAGATAATCGTTCAGACTGTGCCTGATATTCACGGCTCCCACCATCCTGTCCCGATCCCGATCCAGACAGAAATAGGTGGAGTCGGGAACCAGCCCGTCTCCAGGCTCCGCCACCTCCAGACGCTCTAAATAAGCATCAAAATCATGAACGTCGTTTTTAAAAATAGACCAGGGCGATGTGTTGGCATCGTGGCTGTCATTGTAGGCAGTCCACTCCTCCACCATCTCGGTGATCTGGGTCTTATATTCCATACTCCCCTTTACCAGCTTCAGATTCATAAAACGAAACGCCTCCTCCCAGACAGGAAAGAACTGCACCAGGTCTTCCCCCTGGCTTTCACTCTTTCTATTTTTATATATAGGAAAAAAGAGTTCCAATTTCTCAGAACTCTTTATCGTGCAGAAGAAGAGACTTGAACTCTCACGGTATTGCTACCACACGGACCTGAACCGTGCGCGTCTGCCAATTCCGCCACTTCTGCATATGCGGGAGATGGGACTTGAACCCACACGATCATACAACCACTAGATCCTTAGTCTAGCCTGTCTGCCAATTCCAGCACTCCCGCTTATTCTTTTTTTCTGCCGATTTCCTTTCGACGATATGTAGTATATCACAGTATCCAGGATTTGGCAAGTCTTTTTTGCAATTTTTTTAATTTTTTTGTCAATTGCATTTGTATATATTATTTACAAAATAACATAGCTGCTGAAAGAAAGTCTCCTCTCTCCCAGCAGCCGCTTATACTGTTTTCCGCTGTCAGAATTAAGCCAGTCTGGACTTAGCTAACTCTGCTAACTTTGCGAAGCCCTCTGCGTCGCTGATAGCCATATCGGATAATACCTTACGGTTCATCTCAACACCAGCCAGCTTTAAGCCGTACATGAACTTGCTGTAGGATAAGCCGTTGATACGTGCAGCAGCGTTGATACGTGCGATCCAGAGCTGTCTGAACTGTCTCTTTCTCTCCTTACGTCCTGCATAGGAGCTCTTTAATGCTCTCATTACAGACTGCTTTGCGATTCTATACTGTTTGGAACGAGCGCCTCTGTAGCCTTTAGCCAGCTTTAACACTCTGTTATGTTTCTTCTTAGCGTTTAATCCGCCTTTAATTCTTGCCATCGGTTATTTCCTCCTTCTTAATCTCTCAATCTTATAAGTATGGTAAAATCTTCTTCATTACTTTTGCGTTTGTAGCGTCAGTAACGATGTCTTTTCTAAGATTTCTCTTTCTCTTAGTAGATTTCTTAGTTAAGATATGGGATTTGTAAGCTTTGTTTCTTACTAACTTTCCTGTTCCTGTTGTTTTAAAACGCTTAGCAGCTGCTCTGCTTGTTTTCATTTTAGGCATGTTTATTTTCCTCCTTAGATAATGGTCTATTTTTAACGTTTTGCAGTTAAAAACATCACAATGCTTCTTCCCTCAACCTTGGAAGGCTTGTCGACAACCGCAATGTCGGCCAGCTTCTCAGCGAAATCGTCGAGAATGTATTTGGTTTTGGACATGTGAGCCATCTCACGGCCTCTGAAACGAAGAGTAATCTTAACTTTGTTTCCCTTTTCAATGAACTTTCTGGCCGCTCCCACCTTTGTGTTCAGGTCGTTTTCGTCAATGTTCGGGGACAGGCGTACTTCCTTTACCTCGATTGTCTTCTGTTTCTTTTTAGCTTCTTTTTCCTTGCGGGCCTGCTCGTAACGGAATTTTCCGTAATCGATAATCTTGCAGACCGGCGGCTTTGCCGTCGGAGCAATCTTTACTAAATCAAGCTCTGCCTCCTTTGCCAACTTGTAGGCATCCTTTGCAGACATGATACCAAGCTGCTCTCCGTGTTCTCCAATCAAACGAACCTCTCTGTCTCTAATCTGTTCGTTAATCATTAAATCGCTAATAGCCGTCCACCTCCATACTGTGATGATGAATGAATCAATATACTAACTGTTTTCTGCCCTGTCAGCCTTTCTCCGGCCCGGCACAAAACAATAAAAAGCGGGCAGTCAGACTACCCGCTCATAAACGATAGGAAATTCCATTTCTGGATCATTCTCTACTTTGTATGAACCGCTGGTCACTGTATGTGCCAGGGTGAGGCGGATACCTGCTTTCCTGATGTTGTTTCTCACAACTTTTAGTATTATACTATAGGCTCCCCGTTTCGTCAAGGACTTTTTGCAAATGTTTCACAGACATTTTGGCAAATGTTTTGCAGACATGTTTCAAATCCGTTTCCCAGTCCTGTCTTCCATGCAAAAAAGGGAGAAACGAGTTCTTCTAAACAAAGATCTCCTTTCTCCCCTTATCTTACCGTATCTTAGCGCCGGTTCCTATCCTGGCTTAGCGCGCCTTAAAGCTTGCGCACTCTGTCTGGTAAGCCTCCGAAGCATTGCCTCCGGCAATTCCGATATGCTCCGCCACGCAGAATCGATCCTTGTTGTAAACGCAGTTCTCTGCCTCGCAGGCTACTCTCAGCTCGCTCTCCGGGGTCTTAAACATGTTCTTAAACATCTGTCCCTTGTTCTCGTCGAAGCTGGCGCAGCAGGTATCGCACTTCTCTCTGGCCGTCTTTCCCTCTACTGTGATAGAATTTCGGCAGCAGCAGTTCTCGGCGTTGTGTACACATCCTGTTACATTGCAGTCAAGTCTTGTCATCGCAAAAGTCCTCCTTTATCCGGCCCTGTCCTGATTCAGGCAGGAGCGGTTTTCTTGTTCAGGACTATTATGCGATAATTTAAACTTTTTATTCTTCCTGCCGAAGCCGAAAGAACTGCATTATAATAGAAGAAACGGATTAATTTTCCTTTTTCTCTTCCATCTTTCTCATCTCTTTGGATGCGATCTCCTTCTGAAGCTTCTCGATAAATCCGTCTAAGGAGGAAGCGCCCTCATCGCCTGCAAAACGGCTTCTTACAGATACTGTATTCTCCTCTTCCTCTTTCTGTCCCACTACCAGCATGTACGGAATCTTATGAGTCTGAGCCTCGCGGATCTTGTAGCCGATTTTTTCGGAACGTGTATCCATCTCAGCACGGATTCCGGCGGCGTTCAGAGCCTCGTATACCTTGGAAGCATACTCTGCATATTTGTCGGAAATCGGAAGCACTTTTACCTGTACCGGAGCCAGCCAGGTCGGGAATGCTCCTGCAAAGTGCTCAATTAAGATTCCGATAAAACGCTCGATGGAGCCGAATACAACGCGGTGAATCATAATCGGTCTGTGCTTTTCTCCGTCCGCTCCTGTGTACTCCAGCTCAAAACGCTGCGGAAGCTGGAAGTCTAACTGGATGGTTCCGCACTGCCATGTTCTGCCAATGCAGTCCTCCAGATGGAAGTCGATCTTCGGTCCGTAGAAGGCTCCGTCTCCCTCGTTTACCACATAAGGAAGTCCCAGCTCCTCAAGGGCGCTTCTAAGGCCCTCTGTTGCAAGCTCCCAATCCTCGTCGCTTCCCATGCTGTCTTCCGGTCTGGTGGAAAGCTCTACATGATATTTGAAGCCGAACAGAGTGTAAACCTCGTTAATCAGAGTGGCAACGCCCTTGATCTCCTCCTTGATCTGCTCTGGAGTCATGAAGATATGAGCGTCGTCCTGTGTGAAGCAGCGCACGCGCATCAGGCCGTGGAGCTGTCCTGATTTCTCGTGGCGGTGAACCAGTCCCAGCTCTCCCATGCGCAGAGGCAGATCGCGGTAGGATCTTGGCTCAGAAGCATATACAAGAACGCCTCCCGGACAGTTCATCGGCTTAATTGCGTAGTCTTCCTCATCGATCATGGTTGTATACATGTTGTTCTTGTAGTGATCCCAGTGTCCGGAGGTCTCCCAGAGACTTCTGTTTAAGATAACCGGTGTGGAAATCTCCACATATCCTGCCTTGCGGTGGATCTCTCTCCAGTAGTCAAGAAGCGTGTTCTTAAGCTGCATTCCCTTGGGAAGGAAGAATGGGAAACCAGGGCCTGCGTCGTGCATCATAAATAAGCCCAGCTCCTTGCCCAGCTTTCTGTGGTCACGCTTCTTGGCCTCCTCCATCATAGTGATGTAGACCTCTAACTCCTCCTTCTTGGAGAAAGCTGTGGCGTAGATACGTGTCAGCATCTTGTTCTTCTCGCTTCCGCGCCAGTAAGCTCCGGCCAGATTTAAGAGCTTATAAGCCTTGCCTACGTCCTTTGTGCTCATCAGGTGCGGGCCGGCGCAGAGATCTACGAACTCTCCCTGACGGTAAAAGCTGATCTCTTCTCCCTCCGGAAGATCCTCAATCAGCTCTACCTTGTAAGGCTCTGCCTTCTCCTGCATAAAAGCGATAGCTTCCTCTCTTGGAAGAGTAAAACGCTCAATCGGAAGGTTCTCCTTCACGATCTTTTTCATCTCAGCCTCAATTTTTCCCATATCCTCTGCTGTCATAGGGCTTTCCGGATCCACGTCATAGTAAAATCCGTCTGCAATGGAAGGTCCGATTGCCAGCTTTGTGTTCGGGTACAGTCTCTTGACAGCCTGGGCCATAATGTGGCTGGCTGTATGGCGCAGCGCTGCCAGTCCATTTTCATCCCTTGCTGTCAGAATATTTAACTGGCAGTCCTTGTCCACTACTGTTCTCAGATCTACAGTCTCTCCGTCAAGCTCTCCTGCACAGGCAGCTCTGGCAAGGCCCTCGCTGATATCCTTTGCAATGTCAATGACAGACATAGCGGATACGTACTCTTTTACAGAGCCGTCTTTTAATGTAATCTTCATGTTTTTATCTCCTTTGCTTTGTCAGCTGTTTCTACTGGCTGTTTTCATGTCTGATACCCCCCTGCACATTCCCTCTGAAACAGGAAAGGTTCCTGCGGAGCATTTTTTATTTCATAGGACGCTTTTTTCTATGAAATAAAAAAGTCCCCTGTTATACGGTTATGTATAACAAGGGACGACTTTACTCGCGGTTCCACCCTGGTTGCGCAGGCAATAAGGCTCTGCGCCTCTCATTGTGATGATAACGGAATCACCGTTCCCGATTAAGGGACACTCAAAGATGGTCTTCAGACGGTTCTTCTGTAAGAGGCTTCCACCTGACGCCTCTCTCTCTGGACAGCTTCTTCCGGCCTACTCTTCTTCTCAGCGTGTTGGCTGTATCTGGACATGATTAGTCTTCTATTCTCTTTGATTATAGCATTGACTGCCGTTTTGTCAAGCGATTTTCTGCGTTTGCCGCAGACATTTTGCTGCTGTCTCTTACTTTACCTCTACGCTCCAGCCCTCGGGTCCCTCTATCTTTCCCAGCTGAATGCCTGTGATAGTATCGTAGATTCTCTGGGTGACAGGACCGATCTTGCCACCTGTGATGCTCATCTTTTCATTTTCGTACCGAAGCTCTCCTACCGGGGAGACCACTGCCGCCGTGCCGGTTCCAAAACACTCTTCCATCGCCCCTGTTCTGGCAGCCTCCACGATCTCGTCTACGGAAATCTTTCTCTCCTCCACTGGAATGCCCCACTCTCTGCACAGCTCAATGGCGGATCTTCTGGTAATTCCAGGCAGAATGCTTCCGTTTAGCTGAGGCGTCACAACCGTTCCGTTGATCTTAAAGAAAATGTTCATCGCTCCTACTTCCTCGATGTATTTTCTCTCCACGCCGTCCAGCCACAGTACCTGAGCGTAGCCCTCGTCATGGGCCTTCACCTGGGCCGCCAGGGAGGCTACATAGTTACCGCCTGTCTTAGCCTCTCCGATGCCGCCTCTTACCGCTCTGACATATTCGTCCTCAATCCAAATTTTAACCGGGTCAAGGCCGCTCTCGTAATAAGCGCCTACTGGAGACAGAATAATCAGAAACTTGTAGGTGTTCGACGGACGAACTCCAAGGAACGGGTCTGTGGCAAACATAAACGGGCGAATGTACAGAGAGGTTCCCGGCTTTGTGGGGATCCAGTCTGCGTCCAGCTTCACCAGATCATTTAAGGCCTGTAAAAACAGCTCCTTGGGAATCTCCGGCATGCACAGGCGCACGTTGCTGTTCTTCGCTCTCTCCCAGTTCTTGTCAGGGCGGAATAACAAGGTTCTTCCGTCCTCGCTCTTATAAGCCTTCAAGCCCTCAAACATCTCCTGGCCATAGTGGAATACCATGCAGGACGGATCCAGCGCCAGAGGCTGATAGGAGACAATTCTGGGGTCTATCCAGCCCTGCCCTTCTATGTAATCGCACACAAACATGTGATCTGTAAAAATAGTTCCAAACTTCAGCGGATCGTCTGCTCCCGGCTTCTGCTTCGGCGCCGCCGTTTTCTCGATTCTTATATTGTACATGGGCTTCACCCTTCCTTTCCGTTCAAAGTAATAATATACTCCATTATCATAGATAGGTTCTGTATTGTCAATACGATTCTTTCATTTTCTGTAAATAGAATAACACTATAACTGCTGGTTATACTGTTTTCTCGTCAGTTCCCGCCATACAGTGAACATCATGGTTCCAAAGCAGGCCGCTCCTCCCACAAAATTGGAAATCGGCTCCGCGATAAACACTCCGTCTGTTCCCATGTGAAGGAGCGACGGCAGGAACAAGGTCAGCGGAGTCACAATCACAACCTTCCGGAAAATAGAAAAGAACACTGCCTGCTTCGATTTTCCAAGAGCCACAAACACAGCCTGTCCGGCAAACTGGAGAGACATCATGAAAAATCCAAAAAAGTACAGACGGAGGGCCGGGATTCCCGCCTCAATCAGGGCCGGATCCTGGTTAAACATCCGAATGAAAAACTCCGGAAAGCCGTGCAGCAGCGCCCACGCCAGAGTCGTGTAAAAAATGGAAAATACGGAGGTAAACACAATGGCCTTTTTCACTCTTCTGTACTCCCTGGCTCCGTAGTTAAAGCCCATCACCGGCTGGGCACTGTTAGTCACGCCGTGAACCGGCATAATCGCCACCTCCCTGAGAGAGTTGATGACCGTCATAATTCCCACATAGAGATCGCCTCCGTATACCTGGAGCGTCGCATTGCAGACGACCTGAACGGTGCAGTTGGTGATGGCCATGGTGAATCCGCTCATGCCAAGGGCAGTAATCTCCTTAATTCTCTTAAACTCCGGCTTCATACAGGACAGCTTCAGACGCAGAATTGCCTTCTTTCCCGTCAAAAACCAGAGAATCCAGGCGGCGGAGAGAGCCTGGGAAATCACAGTAGCCAGCGCGGCTCCCTGAATCCCCATATCCAGGCCGAAAATAAAAATCGGATCCAGCACCAGATTGGCTGCCGCCCCCAAAAGCACCGTGCACATGCCAATCCTGCCAAAGCCCTGGGAATTGATAAAGCTGTTCATTCCCAGCCCCACCATCACGAAAATACTGCCCAGCATATAGATGGTAATGTAGGCGTCTGCAAAGGGCCAGGTCGCGTCGCTGGCTCCGAACGCATAGAGCAGAGGCTTCTTAAAAATCAGACCGAACGCAGTCAGAAATACGCCGAACAGCATCATCATGGAAAAAGAATTTCCCATGATTTTTTCCGCCTCTTCCAGATTCCCTCTTCCCCGCTCAATAGAACAGAGAGGGGCTCCTCCCATTCCGAACAGATTGGCAAAGGCTGTCACCATGGTAATCATAGGAAGAGACAGGCCGATTCCCGTCAGGGACAAAGTAGCGTGATCCGGAATTCTTCCAATGTAAATTCGGTCAACAATATTGTAAAGCACATTGATCAGCTGAGCCAGCGTCATGGGCACCGCCAGATTTAAAATGTTTTTCACCACACTGCCCTTTGAAAAATCATTTTTCATCTCTTGTGTCATTCTCTTTTCTCCCCCCAGTTAAAGCAAGATAAATTGTATATACTTCTTGAAAAAATAATACAATATTTCCCTCTGCATTTCAAGAGGCCGCGCTAAATGATCTCTCCTCCCTCCTGAATCCGATTGGACGTCAGCATCCATCCGTTAAAATCAAAGCAGTAGCATTTGCCGTCGATCAGCTTCAGGCAGCCTTTCGGATAGGAATATCCCGGTTCAATATACCACCACTGGTTGTCTTCCAGAATCCAGCCCAGGAGATAGTCTGCGCTGATCCAGCCTCTTTTTGTTCTAAACCATCGCTCGGAAGCATATACTGCCTTTTCTATCGGCGCGATTCGTTCTCCCCTGTGGTATCTGCTTCCTGTATCTTCTCCCCCAGGTTCTTTTCTGATAATCAGAGAAGAGGCCGTTACCTTTACCTTATCATTTCCCGTACTGATGGGCATATAGGTATACTCCATCTTCATTCCCTCCCACGTTTTCTTAAACTGTTCAAAGGTTCTATACTGGCTTCTCAAGATTTTTGTCCCGGTGCCCCAGTCCGGCAGATAAAAATGCGGTTTATCCACCAGGCTGTTCCAGTCGCCTCCCCATCCAAGCCCCAGGCTTTTCCCTGCCGCGCCTACCCGTTCAAAAAAGCGATCCGATTCGTTATAAGCTCCTTTTCCGTCGTTCCTGTAAAAGTCAAAGGCAATTCCCCACTGGTGCTGGGAAGCGTAGCTGGATCCCTTTGCATTGGTCACAATACTCCCCGGCTTCGTCCGCCCCTGGGCATACAGCGCATCCTGCTCCGCCACAGTCCGAAAACACTCGCCCAGACCAACAGCAAGGCCCTGAGCGCTGCACTTAGCCAAAAGCTGCTGGAAGGCCTCCTGCAGGCGGGGATGGCATTTCGTAATATCCCTTCCCATTATTTCTTTCCTTAAAACTCTTTTTTATATTGTATTCGCTTCTGCAGAGCCTGTTCCCAGATCAGACTCCTATTTACCGACTTGAATGAATTTATCGTTAAATATTCGTGCAAAATATTGTTTTTTTCGTGCAAACATCATGTACTATAATTATCAGCAGAAAGGAGTTGATCGTATGGATGGAAATACCACAAACATCAGTATCCGCATAGACGCAGAGCTAAAAGCCCGGGCAGATACACTTTTTTCAGAGCTTGGCATGAACCTGAGTACAGCGTTTAACATCTTTGTGCGCCAGTCGCTTCGCGAGGGCGGCATTCCCTTTGAAATAAGGCTGGAGCAGCCTAATAAAGAAACAGTTGAGGCCATGCTGGAAGCGGAAAGGATTGCGAAAGATCCGTCTGTAAAAGGTTACAATGACCTTGACGAATTGTTTGCTGATCTGAAAAATGGAGAAATCTGTACGGCAGACAAAAAAGATTAATCAGCACTTTGAGAAAATAAAAAACGTGTGATTTTCGTGTTGCATTCGTGTTGCATAAAGCATGAAAAAGGGCTTCTTTTTAGTGCAATAGCATTTCTCCCAAAACATAGAAAAACCCTTGTAAATAAAGGAAAAATCCCATATTTACAAGGGTTCATCGTGAGTGGACCAGACGGGAGTCGAACCCGTGTCCAAGAACCAATTCCCTGTTCTTCTACTATCATAGTCCGTTCTTTTTCATTCCCTCCATCCTGCGGAAACGAACATCCTCAGAACTTCAGTAGCCCCTGATACGCCTGACGGTCCGGTGCCCTCCCGCCATCGTTTCTCACATGGTCGATGCCAGATTCTTAAGGTGTGAGTGCCCTAAGGCTGACAACTGCTGCAATTAAGCAGCAAGTGCTAATTTTCTATCGTTAGCGTTTAATTTTAATTTTGCCATTTAACGCATCGCATGCGGATAGCTTCACCAGCTGCATAGCCCCTGTCGAAACCGGTACTGGCCCTTATGCACTGTCATTTTATTTTAACACTGTTTCAGTTTTATGTCAAATCTTTTGTATAGCCTCCTCCTGTTTAAGCCCGAGGAAAAATTTTCGGTGACTTAAAGTGGAACAAGAAAATTTTTCCTCGGGCACCTGTATTTTCTCTGGCTTCTTACAGGTTCTTCGCCTTAAAGCTTCTCTCCATCTCCCGTTTCGCATCTTTCTTAGCGATATCGTCACGCTTGTCGTAGAGTTTCTTGCCTCGAGCCAGGCCAATCTCCACCTTCACAAGACTTCCCTTAAAATAAACCTGGAGAGGAACCAGGGTGAATCCCTTCTCCTTTATTTTTGACAAAAGCTTATCAATCTCTCTGCGGTGCATCAGCAGCTTTCTCTGTCTCAGCGGATCCTTATTAAAGATATTCCCCTTTTCATAGGGGCTGATATGCATGCCGTAGATGTATACCTGGCCATTCTCAATCCGCACAAACGCCTCCTTAATGCTGCATTTTCCCATGCGGATGGACTTTACCTCAGTCCCATAAAGCTCAATGCCCGTCTCGTACTTGTCGTCAATAAAGTAATCGTGGTATGCCTTTTTATTATTGGCCACTAATTTAAAGTTATTCGTTCCCATTCTGTTCCTCCTCATGTTTTATTCCGAGTGCCTAAAACTCTTTGGCCGGAATAAAGTCGATAGTCTTTGAAAAACGGTCGCAGCCTGTCAGCTGCACCCGGATTGTCTGACCTAATTTATACGTTTTTCCCGTCATCTCGCCGGAAAGCTCGTACCGTTCCTCCAGAAATACATAGTAATCGTCCCTGAGCTCACTGATATGGACGAGTCCTTCCACTGTATTCGGAAGCTCCACGTAGAAGCCCCAGCTGGTGACGCCGGAAATAACGCCCTCAAATTCCTGACCGATAAACCGTTCCATGTACTGAACCTTTTTCAGCTTATCCGTCTCCCGCTCCGCCTCATCAGCCCGTCTCTCCAGAGCCGAGGTCTGTACTGCCACCTGCGGCAGAATTTTCTCATAATGGGAAATCCGTTTTCCCGTCAGACCGCCGTGGAGAGATTCCTTAATGATCCGATGAATCTGCAGATCTGGGTACCTCCTGATAGGAGATGTAAAATGTGTATAATATCTGGCCGCCAGGCCAAAATGTCCTGTGTTTTCTGTCGTGTATTTCGCCTGCTTCATGGAGCGCAGCGTCAGACGGCTGATCAAAAGCTCTTCTGGCGTCCCCTCCACCTTATCGAGCAGCTTCTGGATTTCCTTGGGATACACCTGCCCGCCCGGCATCCTTAACACATAGCCAAAGTTGTTGATAAAGGTTCCCAGACGTTTCATCCGATCCTCATCCGGCTTGTCGTGGGTCCGGTAGAGGAAGGGCAGTTCCTGCCAGAAATAGTCCTCCGCCACCGTCTCATTGGCCAGAAGCATGAAATCCTCGATAATTCTGGTGGCCGCATTTCTCTCGTAAGCCTTAATTTCCAAAGGTTTTCCCTTCTCATCCAGCACAATCTTGCTTTCCGGGAAATCAAAGTCAATGGAACCCCTTGCATGGCGTTTTTTCCGCAGAATGTCCGCCAGCTCCTTCATCAGAAGAAACATCTCTGCAAACTCAGCGTATTCCGCCGTCACCTGGGGATCGTGATCCGTCACAATGGCATTCACCGCCGTGTAGGTCATCCTGCGATCCGAGCGGATGACCGTTTCGGCAATCTCATGGCCCGTCACATTTCCCTGGCTGTCAATCTCCATCAGGCAGCTGAGGGCCAGCCGGTCCTCCCCCTCGTTGAGAGAACAGATGCCGTTGGAAAGCTTGTGGGGCAGCATGGGGATCACGCGATCCACCAGGTACACGCTGGTTCCACGCTTGAAGGCTTCTTCATCCAGCGGCGTGTGCTCCTGCACATAATGGCTGACGTCCGCAATGTGGACTCCGAGACGATACCCGTCCCCGGCCCGCTCAATGCTGATGGCGTCGTCCAAGTCCTTGGCCTCCTCGCCGTCTATGGTAACGGTCGGCAGATCTCTGAGATCCTTCCTTCCTGCCCAGCTGTCCTTCTTCACCTCATCGGGAACCTGCTTCAGCTGGTTCTTTACCGCCCCGGGGAAATCCTCCGGAAGATTGTAGGCCCTGACAATAGACAGAATATCTACTCCCGGATCGTGGATATGTCCCAGAATCTCCGTGATAACGCCTTCCGGCTTCTTCCCCTTCTTCTCTCCAAAGTCCCTGATTTTCACCATGACCTTGTGGCCGCTGACTGCGCCCTGCGAACATCCCTGGGGAATAAAAATATCCTTTGATATTCTCTGATTGTCCGGAATAACAAAGCCGTATCCCTTTCCTTTTTCATAGGTTCCCACCAGCGTCTCATTGGCGTGCTCCAGAATCCGCACAACCGTGCCTTCCGGACGGCCTCCTCTTCCCTCGCTGTCAATGACAATCTGCACCCGATCTCCGTGAAGGGCTCCTCCCGTCCTGTCGGCCGGAATAAAGACGTCCTCCTCCTGTCCCTCAATAGCCACAAAGCCAAAGCCTCTGGCATTGCCGGAAAATACTCCCACCAGGGCGAAGGCCTCTGCCTTTCCGAACTTGCCCTTTTTCGATACGCTGATTTTTCCCTCTGCCAGAAGGAGATTCAGCACCTGCTTTAATTCCTCCCGCTGTTCCTTGGGAACGTTCAGCAGAATCGCCAGCTCCTTCAGCTTCATCGGCACATAGGCCTCCTCGTTCATCAGAGAGACCAGCATGGCCTTTCTCTGTTCTAAAAGCTCTGCCTCTGCCCCGCTGTATTCTAATCCTTTTTTCTGCTTTCTATCTTCTTTTCCCACTGTTTTTCTCCAGATATTCCTGTTTGGCCTGCAGGATGCGCATCCCGCAGGCTGTTTTGACCTGCTTTACTAGGATTTCGCATTTTACCGGTTTCATGCGTTTCCTGATGCTGTAAAATTCTTCGTTTTCCGCCCCCATGCGTTTCATGTGGACTAAAAAAAGACACCCCTGCTGCCAAGAGTGTCTTTCTGAATCAGTTAAAATACCTTTAAGTTAAGCACAAGGGCCAGGATCAGCCAGAGAATCGCTCCGTACTTCGTAAGCTTCTCCAGTTTTCCCTCCATGGAACGGCTCTTGTTTCTTCCCCAGTAGCTGTCAGCCATACCGTTAATGGTACCGGACAAACCTGCCGACTTGCCCTCCTGAAGCAATACTACAACTGTCAAAAATACACATATAGCAACAAATACAAAGGTAAGGATCCCTCGTAACATCTTTTGCACCTCCTATAGTCAAACAAGTTTATCCTATCATACTTTTCCCAGAAATACAAGCTTTTTTCAACAGTCTTTCGTTCTCTGTCCCCGAAGGGCTATTGCCGCCCCGTTTTCAGGCAGAACGCCCGCTGTCCTTCAAACAGGCAGAAAACGGACACAGCCATGGCCCCCGGCTCTGCCCCCGGAACGGCCAGCCACACTCCCTTAACCCCCAGAACGTCTGGCAGAATCGTTAAAAACAACACAATCAGGCCAAAGGTCCTGAGAAAAGAAATAAGCGCCGAGGTTTTTCCATCTGAGAGGGCGGTAAAGGCCGCAGACGCAAAAATATTCACTCCGCAGAACAGAAAGCTGAGTGAAAAAACGGGGAATCCTTCTGCCGCAATTTCATAGACCGGCGTTCCGGCTGGTGAAAAGGCGGCGATCAGCGCCGGCCCAGATATCATGGATGCTGTAAATATAAAAGCAGACACAGCCACAATAAAAGTCAGGCAGATTTTCATCATCCGTTTCAGCTGTCTGTGGTTCTGCGCGCCGAAATGATAGCTGAGCACAGGGGACACGCCCATGGAAAATCCAATGTACAGAGCAGTCAAAAGAAATTGGGAGTAGATCATGATGGTGACGGCGGCCACTCCGTCCTCTCCCGACAGCTCCATCATAACCCGATTGAACAAAAAGGTGGTGGCAGCTGCGGCCGCCTGGCTGATCAGCTCAGAAGATCCATTGGCGCAGCTTTCAGCCAATACTCTGACGTGAAAGGACGGCTTTCTGAACCGGAGCCCTCCCCTGTCTCTCAGAAAAAAGACGGCTCCGGCGGCCGTGGGGATGAGATAGCCAATTCCTGTGCCCAGGGCAGATCCGGCGATTCCCATGTGAAGCTTTCCCACAAACATAAGGTCAAGCAGCACATTGGCCGCTCCGGATCCCACAGAAAGAGCCATGCCAAGTCCAGGCCGTCCCGCCGTAATCATCCAATTTTGAAACATTACCTGCAGAATGGCTGCAGGGGTAAACAGTAAAAGCACAGACAAATATGCCTGGCAATAGGGAAACAGAAGGGAACCTGAGCCCAGACCGCGTATGATTTCGCTGCAGAACAAGGTTCCTGCGCCTGCTATGAGGCTTCCAAGAGCCGCCCCAAAACACAGAAGAAGGGTAAACTCTCTCGAAGCCTCCTCCCCTCTTCCCTCTCCAAGCGTCCGGCCAATCACAGCGCCTCCTCCCATGGCAAGCATAGAGCCAAGGCCTACAATCAGATTGAGCACCGGAGTTACTATATTGACAGCAGACAGGGCGTCTGTGCTGACAAAACGCGAAACCACTATCGTGTCCCCTATGGTATACAGCCCCATAAAAACCATAGTTACCATGGTAGGAAAGGCAAATTTCAGCAGGGAAGCTGCTGTAAAGTCCTGCCCCAGCGGCTGGTTCTGATCACGGCTCATGCTTCCCATCCTCCAGCTTCTCTTTCTGCAGTACAAACCTCTGGGTCGGATAGCCGAATTCCACCAGCAGCTCTCTTTCCGCAAATCCCAGACGCTTTAAGCCGTCCCGATGGCCCGTATCGGCTCTGTCGCCTTCCCGGAAGGTGGTCACGGTCAGCTCCCTCCCCTCCTCCAGCTGGGAAAACGCCTTTCTCAGAAAAGCCTGTGCGATTTTCGTCTTCCTGTACTGGGGATGCACTCCCAGGAAATCAATGCTGCCCGTCTCTTTTGTAATTCCCATCACTCCAGCCGCCGTCTCCCGGTCCTTCAGGATAAAAGCCTGCCCCTGCCTGACGCATTCTCTCAGCCACTGCAGATGCTGCGCCTCATCCAGGCATGGAAAGCCGTCCACCGCCAGTCTGGCAAGATCCATCCAGGCAGGAATATCTTCCTCAGAGGCAGGACGGATCCTCTGTTCCATATCCTCTATCCCGCCAAATTCCACAGCTTCTCTATTTAAACAATACCGAAGCTGCAGCGGGTAAAATTCCCGCTCTTCCCGGTACTGTCCCGGCGCCTTTTTGTACATTGCCTTAAAGCTGTCTGCAAACGCCTGCTGGCTTTCATATCCTGCCAGAAAGGCAATCTCCACAATCGGTTTCTCAGAAAAGACCAGCAGCTTGGCGGCCTCTGTCAGCTGTCTGCGCTTCACATAATCGTGCACTGTCAGGCCTGTTGTCTGCGTAAAAATCCGGTGAAGATAATACTTGGAATAATGGACTGCCTCCGCCACCAGCTCTAAATTCAGCTTTTCCGATAAATGCCCTTCGATGTAATCAATGGCTGCCTCTGTCTTCTCAACCCTGTGTTTCATCGCCGTCTCCTCCTTTCCCACCCAGTATAGCAGGAGACGGCTGTTTCGTTTTCATAATTCTTGCTCACAAATTTTTTCCTAGGCCGCCGCATTGGCGTTGATGGTATCTATCACTCGTTTGATTCCCAGCCACACGCTCATATCAGTGAATATCTCAACCACGCTTCCCCGATCGGTGAACGGCGGTTCCTGAAGCACGGAAAAATCCTTCATCATTCCATTGCGGACAATGTATTCCACAATCTGATTCACAAAGTAAATCTGCCGGCTGTCCAGATTCGTACCGGTCAGGTACTCTGAAAACGCCTCCTTGGCGGCGTTCATATCCAGGCCCACGATCTCGCGGACAAATTCCCCCAGAGGTTTCGCGCCAAATTCCTGCTCATAGTCCTGCTTCGTGCCGACCTCATGCCACAGCGTCTCTTCCAACGCCTCTATATCCACCTGAGTCAAAGGCTGATTCGTCTTTAACTTGGCAATCGCAGGATTGTCCTGGTGCTGCCTGATATAATGCTCCGCCTTGGCCTTATAATTTTTCAGCTCATCATTTTCCAGCTCTGATTCCTTCCACTCCATGGAAAGAAGCTCGTCTGCAAAATTCGTCGTATATTTAACTTTTTCTGAAGAAACATACTTCATCAGATCACGAAGCTTTTCCCTTATTTCTTCAAATTCATTGATTCCGGCAGCTTCAACATAATCGGTGTGCAGAATCTTATTGATCAAATCAGACTGAGCCTGAATCTCAGGAATATTGGACATGCCTGCAATTCCAGCCACTTTTCTGTTAAGATCTGTCCGGGCCTTCGAATACTTCTTTCCAACCAGATAAGCCAGCTCAATCCCATACATAAGCGCGTCAAACCGAACGGCGTTTACCTCGTCCCCGTCCGGCTGGATCAAAGGAGCCACTTCCTCCCTGACAAGCAGAGTGTCCTCATAGGTAAGGGCATGATAGCCGGACAGTTCCGAATACAGCTCCACATACTTCAGATGCTGGCGCACAGCAAAGCTGTCCCTCGGCAGTTCCCTCACCTTCCCGCTCATCTGATCCACCAGTGCTTTCCGGTATGCAGTCAGCCGGTCCGTCTGATATTCCATATCCTGAAGCTTATAGGAAATTTCAAACTGCAGATTAAAAATCGCCCCCTGAAGAGGAATTGTATTTGCTACAGCTTTTCCTTTATTCATTCGGAAAAAATCAAAGTTTCCGCAAAAATCAAAAATATAGAATTTCTGCTTATCTTCTCCGTCCAGCAGACCAGGACAGAGTCTTGTGCCCCGCCCAATCATCTGCCAGAATTTTGCCTTGCTCATAACCTTTTTGAAAAATACCAGGTTCAGAACCTCCGGCACGTCGATTCCCGTATCCAGCATATCCACGGAAATGGCAATCTGGGGCAGCTTTTTCGGATCAGAAAATTCATCAATGGCGCTCTGGGCATAGGTCATATAGTTGTCGATTACTTTCGCATAGTCTGGAAGACTGGGGTACTCTTTATGGAACACTTCCAGAATCTTCTCTGCATGATCGTGATTTCTGGCAAAAATAATCGTCTTTCCAAGCTTCTGGCCATAATCAATTTTTATTCCGTTTGTCATCAGGATATTTAAAACCTGTTTGATTGTGTCCTCATTGAAAATCCACGAGTTGAGAGCCGAAGAGTTGATGGCTTCCGGCAGATTTCCCTGTTCTCCTCCAAAGGTCGCCTCATAAGCCTCCTTATCCTCCTCTGACAGCTCGTCGTATACGATTCCCCGCTCCATGAACTTAAGCTTTGATTCCACAGAGACATAGTCCACCAGATATCCGTCCTTTACCGCCTGGGCCAGATCATATCCATAGGTGGGGACGCCGTTCTCCAGTTCAAAGATCTCATATGTATTTTTATCAATTTCATCCTTCGGCGTAGCCGTAAGCCCGACTAAAGGCGCGTCAAAATAGGAGAAAATATCCCTGTATTTGTTGTAAATAGAGCGGTGGGCCTCGTCGCAGATGACAAGGTCAAAATGGCCGCAGGTAAAGAGTTTTCCCTGGCTGTCGCTGACCGTATCAATGCAGTTCATCATCGTCTGGTAGGTAGAGAACACACAGTGGGCGTTGTAATTGTCTTTCTCCTCCACCAGATTCGTGCACGATAAGCTGGGCAGAAGATTCACAAAGCTTCGTTTTGCCTGAGTGACAAGGGAATTTCTATCGGCAAGAAACAGGATATTCTTTACCCAGCCGGCCTTCAGAAGGCAGTCGCACAGCGCAATCACAGTTCTCGTCTTTCCGGAACCTGTGGCCATTACAAGCAGCGCTTTCCTGCGGTTCTTTTCATCAAAGCTTCTGCAGACTGCCTTAATGGCAGCTTCCTGGTAGTACCGCCCGGCAATATTCTTATCCACTGTGACATGCTCCAGGCTTGTCCGCATGGCCAATAAGTTAAACCACTTCTCCAGATCTCTCTTGGAATAGATGACCGCGCATGGTCTCTCCGGATACTGCCCGTCGATAATATGCGTCTCGAATCCGTTAGTCAGGAAAATAACGGGCCTTCTCTTATATTTCTGCTCCAGCAGATCGGCGTAAAGCTTCGCCTGCTGCCTTCCCCTGGAAACGTCCGCGCAGGTCCGCTTCGCCTCAATCACAGCAAGAGGACGGTGCATATCATCGTAAAGAACGTAATCCGCAAAGCCAATTCCAGACTGGTTCGGCATTCCATGAAGCTCCACTTCATTGAGCCAGTCCTTTCCCTCCGTCCAGCCTGCCTCCATCAGCATGGCGTCGATGTATAGCTTCCTTGTTTTATACTCTGATAAATCAAGCGGCTTGGGAACATAGGCCTGCTGCTGTTCCTGCCTGCGGGCAGATAATTCTTCTTTCAGCGAAGCATTTTCCGCCATTAATTTCTGTAAATCCAGCTCCTGCTTCGCAGACTTCTCCTGTTCTCGTTCCAGTTCTGCTTTTACGGCGCTGGCTGCCGCTTTCGATTCCCTCGCCTTCTCAATCCGGGAAGTGATGACAGTTTTGTCAAAGGAGCGTTCTTCATACTGCTCGGAATAACAGCAGGCAACAAAGTCCAGATAGATAAACAGGTTCTCCAGGCAGAGCATGGCCTCGTCTCTTCCCAGCTTCTTATTGCTGTGGGCTACATTGTTGCCGCATCTCCTGATGTAGTCCATGCGCTTCCACAGATCAGGCCCCACAATATCCCTGTATTCCTCGGCATTCATCAGGCTCTGCAGATTATCCTGGTAGGGCATTTCCAGATCCGAATCCACAGAATACATCCATTTTACAGCAAACTCCATGGCCCGGCGGCTATTGATTATGCTGGCCTCCGGATCCATGAGAATAATCCTCTCCGCAGATATGGCGACGTCTGCAAATCTGGAAAATTTTGGTTCCTGTTTTAAATAATCAAAATTAGTGTTCATAGAGCGCCTCCCTCCTTTCGTAGTTCCTGCATATCGATACGAGTTTTTGCAAACGTTCTGTTAGTTTTAATAATTTTAAAAAAAATCAACATCGCAGCGGCCCGAAGGTTTTAGTGAATTTTGATTTTTCGTACTGGCTGTTCTATATTCTGGAGCAGCCTCTCCACTGTAGAGCAATAATACTGGATTGTCCGTTCTAAGCACCCTTCAATCTTTTTCGCGTCTAAAAACAGCTACAAATACTCGATATTGGAAGTTTCTTCTTTCGGCGCGGTGTTTTCCGAAAATGTCTGCAGCAGGACTTCCTGCAGCTTTTTCATCTGGGAAACATTCAGGTAATCTGCCATTTCATTGATAATCAGTACAATTTTTTCTTCCATGTTGGTATTGTCCTCCTTACAATACCAACATCCTGCACCCAAAATTATTAAATCACTTTATTTTCCAAATAGCACTCCAGCAAATAGGATGGATTTTCATAGTACATACTGCTGTTGTAATCATCTATTTTGCTGCTGATAAACGAGTTATAAACCTTTAATAGCGCGTCAATTACACCTGTTTTTTCGTGTTCTGCCACAGCTTTTATCAGTCTTTTATACACTTTTCCAATGTCCCAATGAGTTGGAATCGCGTATTGGCAGGCGGACACATTGTCAAAATCACCTGTTTCAATCCCCGCCGCTTTGATAAAATCATCACTGACGCGATCGATATTATCACTATGGTAAATATCCGCCAAATCGTAAATCTTTTCAAGATTCTGCTTCCCCAGTGCATTGACCACCTCTGCTCTGGTATGTTTCGTCTTTCTCGCTATATAATCAATCAAACTGCATGTAAAGAACAAATCATTGTCTTTGGCTGATTCACGCCCTCTGTTATCCATTACAAAACCTCCTCAAATCCTCTGTATTCGAGACATTTTAACGCTTCTTTTGTACAAAAATTGATTTGATGTGTTGGATATTTGAATTTGGCCAATACCCAAAACTGCTCTCTTGTAATGCTTCCATCCATGTAGTCGGACACATAATTATAAATCTGATCGTCAGCCATTGCCCCAATTACAATGTCATAGGCGTGTTTCTTTCCGTTTCTGCAGTCAATAATGAAATCCAGCCATTCATCTGTCATTTCTTTAAATTCCTTGATTTGCAAAGCAGAATTAAGCCGCACATCGTAGATAGATACAATTTTCGTATCATACCGTTTGGCCCACCGCTGTGCCTGTTCTTTGATAATTGTGCAGTAAAATCCATTTCCAAAATCCTTTGTATTCCTTCCAATACGGATTTCCGGATTCTCAACTGGGGCGTAACCGCCATGATATACTGTCATTTTTGCCATTTGACGCTACCTCTCTATCCGAAATACTCCTGCATTAAGCTGTCAAACAATAACTGTGCCTGATCTAAGGCCTTTTGAACCGCAGCTTTTGATTTGGCGACTTGAGCAACGAAGGCGGCAAATTGCTCCTGTAGCTCCATTGGCGGCACGAAAAATTCAATACCAAGGATGGCAGGCTTGCCCACATTGATTTGCGTACTACCTCCTGCGTTTTTTACCAATTGCTGTCGGATGTGCTTCTGTGATAATACAAACATCAAATACACATTATTTATGCATTCTGTATTATAAAATGTGAGTTTTCCGACACGCTGATTCAACAGGAACCTTTTTCCGTTTGTTTTTACGATGGTGGGAACCCCAAGGATTTTGGGGTCGTTAGCCATGTCGGTCATTGCGATTATCACATCGCCATCTTTTAGTCGATACTCCTTATACCGATCCCAGAATTCATCTGGAAGGAATTTGGGGTGGTACTCAGCATCAAAACCTCCATCGGGTCTGATATTGCTCATGCGGCAGTTCAACACTGCAGACGACTCAACGTAATCTCCCGATCTAAAAGCATAGCCATTTTTTAAATCGCAAAATCTACTTAGTTTTGTAATATCCCAACTGTTCGGATTTGTTTCTGGATCACCAAAGAGTTCTACAAATCGGGCTCTGACAAGGTCGTCTAGGCAATTCAATTCTCGCTTTCTTAAACTAATTATATTGCATATCTTATCTAATAAATCAGCAGTGTCCATTTGCTCATCCTTGCTTGGGACAGGAACATCAATTTTTCTAACCATCTCACTGTTAAGATTATTTACAACTCCACCAACTGCCATGTGTTTAAACTTTTGATATGTCGCCTTTGAACTAAGATAATAATACAAAAATCTCTTGTCAAAAATTTCATCTTTATCTTTCAGTACAAGCCAACCATCGTGTATGCAACCATCTATTTTCAATATATACGGTCTTCCAAAGCTCATTGAATTAGATAAAAGAAAATCCCCTGGTTCCACATATCTGGATTTTTTCATACCTTCCGGCTTTATTTTCTGGGCAGTTTCTGTAATATACATTGATTCCGTAGTGTCACCAATTTTAATCCAATTGATCCCACCCCCATCTTCTGTTATAAATTGATCAATAGGTCTCGGAGAACTGCCTCGTTCAACCACACAAACATCGCCAATCTTTCGGTATTGCCACTTATTTTTCATCATCATCTCACAACTCTCTCGTATCGGATTTATCGACCTCATTTAGCAGTGCCTATTCGCATTCCGCTTCGCTTCATGCTCATGCGTGCTGTCGCACTATGCTTCCAAGCCGCCAAGCATCCGCTTGTGAACAAGCTACATATGCACTCATCTTCTTGCCCTTCGTGCAAGGAGCATCCCTCGCCCAAAAGAGCTCGGTCAATCCGAATTGATCGATTTTGTATATCCTTCCTCTTATAAATTTAACAGTCGTTCCAGTTCTTCCATTTCCTGGCTGATTTCCATCTCGATTTCGCGAAGCTGGGTCATGATTTCCAGTGTAGAGGGATATTCGACGGGAACGTATTCGACTTTTTTGTACTTATTAATTGAAAGATCATATGCATTTTCAACAATCTCGCTTTTTGGCACAAAAAAGCTCTGTTCTGTACGCTTCCGGTCGGCCTCGGCTGATAAATTGCGGAAACGTGCTATAATATCCGGAATATCGTTCTCTTTTACCTCGTTTCGCTTATCATCCAGGCTGTACCCGTCTGCTGTCATGTCATAGAACCAGACCTGATCGGTTCCGCCGTGTTCTGTTTTTGTGAATATCAGAATAGCGGTCGATACTCCCGCGTATGGCTTAAACACTCCGGAAGGCATGGAGATCACCGCCTCCAGCCTCTGGTTCTCCACGATTTCCTTTCTGATGTCTTTATGTGCCTTTGAGGAACCAAACAGCACACCGTCCGGAACGATGCAGGCACATCTGCCGCCAATTTTTAACATGCGCAGAAACAGCGCCAGGAATAATAATTCTGTTTTTTTGGTCTTGCAGACCTTCAGCAGATCCCCTGACACGGACTCTGCGTCCAGACTTCCCTTAAACGGCGGATTGGCCAGCACCAGCGAATATTTCTCCTTATCCGGGTTCTGATCTGAGAGACTGTCTCTGTACTCAATAAACGGATTGTCAATGCCATGAGTCATCATGTTCATTGCCCCAATGCGGAGCATGGTTCTGTCCATGTCGTATCCGTGGAACATGTGATTCATATAGTGGTCTTTCTTCTGCCTGTCAAAGAAAATCTCTTCCTTTTTCTTCTCTTTCAGGTATTCTCCTGCTGCCACTAAAAATCCCGATGTTCCGCAGGCCGGATCGCAGATCACCTCGTCGCTGGAAGGATCCATCAGCTCCACCATCATCCGGATAATGTGCCTGGGAGTTCTGAACTGGCCGTTCCGTCCAGACTGGGCAATCTTTGACAAAAGATACTCATACACGTCTCCCCGCACGTCTGCAGTCTGGATTTCATTCATCATCTTATAGATTTCATCTAATGAATCGACAACCTTGGATAAAACGAGTGGAGTCGGCAGCTTAAAAATCGCGTCGTCCATATATTTGGAATAGGCGCTGTTTTTGTCACTGTGCAGCGTCTTGATAAATGGAAATACCCATTCCTGTATCACAGAATACATCCTGTCAGCCGGAAAATCATGGAAAACCGACCATTTCAGCTGTGCGCCGGCTATGATCCGTTCTCCTATTTTCACCTCGTCAGTGAAAATACTCTGGTAGGGAAGCCCCAGCATGGCGCTTTCCTTTGCCCTTGTATTGTCTGAATCATCCAGATCATGAATAAACATCAGATAGGTAATCTGCTCGATGACTTCAAGGGGATTGACCAGACCGCCTGAAGCGAAAATATCCCACAAACTGTCAATTTTGTTTTTTAATTCACCTGTAATCATGTCTTCCTCCGCTTTTCATACATACTTTTCATAAGTGTAGTATAACACAAACCGCCGTTTTTAGCGACCTCAACCCGGCGTCTTCCTGTTACACAAAAAGCGCCTCCGCCAGCCTGATGGTACTTTCCCTCAGACTGGCAGAGACGCCAGGTTATCTTACGTTAATTCTGTTTATTTTTATCCCTTCATCAGGAATTTTTAGCTTCTCAGCTCGATTCCCAGTCCCTGAAGTCCGTTCAGAATCTTGTTCATAGCGGAGGTTACTTCCTTTTCCTCCAGGGTGTGATCTTTGGAGCGGAAGGTGATGGAGTAAGCCACTGACTTGTAGCCTGCTGTGATCTGGCTTCCCTCGTATACGTCGAAGAGCTTGTAGCTTTCCAGAATCCTGCCGCCTCTCTGCTCAATCACGTCCTCAATCTGTCCTGCCAGAATCTCTTTCTTCATTACCATGCTCAGGTCTCTTGTCACGGATGGATACTTGGCAATTCCCTCGTACTTGTGATCGAAGGTAGCGTTTGCAGTGATCTCAGGCATATCGAGAACTGCCACATAGGTCTTCTCGCCCAGCTTGTAGTTGTCCGCCACGTCAGGATGAACCTCGCCCATATATCCAATCACTGTGCCGTTGTAGGAAATGAGAGCCTGGCGTCCCGGGTGGAGGAAGCTCTTTCCTGCCTCAGGATTATAATGAGGCTTTTTCTTCATTCCCACTTTCTCCAGGAACTCCTCTACTACGCCCTTCATGGTGAAGAAATCGCCGTTTCCGTACATTCCCAGAGTGAACTGCTGACGCTCGTCCGGAAGCGCCGGAAGTCCTGTCTCCTCCAGGTGCTTGGCATTCTCCTCCTCGCTTACGGGCAGGTAAACGGTAGCCAGCTCGTAGAGTCTTACGTCCTTATTTCTCCGGTTGTAGTTTGTGGAGAGAGAGTTTAACATTCCGTTTAACGGAGTGGTTCTCATAACGCTGAAATCCTCTCCCAGCGGGTTGGAAATGGAAACCACTCTGCGAAGTGTGGAATCCTCCGGAAGCAGCAGCTTATCAAATACCTTTGGGCTCTCGAAGGAGTAGGTCATGCTCTGGGAGAATCCGCAGAACTCTGCAATTCTTCTGGCAATCTCCTCCACTCTCAGCTTGAAGGACAGCTTTCCTGCAGTAGCCTCGCCTGTAGGCAGAGCGGTCGGAATCACATCGTAGCCGTAGAAACGGGCAACCTCTTCAGCCACGTCTGCCATTCTGTGAACGTCCTGACGCCAGCTGGGAACCACGATCTCATTTGTCTTCTCATCGTATTCCAGCTCTACGCTCTTTAAGTAGGAAATCATGTCTTCCTTGGAAATATCGGTTCCCAGAAGGCGGTTAATCTTCTCCGGCTCGAAAGCCACGCGGTTTCCTTCCTTCTTTACCGGGTAAACGTCTAACATGCCTCCTACAACCTCTCCGGCTCCCAGTTCTTCAATCAGCTGGCAGGCACGGTTAATAGCCAGCTCTGCTGTGTTTGGATCCAGTCCCTTCTCGAACTTTCCGGAAGCGTCTGTTCTCAGTCCCACTCTCTTGGCAGAGAGGCGGATATTGGTTCCATCGAAGCAGGCTGCCTCGAATACCATGGTCTTCACGTCGTCTGTAATCTTGGAGTTCTCGCCTCCCATGATTCCAGCGATTCCCACTGCCTTCTCGCCGTCGTTGATCATAAGGATCTGGCTGTCCAGCTGTCTCTCCTGACCGTCCAGAGTCTGGAACACCTCTCCGTCCTGAGCGCATTTTACCATGATCTCTTTTCCTGCAATCTGATCATAATCGTAGGCGTGCATCGGCTGTCCGTACTCTTCCATCACATAGTTTGTAATATCCACAATGTTGTTAATGGGGCGGATACCGCTGGCAGCCAGGCGGCGGCGCATCCAGTCCGGGGACGGAGCCAGCTTAATATTCTTCACCATTCTTGCACAGTAGCGCGGGCACAGCTTCGCATCCTCTACGCTCACCTTCAGGTAGTCATGAATGTCCTCACTGTTTCCTGTAGCCTTAATCTCAGGGGCGCAGAACTTCTTTCCAAAAGTAGCAGCTGCCTCTCTGGCAATTCCGATTACGCTGTAGCAGTCTACGCGGTTGGAAGTAATCTCATACTCGAATACGACATCTCTGAGGCCCAGCGCTTCCACTGCGTCGCTTCCCACCTGAACATCGTCCGGGAATACGTAAATTCCAAGCTCCGGAGCGTCCGGATACATCTCGCGGCTGGATCCCAGCTCCTCTACGGAGCACATCATGCCGTTAGACTCTACGCCGCGCAGCTTGCCCTTTTTAATCTTTACTCCGTCCTCAGGGCGGCCGCCGTCATGATCTCCGGCTACCTTTCCGCCGTCCAGAACCACCGGAACCTTCTGTCCCACCTCTACGTTAGGCGCTCCTGTGACGATCTGGGTTACTTCGCCGCCCAGATCTACCTGACAGATCACCAGCTTGTCTGCGTCCGGATGGCGGTCAATCTTTAAAATCTGTCCTACCACGATCTTCTCCAGATTCTTGTCCAGACACTCGTAGCCCTCTACCTTTGTTCCTGTCAGCGTCATAGCGTCGGTGTACTCCTGGGCTGTAACGTCCAGATCCGGAACATATGCTTTTATCCATGATAATGCTGTGTTCATCTTATTTCTCCTTGCAATCTAATCGGTTCTCTGTGAAACCTTTATCTGTTATTCCTGTCTGGTTTGAAAACTCTTAGAACTGCTTTAAAAAGCGCACGTCGTTTTCATACAGCAGTCTCATATCGTCAATCTCGTACTTTAAGAGAGCAATTCTCTCAAGTCCCACACCGAAAGCGAAGCCTGAGTATTCCTCCGGATCGATGTTGCACATCTCCAGCACGTGAGGATGTACCATGCCGCAGCCTAAAATCTCAATCCAGCCAGATCCCTTACAGAAACGGCAGCCCTTGCCTCCGCACTTGAAGCAGCTTACGTCCACCTCAGCAGACGGCTCTGTGAACGGGAAGTGGTGAGGACGGAATTTTACCTTTGTCTCCTCTCCGAACAGCTCTCTGGCGAACTCGGCCAGGGTTCCCTTCAGATCTGCAAACGTAATATTCTTGTCAATGACAAGTCCCTCAATCTGATGGAAGGACGGGGAGTGGGTTGCGTCTACCTCGTCGGAGCGGAATACGCGGCCCGGCGCAATAATGCGGATCGGAGGCTTTCTTGTCTCCATGGTGCGGACCTGAACCGGTGAAGTCTGGCTTCTAAGGACAACAGAATCATTAATATAGAAGGTATCCTGCTCGTCTCTGGCCGGATGTCCCTTGGGAATATTTAATTTCTCGAAATTGTACTTATCGTACTCCACCTCAGGGCCTTCCACTACCTCGTAGCCCATTCCGATGAAGATTCTCTCCACCTCCTCCAGGGCAATGGTATTGGGATGGCTGTGGCCTACGTTGTTCTTCTTGGCCGGAAGGGTTACGTCGATAACCTCTTTCTTCATCTGCTCCTCGCGGACCATGCGGGCCAGCTTGTTTTTTGTCTCCTCTAACTTAGCCTCGATTAAGGCTCTGGCGTCATTGACCATCTGGCCTACCTTCGGGCGCTCCTCAGGAGCTACATCCTTCATGCTCTTTAAAACGCTGGTCAGCTCGCCCTTTTTTCCAAGGTATGCGACGCGGATATCGTTTAACTTTTCCAGCGCGTCGGAGGCTTCGATCTTCGCAAGGGCCTCAGCCTTGATTTTCTCTAACTGCTCTCTCATAATATCTCCTTCTTCTATCGATTGTATCTGCGCGTCGTGTGCTAAAGGGCCTTCCTGAGCTTTCTTATAGAAAAAACAAAAATCCCGCCCCTTCGCACGCGAAGGGACGGGATATAAACCGCGGTACCACCCTGATTCCTGCTTTTGCAGGCTCTTATCTTATACGTAACGTGTACGAAACGTCGCCGCCTACTTAAAGCCTTTCTGAGGCTTCCTGTTCAGCTGCGCGGCTCCAGCGGGAATTTCGAACTCTTATCTGAACCGAAGAAGACTCTCAGCCGATGATCTTCTCTCTCTGGACGGAAAATAAGCTTCTACTTACACCTTCACTGCCTTTTCTTATGCTGTTTAATATTTTACGCACTGTTTTTTTGTTTGTCAAGTGGGGAAGCGGATTTTCCGCCTATTTTCCTACTCTCTCCCTTTCGTTAATTCTGCCAGCTGGCCCAGAATCCCGTTTCCTCCGGACAGGGAAATGCTTCCCACCTTCTCGCAGATTTTTTCCAGATACTCCATCTCTTTTAAACGGTACAGAATTTTATTTTCCTCCATCAGCCTGGCCGTATTCAGCAGGCTTCTGGTAGAAGCTACCTCCTCTCTTCTGGTAATGACGTTGGCCTGGGCCTGCTTCTCGGCAATCAGCACCGTATTCATAATCGTCCTGATCTCTCCCGGAAGAATAATATCTTTAATTCCTACGTTTCCAAGCTCCACCGGATACTCCTTCTCTATCTGTTTTATTTTCTCAGACAGACAGGAAGCCAGTTCCTCTCTCCTGTCCAGAAGCTCGTCCAGCTTCAGCCTTCCCACATATTCCCTGGCGGCCAGCTGGCCGGCGCTGTAAATCTGCTCCGCGATGTTTGACGTTTTCCGCGTCAGACCGACCGGATCGGTGATTTTATAGCAGCACACCAGGTTCAGTCTGACTCCTACCTTATCGGAGGTGAGAATATCCTGGCCTGAAATCTCCACTCTCTGCATTTTCAGATCTGTCAGAGTGCAGGAAACTCTGGTTCCGTAATTCCAGAAATACCAGATTCCGCAGGGCAGTGTTCTTTCATATACTCCATTAAAGTATAAAAGACCCGCCTCCCCCTCCTCTACTGTAATCTTCCTGTACATAGAGGCAGGCGCCTTTTCGATCAGGTACACCGGAAAATCCGGCTCAATGTCAGGCGATGATACATCTACGATGCGAAACTCCTGAGTTTCATATACATTCCAGAAATAGTACTCTCCCGGCAGAAGTACCTCTTCAAACACTCCATTTACAAAACGGTAGCCGATGCTGCCGTCAGGAATCAAAGTTCTTAACACACGTTTTGAAACCTCCTGATTCTCCATCAGACGTTCCATGGGAATCCCCTGCTCCTCCACCTTCCCTTTCATGACTGTTTGTTTTACTTCTGCATTCTTCCAGAACGGAATATGGTAAGTCCCAGGAAGCAGCATTCTGCGAAAGGTTCCCTTCTCTATTAAAAATCCGCAGGACGGATCACTAATTGTAATCTTCATATATAAACACCTCCTCTGTGTGTTCCAGTCACTTTGTTACAGGGGCCTTTCATTGAGAAACCGCAAAATGAAAGACCTGCCGTCTGGGGCTTCGCTCCTTCCTTTTGCCTGCTTCGGTATCCTGAAAGGCACAGCTGTAAAAAAGCGGGAGGAAGCTCTCTGACAGCCTCTTTCCCTGAATTACCGCTTATCAAGTGTCTTTTTGGTGACTGCTATACCAGCTTAGCTACAGATTCTTAGAATCTGGCAGGATTTGAACCTGCGAATAGTCAAAAATATGTAAACAGCTCTCTATTCCCTGGCATACAGGAATCCTTTCTTCCTGCACCCGGCAGGCAGAGTCCGTCTGTATGAACCCTAAACCTGCTCCTATCAGAAAATCTTCCGATTTTCGGGGAATCGGCTGCTGGAAATTATCCCTTTACCACACCAATCGTGTGAAGCTTTTTTACCGGCTCTACTAAATCGGACTGATTTTTCATGACCTCATCAATATCCTTGTAGGCAAAACGGCTCTCCTCTGCCACATCGGATTTATTTTTCTTTCCCAGAATAACCTGCTGCTTCTTCAGATCGTTTATCACATCTTCACAGGTAAACGCATTCATGGCTCCCTTTCTGGAATACCGGCGTCCGGCTCCGTGAGAGGAGGAACAGAAAGACTCTGCATTTCCCTTTCCTCTTACCACATAGCTGTTGGAACCCATCGCTCCCGGAATCAGGGCCAGCTCTCCTTCCCTGGCTCTGACAGCGCCTTTTCGGTGAACCCACACATTCTCCCCATAGTGGTTCTCAAGAGCCGCATAATTATGGTAACAGTTGATCTCCTCTGTAAAGCTCAGTTCTAAATCAGTATACCTGCCAATCCACTTCTCCAGAATTGCCTTTACAGCCAGCATCATTTTCGCCCTGTTTTCCATGGCGAAATCCATGGAAAGCTGCATCCAGTTTAAATACTGCTGCCCCTCCTTCGTATCCAGGGGCAGAAAGGCCAGCCGGTACTCGTCGGGAACCTGGCTGTACCACCTGCTGTTCAGTTCCCTGGCTTTCTGGTGAAAATAATCGCAGACTGACTTTCCCATATGGCGGCTGCCGGAGTGAATCATCACGCTCAGATATCCTTCCTCATCCTCCTGAAGCTCAATAAAATGATTTCCGCCTCCCAGGGTTCCCACCTGAAAATATCCGGCATCCAGCTGTCCTAACAGCTCCCCGTTCTGCTCATATTTGTCAAATTCATCAAAGGCTCTGTCCAAGGTATAGCAGGGCATGGCAGTCTTGTGATGTGCAAAGCCCACCGGTATATTTCTTAAAATATCCCCTACCATTCCCTGAATCAGGCTTCCGTTTCCGGTGACAATTCCACGAATCTCTTCCGTTTTTATATTCATTCCCACCCAGGCCATACCGCAGCCAATATCCACTCCAACTGCATTGGGAATCAACACCTGCTTCGCTGCAATCACACCTCCAATGGGCATTCCCTTTCCTGCATGAGTATCCGGCATCAAACATACCCATTTGTGAAGGAAGGGAAGTTCTGCCAGATGGCAGGCCTGCTCAAAACAGCTTTCCTCCAGATCCTCTCTCTTTTCCAGCCAGATTTTGATCGGGCTTTTCCATGCTTTATCTGATATAACAAACATACCTGTTCCACTTCCTTTCCAAGCGCCCTCTGCGGGGCGGCGCAATTGATAATATCTGTCTGTTACAATGCCTATTCTAGTAAATTTTTCCTGATTGATCATTTAAAAAAAGTTGCGGCCTTGCTATAATTTACCTATAGCGTCAGTGTATAAAGGACAAAGAGGAGGATAGCCATGGCACAGTTTCAGGAGCTGATTAAAAATTTTGACCGGATCCGCGACTATATGCGGCAGTTTTATGTCTATGGCTTTAAAGTGAGAGGCGAATTTACAGAAAAGAGTACCAGAACCTATGACAATGAGAGGCGAAGGATTGAAAGCTGGCTGTCCGGCTGCATTTCCTCAGATTACACTGCAAAGGGAAAGCAGATCTCCATCAGCGCCGACAGCCGTTCCATCTCTTCTAATCCTCTTTACAGCGCCTGGAAATCAAAAAGCTTTACAGACAACGATCTACTGCTGCATTTTTTTGTTCTCCATTATCTGATGCAGCACAGAAAAGCAGAACAAACCGCTGAAGGCGGCCAGACAGAACAGGCTGTTTCCGGTACCCACCCAGGCATGACTGCCGGAGAGCTGGCCGATCAAATTTCAGCAGATTTTGGCTGCTTCTTTGACAGCCAGACCGTCCGCCTGAAACTGAAGGAATATGAAAACCTGGGGCTTCTGTCCTCTGTCAGGCATCAGAAATCTGTCTATTATAAGCTGGCTCAGCCCATGCTCTTTGAACAGCCTGAGTTTCACGGACTCTACAAGCGGCTTCTCACAGCAGTCTCCTTCTTTTCAGAGGCAGCTCCCTTCGGTTTTATTGGAAATACCATTCTGGAACGGGAGTATCAGACGAACTCCTGCTTCTGTTTTAAGCACTATTTCATGGTTCACACCCTGGAAGACGGCATTTTATACCCGATTCTTCAGGCAATTCACCGCGGCGGCTGTCTGGAGTTTGAAAATCACAGCCAGAGAAGTGGAAACATTACCTTCATCCAGGGCTTCCCTCTGCAGATTTTCGCCAGCACAAAAACAGGGCGGCGTTATGCCTGCATCTATGCGGTCAGGGAGCGGCGCTTCCTTAATCTAAGGCTGGACTGTATTGCCAGGGTAAAGCAGCTGGGTGAAAGCCTGGAAGAAGCGGCTCACTTCCGAACTCTGTTAGAAAAAAACCGTTCTTTATGCTTTGGCGTATCCTTTGGACAAAAAACCATTCGGACGGAAGAAATCTGTATGAAGCTTTTTGTAGACGAAGAAAGGGAGGAACATATTTTAGAACGGCTCTACCGGGAAGGAAAAGGCGGAGAAGTGCTTCGCATCCGGAAAAATGAATATCTATACAGCGGTGTTTTCTTCGATGTGAACGAAATGCTGTCCTGGGTGAAATCCTTCACCGGACGGATTATGGATATTCAGTCTTCCAGTGAAAGCTCTGTTATCAAGGTAATTTCTGACTGGAAGAGTATGTATCGGATGTATGGGGAAGAAAATGAAACTCCAGGAAATAAGGCAGATATGCCTTTAGATATAGATGTCGAAGATGTTTAAGAAAACGCATAGGAGGAGGTTCTCCATGGAACAGGAATTAACACTGTTTGATAAATTGTACTGCTGTTATTATCAGGCAGTCAGACAGGTATTAGAAGAGTCGGCCTGCACTCCTGTCAGCAAAAAGAGGATGGAGGAAATCTGCGAAACAGCTGCCTTCAGGGAAAGCGCCCTGTCTATTCTGCCGCAGCTGACAGACAGAGACGGAGCCTGGAGCTGCCTTCTGTCAAAAACAGAAGACAGCCTTTTTTCCTCTGCTCTGGGGGATAAGGCTCTGAAAGCGCCTCTCTCCTGTCTTCAGAAGGCCTGGATCGCCTCTATCTGCCAGGATCCCCGGTTTCTTCTGTTCTTCACTGAAGAAGAGCGCGATTTTATAAAGGCAGATATCCCTGCTCTGTATCAGGAGGAAGATTTCTATTATTACGACCGGTTTCAAAACGGAGATCCTTATTCCAGTGCCATGTATCGGAAGCATTTTCGAACTGTCCTTACAGGACTCTCCGAAAAACAGCTTTTGAAGCTGTCCTACAAAGGAAAAAATCAGCTGCTGACTGATTTAAAAGTCCTTCCTGTCCGCCTCCAATACTCTCCTAAAGACGACAAATTCCGTCTGCTCTGTATAAGGCTTCGCAAAGGGCGAAAAGGACTTCCCTATACGCTTAACATGGGGAAAATTCTGGCCTGCAGCCTGGCTGGCACATGTCAGACAGACGTGGACAGGGACAGCGCGCCCGAACCGCCTTTCACATCGCCCTCCCTGGCTGTATTCTCCCAGAAAGCTGCTGAACCGGCTGTCATTGAAATCGACGGCAGAAGAAATTCTCTGGAACGGTGCATGTTAAAATTTGCCGACTATGAAAAGCATACAATTTACGATGAGGAGAGAGCCGTCTACACCTGCTCCATCTACTACGATATTCAGGATGAAACAGAACTTCTCATCGATCTGCTGTCCTTCGGTCCTGTCATCCGCGTGCTGGAACCTGAGCGGCTGGTGCAGGAGATCCGTGAGAGAGTGAACAGGCAGCACAGGCGGCTGTTTGGGGAGGTGAGGGAAGCTTTTTAGGCTTCCCTATTTCCAGATTTCCCCTACAATTTCCGGCTCTGCAAAGATTCCTGTTGCTCCTCCAGTATGCCAAAATACAACTGTACTTCCCTGCGGAATTTTTCCGCTTCTGATACAGTCCAGCATTCCTGAAAATGCTTTTCCTGTATATACCGGATCTACAATAATACCTTCTTTTCTTGCCAGATACTGTATTGCCTCTGTCGCTTCTTTGGTAGGCTTCTCATATCCTTCACCATAGTAAGACAATTCATAGTGCATATCTGATGGAAGAACAGTTTTATCACTTCCAATATAACGCAGGCTTTCATTTGCGATGTTTGCCACTTTCTCTAAATGACTCAATTCTTTCGGACTAACTGTTACACTGTAAATGGATGCGTCTGATTCAAGAAGAGCACGTCCTGCTGCCAGGCCAGCCAGTGTTCCGCCTGTTCCTGTGGCATGAAAAATATAATCAGGCTTTTCATTTAACTGTTCCATCTGTTCCAGCATCTCCGCATATCCATTGATGAAACCTGTACTTCCAATGTAATTAGCCCCACCTTCTGGAATTACAAAACATTTATGGCCTTCCTTCTCCATCTGTTCAACCTGTTTTCTGCATAACTCCTCTGCTTCCAGATCCGCCTCTGCTTCTTCTCTTCCATTTGCCGGTATAATATGCACTTCAGCTCCTAATATCATATCCAGCAGAAGGTTCGCTTTCGGTCTCTCTTCCTTCTGCTCTGTCAGATCGACCAGATATAAAATACTTTTCAGGCCCTGCGCATTGCACATGGATGCAGTTTCCATAGCATGGTTCGACTGAGTTGCCCCAAAGGTAAATACCGTATCATATCCATGCTCTTTTGCATATCCAATTAAAAATTCCAGCTTTCTGACTTTATTTCCCCCAAACAGATTCACACCTGTCATATCATCTCTCTTAATGTATAAATTGACACCCAGATCATTGCTGATATTGTTTAATCTGTGAAGTGGTGTAGGAAAAAATCCGATTCTGCTTCTTGGTACTGTCTGAAGCATTTCTTTTGCTGTTTTCATATGATCCATACTCTGTTTCCAGATGCTTTTGACAAGCATCTTCTCCTTTCTCACAATATATTCATAAATGCAGTCTGTTAAAAATTGATTTCTGTATCTGAGATTGTCTGGATTAGCTCCAGACAGGCAGCTACATCTGATTTACTTACTATTTCATTTCCCGAATGTATATTTTTAGCAGGAACACAGACCGCACCTGCTTTTACCCCTTGGTATCTCTGCGCTTTGCAGGCATCTGTTCCTCCATGATCGCTGATATCCAGCTGATAGGGTATTCCATTTTCAGATGCTGTCATTTTCAGCCATTCAATCACTTCCTGACAGACAATCATAAAGTGATCCATCACCTTTAATGCTGCACCTTTTCCAACAGATGTATCTGTTTTCATTCCCCTCAGTTCTTCATTGGAGCACGTCACATCGACTGCCAGCAGAAGATCTGGTTCAACAGCAGAAATGGCTGACTGTATGCCTTGAAATCCATTTTCCTCTTGAACAGAAAAGATAAAATACATATCATTCCTGCACGATTTAATCTTTTTTATCACTTCTGCCAGAATAAAACATCCAATTCGATCATCCAGGGCGCCTGAAACAATAAACTCTTCATTTTCGTAATAATCTGCTTTTATTACAATCTCCTGGCCTCTAAAAGAATCCAGGCTGTCTGATTTTTTCGGATTCATGCCAAATTCAATATATAAGTCATCGCAGGAAACAGTGGTGTCTGCTGATTTTTTTTCACATAAAACAACTCCCTGCTCTCCTGTCTCTGTTCGAACTCTGGTATCAATCATATTCAGCGGCTTAATGGAACCCAGCGGCAGAACGCGAAATCTGCCCTTATCGTCAACAGATCTGAGCATAAAACCAATCTGATCCATATGGGCAGTTACAGCAATTTTTCTTCCTTTTCCTGTTTTATGTACTATCAGATTTCCAATGGCATCTTCTTTTATATCGTCCGCATAGTCTTTTATTTCTTCTGCTATCATCTGCCGGATCCTATGCTCTCTCCCACTAGGTCCGTAGGCAGCACACATTTTTTCCAGCAGATTACTGTTTAAAATCATTTTTAAGTTCTCCACCATGCTGATAAGCAAGACAAGAAGAAGATGAAGCCACCTTCTTCCTGCCAATCCATGTTTCAATATGAGTTTACTTATTTACAGTCATTTAAGAAAAGACCGTCAACCACAAAGATCGGTTTTACATCATTGTAGTATGCCTGTGCAAAACTTGTGATGTATAACGGCGCTAATGTAACATGATCCATTAAATATCTCTGTGTCTCGTCAACCAGTTTAAATGTCTCTTCTCCATTAAAACTATTTTCTACTTCAGAACACATTGCCCTGTATTTTTCCATATCAATTCCATTGTTCTGATCATATACAATCATCCATAAATGATATGCCGGCTCGGACCACCAGTAATTGCTGATACCAATATCATAATCTTTATTATTGTAGCATTCTCTGAGCTTGTTATACTCCATTGTTTCAATCTGCACATCAAAGCCAAAAGAATTCAGCTGTCTCTGGAGCTCTACTGCCGCAATTTCATTTGCTCCGGAAGCAACAATAAATTTCAGGGAAAGTTTTTCACCGTCTTTGTCCAGAATTCCGTCTCCATCTGTATCTTCCCATCCGGAATCCTTTAACAGCTGAAGGCCTTCTTCCTGCTTATCAGTATAGTTTGTCTTATAATACTCATCTGTATCGTCACAGTGGAACAGAATATTTTTTGTTACATAACTGTATGCAGGCTGGCACATTAAATCACCGCCGAACACCTCTACAATCGACTGTCTGTCGATTAAGTATGAAATTGCAAGACGGAGATTTTTATCCTGCAGCACACCTGTTGTTGCGTTCATCTCAAGGTCTCTTACCATAGGCGGAAGGATTGAGTTGATTTCTGCATCTGCAATCTTCTGGCATTCAGCAACTCCATCCTCACTCAGGCCAATAATGTAATCAATATCTTTCTGCTTAAATGCGTTCAATGCAGCAAATTCATCTTCATAGAAGGTCAGGTTAATGGTTTCAATATTAGCTGGTCCCTTATTTTCCAAAAGCTCATTCTGTGTAGAATATCCCTCATTACGCTTTAAGATTACATTAGAACCTTCTGTATAGGTTTCTACATAATAAGGACCATACGGATGTACGCCCCACAGCTTTTCCTCCTGAGTCGGAAGACTTTCCAGCTCATCCTTATCAATTACAGCAAAGCATGGGTTAGCCAGGCAGATAATCAAAGAGGTTGAATAGTGTTCCATAGTAAGCGTAATTTTGTTTCCGTCAATTTCTATATTTTTAATAACAGAAAGGAATTCGCTCATGGTTCCTTCTTTTTGTGCGTATTCCAAAGATGCCTTTACATCCTCTGGCTCTAATTCTTCCCCATTGTAATATTTCAGGCCTTCGGGAATTTCAAAAGACATTACTGTTCCATCTTCACTGATTTCTGGTTTGGAAGCCAGACACGCCTCGATTTCTCCTGTATCATGATTATACAGGAATAACGGTTCTGCACATGTCATCTGAATATCATAGAAGTTATCGCACTGAATTACGTCAGTACCAATCCATGCTTCATTAATTGTACCAATATTCAGTACATCCCTGATTTCATTTTTTGCTTCTGCAGATGACTCACTTTTCTCTGCTGATACCGTTTCCTTTGTCTCCTTGTCCTGATTTCCGCTGCAGCCAGTTAACATACCTGTCAACATAGATGCCGCCAAAACCAGAGCTGCTGCTTTTTTCAGTTTCATTTTTTCCTCCTGATGTTTAAAATTTATTCATAACAGCCATTAAGACAACGATTATATAAAATAATCTGCTGCTACTTTCTGTTTTCTATATGCGGAACTGCTGCAAGAAGCCGTTTCGTATACTCATTTTCTGTGTGGCAGATAACCTGCTCCGTAGTTCCCATTTCAACTGCCTTTCCCTGGTGCATCACTACAATTCTGTCGCACATGTACTTTATTACATTTAAATCATGCGAAATAAAAATAAATGTCATTCCAAACTGCTTTTGAAGTGATAAAAGCAGAAGAAGAACCTGTGCCTGGACAGAAATATCCAGCGCGGAGGTCGGTTCATCCAATATAATCACTTCCGGCTGCAGTATGATTGCCCTTGCAATAGCAACTCTCTGCTGCTGTCCTCCTGATAAGGATTTGGGATAAATATTCATAATAGACGGATCCAGATTCACCAGTTCCAGGGCTTTCTCCGCTTTTTTATATGCCTCTTCCTTTTTTTCTCCATGAATCAGAAGAGGTCTCATAATGGACATCCCTACCGTAAAATGAGGATTAAAATTGCTTCCCGGATCCTGAAATACAACAGAAACTTTCTGATGAAACTCCTTCTTTTGAACACGGCTTTGATGGTGGACATCCATTCCATTCATCCATATTTTTCCTGTTGTCGGCTTCTCTAAACCCAGGATCATTCGCACTAACGTCGTTTTTCCAGATCCTGATTCTCCAACAATTCCCAAAATCTCATTCTTGTCTACAATAAAACTTACATTATCTACAGCATGAACTGCTTTTGTAGCAAAGAGTCCTTTCTTTTCATAACACTTTCCTACATTCTCTATTTTAATCAGTGGTTCCTTTAACATGTTCTCCCCCAAGTAAATGACAATAGCAGTAATGAATGTTGTCAATCTTTACCTTTTCCGGAGCAAAGGCTTCGCATTTTTTCTGTGCCATTGGGCATCGATTATAAAAACGACATCCCTGATTTGTATCATAAAATCTGGGAACAGTGCCCGGAATCGATTCCAGCTTAACATCATGCTTTGTGCCTTTCGGAATGGCTTTTAAAAGCATCTGCGTATATGGGTGAGACGGATTTTTCAATACATCCTCTGTTTTCCCAAATTCAACAATCTGCCCTGCATACATAACCGCTACCTTATCGGCAATCTTGGCAACTACGCCAAGATTATGAGTAATAAGAAGGACTGACGTATTATTTTTTTCTTTTAGTTCTGACAGCAGTTGAAGGATTTCCGCTTCTATCGTAACATCTAATGCAGTCGTCGGTTCATCTGCAATCAACAGTTTCGGTTCACGGGAAACCATCATGGAAATCATGACTCTCTGCCGCATTCCTCCTGATAATTCATGGGGATACTGGCTCATCTGATGAAGCGGATCACTCATTTTCACTCTTTCGTACAGAGTCTGGGTTTTTTCAAACGCTGTTTTTCGGTCAATTCCATCCAGGCAGATGGCTTCAACCACCTGATTTCCGCTTTTTATAACAGGATTTAAGGAATCTAACGGATTCTGAAAAATAAATCCTATCTCTTTTCCCCTGATCTTCACCATATCTTTTGCCTTTAAACCGACCAGTTCTTTTCCCTGATATAAAATACTTCCACTGACTGAAGATTTGCGCTTGTCCAGAAGCTGTACAATGGAATAAGCTAATGTTGATTTTCCGCAGCCGGATTCTCCTACAATTGCTGTTATCTCACCTTCGTTTACTGTCAAATCTACATTTTTAATTGCAGAGAGCTGTTTTTTTCCAATTTTATAATTTACGCTGAAATCAGTAATTTTAAGTAACTCACTCATATGTCTGTCCCTTGTTCTTAATTCTTCATATTAGGATCGATTAAATTCCTAATCCCTTCTCCAAGAAGGCTGAATGTAATAATTGTATAAATCAATGCCAGACATGGGAAAATAACCAGCCATGGTGCTCTGAAAATTACGCTGGCACTTCTTCCTATCGCCAGTCCCCAATCCGGAGATGGCGGCTGGGCACCCATTCCCAAAAATGACAATGTCGCTGAGGATGTAATGAAACCAGGCATCGATATGGATGCCATTACCAAAACAGATGGCAATACGCTGGGAAGGATATACAAAAAAAGGATGGACCAGGGTTTTTCTCCAAAGGATTTACCCGTTTCTACAAATGGCTGATTTTTCAGCATAAAAGTTTTAGATCTTACGGTTCTCTGATATCTGGGCCAGCCTGCCAGTGCCAATGCTAAAATAACATGATTCAGACTCCGACCTAAGAGCATGACAATTGTCATCGCTATTACAATACCGGGCAATGACCATATTACATCTCCAATAAATGTAATCACACCGTCCACTGCTTTCCCACAGTATCCAGAAACCAATCCTAATACCACTCCTATTGTCAGCTCAATCAGCGCACCCAAAAAAACTGTTTTCAGCGCCAGCGGAGTACCATAAATAATTCTTGATAATACATCTCTTCCATACTCATCCTGCCCAAAAAGATGTTCACTGCTGGGAGGCATTAAATGTTCAGCGGCAATTCCAGCATCTGGCTCATATGGGGCAATCTGCTCACAGAACACAGAAACAAGTATTAATAGAAGCAACATAATCATGCCAGCAACACATTTTTTTTCTTTAAAAAATCTTTTTACCATAGTTAGTCTCATCACTTTTCTGTTATTATTCTACAATGCGCGCTCTGGGATCCATTACTGCCACTAAAATATCAGAGCAAATATTAGCAAATACCGTCAAAATAGAAATAATCAATACACAAGCCTGAACAACAGGAATATCCCTGTTTATTACAGCATTCGTCATCCATGCTCCCATTCCCGGAATAGCAAATATATTCTCTACAACCACGGCTCCTGCAATAATCCATGGCAATGACAAAAAAACGTTTACAATAATAACAATTACCGCATTTCGCAGCACATGGGAAAACAAAATTTTGTTTTCAGACAGCCCCTTTGCATACGCAGTCTGCACATACCTTTCATTCATTGCACCAATTACTTCACTTCGGATCAATCTTGTGTTCATTGATAAACCGCCTAACACAATAGCCATAATTGGCATAATATAATGCTTCCACGAAGTATAGCCTGATGCTGGCAGCAAATTCAGCTTTACGCCAAACAGCAGGATCAGAAGCATTCCAATCCAAAAGGTCGGTATCGCAGAAGTAATCAGCGAATACTGCATCACTATCTTGTCGAATATGCTGTCCCGTTTCCAGGCCGCAAGACTTCCTAATGGAATTGAAATAAGTACCTGCAAAATCAGTGCAATTCCACACAGGCGGAGACTGTATGCTACACGCATAGCCATCGAATCTGAAATTTTCAATCCCGTCTTCAGGGATTTGCCTAAATCTCCAGATACTACCCCTTTTGCCCAGTCTAAATACTGTTCCGGCAGCGGTTTATTAAATCCCCATTCTTCCCTTAACTCTTCTCTTCTTTCCTGCGGCACCTTTTCTGATACCAATGCATCTACCGGATCTCCCGGAAGAACATGAAGTACACAAAAGATTGCTATGGATACCACAAAAATCTGTAAAAAACCAATTCCTATTTTTCGTGCAATATAACCTTTCATGACAAATCAATCTTTCTTTTATTTATCTATTTATCTTCGATTATCTCTTTTTTAAAGAAATAACAGTGCCCGCAGTATCTCCCGGAAATCCTTATGTTCAAATCGTACTGTTACCGCATCAATTTTTTTGCATCCAGGGTAATAGGCCCGCTTATTTGCTTCTGCATGACTGAAATAAGTGATATCAAGAACAAAATACTCCGGCAGCTGCGCTGCCTCATGATGCTTCTCACCAAAGGCCTCTCTCAAAGCACCTCTGATTAACAGCTCTGCCTTCTCTTCAGAGACACTGATTACAGACGCTCCACGTCCTCTCTGCACTGCTGCTGTTTTTATTTTTGCATTATACTGTTCTGCCTCCTGACAAATCCCCAAATCTCCACTCAGCATCACAACAGGAACCTGGTACATCCCTGCAATGTAGAAACTAATTAAAAACTCTGACATCAGCTTTCCATTTAATGTAACCTTAGAATATCTGAGGGAAGAAAAAGTATGAGCCAGCGGAGACAAATCTGTTCCTGCACAGCTGTGATATCCCAAAAGAATCACGGCAGAATAAGTTTCATCCAGCTCCTGCATCATACACAAAGGCCCGTCATCCCAGCCTCGGACAATTTCACAGTTAGCCGGAAAATCTGTGACATCGTAGTTGCATCCACTGCTATGGGCATCTTTAATTGTAATCTGACAGCTGCTGTCGATACGGTTTATTTCACTTACGGCTGCCAGTATTTCCTGTTTCAGGATATTTCTCTGCTGATGATATTCATCACTGTTTCTGTCTTCCAATTTCCATGTACAGGCCCCTGCAGTGCCTTCGATATCTGCGCTGATATAAATTTTTCTATTCATAAATCTGCCGCCTCTTATTGTTTGTTTCTAAAACTTTTTTATATCTGTATTGATTTTTTTCAATATCACTACAAAACCAGTATATCAGTATCTATTCCTTTATTGAAATTGTTTTTCTCTATAAAATCCATACTATATTATAATTATCTATACGTTTTGTATTTAAGCGTATTTTTTTGTTATATATTTTTATTTTATCTCTATTTTTCTGTTTTTTATATTTAAAACAAAAAAGGTGAGAAACCTGAATTATTCCAAGCTTCTCACCCTATATGTTATCTATTTCTGACGCTACAGTGCTTATCATGTGCCCTGTTTAACAAACTCCCCTATCACTCGCTCAACCACAGCTAGCTCCTCAGCATCACATTCCTTACTTCTTCTGACTATCTATAATCTCCTTCACCAGCTTTTCTACTTCTGAAAGTTCCATCTCTAAATCCTCAGCTATTTGCGCTGGAGACCAGCCCTTCATCAGTTTTTTAGCGACTAAATTTTTTAAAGCTACTATTCGGCCCTGCTTTAGTCCATCTTCTCGTCCTTCCTTCACCCCCTCCTCATACTCTGCTCTGCGGATCAGCTTCAGTTCCCGTTCCTCATCATACTCAAAAATGCTCATCTCGATAGCCTCCCCTCAGTTTTTTCTTAGAAAGTCCGACAATACTCCTTCATGAATGCATTCGTCCACCGCCCGCTCTGCCGCTGCATCTAACTCCATGGTTTTCGTGTAAAGGCGGATCCGCTCTACAAAAATCATATATTCCCTCAGCGTCCGGCATAATTCCAGCAGCTCTTTATTTTTCCCCTGGTTAATATTTAACACCAGTACCTTCAGCTCCAGATTTGGTTCTTCCTTCTGAGTTCCCGCGTATTCAAAAGAATCTGACAGTTTCAGAATACTGCGCTCCTCCCGCTCTTCCGTTCCATTATAAAATACCAGAAAGTGAGGAGCCGGAAGTTTTAATCTCTTAGAAGAATACAAGGTTTCGTCCTTCACCAGACCCTGATACGTTCTGGATACGTAAAATAAATCTCGAAGCGGCATGTTAGGATTCCAAGTAGACTGGTGCTCATAGAGACTCAGCCGGTTATCCAGCAAAAAGGCTACGTCGTTTTTCATGTTCATGTAGACAGCATTCTCCAGCGTCACCACAGTCAAAGCCTCTGCGTCTGTGGATAACGTATAATTAATTTCGCAAATTCAATTTCATAAAAATAGACATGGTCTAT